>SDBV01007169.1_pt1 | contig 15288 bp, 30 predicted proteins | sample 2277081 | NCBI WGS metagenome assembly SDBV01 (sample SAMN10402039, study PRJNA504765) | marine sediment metagenome | isolation source: marine sediment core GS10_PC15, 223 cmbsf | place: Arctic Ocean: Southern Knipovich Ridge | collected 2010
TCTTGGGGCGGAGAAGACCATTCAGAAAATAATTTCTTAGCTTTTGTTAGGAAAGAAAAAATAAAGTTAAATGAAGAGCATGTAGATTTCGAATGGTTGAGTTTAGATGATTTTGTCCAAAAGGTAAAATGGGATTTAAATAAAGAAGAGTTAAAAAAAGTTTTACAAAAAGCCATAAAAAGAGAATTATTTTTTAAGAAAGAAAAGATTGATGATTTTAGAAGATCTAACAGGCATAGGAGATAATGAGGATTATTCTTTAGAAGTTTCTTCTTTTTTCTCAGGTTCCTTAGCTTTCCCCTCGAACTCAGCATAATGACATTTACCGCAATAAACTCTTCCTTGTGAGTTCATTAAGAATACTCCTGGTCCACATCGAGGACAAAATCTTTCTCTTGTAACCTTATCTCCTTCAATTTTATATTTAGTATACTTCTTACTTGTGGGCTTGTTCTTATGGGGTTTTTTCCCTTTTTTTATTATTTTTTTAGGCATTTTGTTGAGGCTGTTTTTTTACTTTCTTTTTTGGTTCAGTTTTTTCCATTTCTTCACTCGAAGTATAAATATTTGCATTTATCATAAAACTTTTTGAACCAAACTTCCCGTAGATTCCTTTAATGCTAATCTTTTCTGGTTGAGTTGAAAATTTCTGAGCAACCAAATTTCTTATTTCATCCCTGTTTGGTGTAATTTCTGCTTCTACACTTCCCTTAATTTCTTTTCTTCCGAATAATGGATTTTCTTTTTCTTTAATTATCTCAAATTCCATTAGAATTACCTCGTTCTAATTGCAAAATTTCCTTTATTTTTGATGTTAAGTTTTTTAGCAATTTCTGAATTTTCGGGATTTAAAATTACAATTCTTCCTTTGAAGCTTTCAGTTGATTCTTTAGATTCGCATCTAGAGCATTTTCCCCCTTCATAAATTGTATTACAAATTTTACATGCTTTTGGTTTTACCATTTATTTTTTCCCTCCTTTGGTATTTTTCTCTTCACTTTTCATTATTTTTTCAGTTTCTTTTTGTTTTTTTATTTTATCCTCTTTAATCCATTCAAGTTTGCCTAATCCTGGCTGTCTCATTGTGAGCCCAATTTTTAATTCTCCTCCTTTGTGGCTTATTGCTACAATTCTTGCAAGACATAAATCTCCTTGTTTCAAACTCCTTTTATTTGATTTGCCCAAAAGAGAATTTGCTTTACTAAAACTTACATAATCTTCCATTGTTTGGCTTATGTGAATCATTCCCTTCATAACTCCCATTTCTATAAAAGCTCCAAAATTTGTTATTTCTGAAATTATTCCAAAAACAAGTTCGTGAAGTTCTGGTTTCCAGACTAATAATTTGAATCTTGATTTATAATAAGCAGCACCGTCTCCAGGGATTATAACTCCTTCTCCAACTTCTAAAACTTCAATTACTGAGACAACTTTTCCTATTTCTTTGTTGTACTGCTCAGAATAAGTTTCATGAAGCTGTTTGTTGACAGATTCTGCAGTAGGCAAACCAAATAACTTTGGCTCTACTCTTATATGGTCTTCAATTTCAGTTAAATAAAACATTTTATAAAAATTAAAGTAAAAATTGGTTTTTAAAGGTTATTATTAAAATAATTTATACTCTCTCTAATCTTTTTTTCTCTCGAATAATTAATTTGGAATTTTTTATTTTATTTTTAATTTCTCTATCCAAAGTTGCTACAATAATATCATGGTCTTTTGAATATTTTATAAGTCCTTTATCAACATTCTTTTCTTTTAAATCAATTTTTTTGAATGGATTTTTCTCTAACATCTTCAAAGCAATGCTAGCTTCTTCTCTAAATCTAAGTTTCTTCTTTGATTTTGAAATCCTTTTTATTTCTTGTATAACTTGTTGAGGAATTAGGATCTGCAAACCCATTAGATTAATTTCTTCAAAAAAATCTATTTTATTCCTAATACATGTTAAAATAAAATTTGTATCTAAAATAACTTTTTTCATAAATTTAAAACGTTTGAGAAACTTTTAAATATTGCCTTTGGGTTTTGAATATATGAAAGAGAGAGAGCATGTTCTAAAGATATTAAAAGAAACTAAAAAAGCTCTGGCCAAGGGCGATTCTGTTAAATTAAGAGAATTAAGCAATCAAACAGTTCATACTTCTTCAATTGACCAAGACCCAGGACATATTGCTGTTGCAGTGATAGTTTATTCATTGAGTAAAATTATTGAAAGGAAGGATTATCAAAAGTATCCTAAATGGGATGAGTTCTATAAAACAAATGTAAATTTAATTGACAAAACAATTAGTGCACTAGAAAAAAGTGATGATGTTCAAGCAAGAGAATACTTGACTTTAATGAGAAAATCAATTGGAAAATTATCTGGAAAATTAAAAATTTATATTCAAGATGTTTTTAGAAAAGCAAGTATAAACAAAGCTTCACGGATTTATGAACATGGAATTTCTATGGAAAGAACTGCAAGTTTGCTTGGAATTACAATGTTTGAACTTTCCGAATATGCTGGAAAAACAGGAATTTCAGATGTTCCTTTAGGAAAAACTCTTGGGGTAAAAAAGAGGATTAAACTTGCTATGGAGATGTTTGAATGAAAAAAATCAAAGATATTGAGACAAATAAAGTATTAATTTTTGATGCAAGTTCAATAATAACATTCGCCATGAATGGACTTTTACCAGAACTTAAGAAACTTAAAGAGATATTTAATGGGAAATTTTTGATATCAAATGATGTTAAAAGGGAAATTATCGATAAACCAATGAAGATTAAGAGATTTGCTCTTGAAGCATTGAAAGTTAAAGAACTGTTTAATGAGAAAGTTTTGGAGATGCCAGATTCTTTGAACATAAATGAAAGTTTAATTTCTAAGAAAGCACAGGAGTTCAAGGATGTTGCAAATAATCTTTTCGAGATGAAAGGAAAATACGTGCATTTGATTGATTTGGGAGAGGCTTCTTGTTTGGCTCTTAGTAGAATTTTAGATGAAAAAGGAATAAAGAATGTGGTTGTTATTGATGAGCGAACAACTCGGATGTTGGGAGAGAAACCAGAAAATTTGGAAAATTTATTGCAAAGAAAGCTTCATACTAAGGTAATTTTAAAGAAGGAGAATTTTAAGTTTTTTGAGGGGTTTAAATTCATACGTTCAGCAGAATTAATTTATGTTGCATATAAGAAGGGTATGATTAAGCTGAAAAATAATGTTTTAGAGGCATTGCTTTATGCTGTAAAATCTAAAGGTTGTGCTATTTCTGGGGATGAGATTAGAGAGATTATTAGGATGAAGTAGTCTTTAGTACAATAATCCTTTTAAATTGAATTTATTTTTAAATAGCATGTATAGAGTTAATCTAGAAAACATTACAGGAAAAATTCAGTTAGATATGAGCCTAACTAGACCTGATTTAACAGGAGAAGCCTCTGCATCTTTAAAATATACTTACACAGCAGATATTAATGTTAGAGAAGAACTTCCCAAAAAAACTAAAAAGACTGTTAAAAGGAGAATGAGGAACTTTGCAAGACTTAATCGAAAAGGACTTTCAGAAAGATATTTACTCATTCCTAATTGTCGAGCAAAAGTTGAGTATGACCGTATCAAAAAAGATTTTCCTTTTACCATTTCAGTCAATGATGCTTGTAATCTTGGAGTAAGTTTTTTAGAATTAATTTTAACTAATCGAAGGATAATAGATCTTGAAGCAATAGACCATCTCTTAAGTGAAGAGGAATCAGAATAGTAAGAGTTAAAAATCATTTATTTCTTGTAGAATTAGGGTGCGTGGTTTAATGGTAAAACAGGTGGCTCCAGCCCGCCAGCTGGGGGTTCGATTCCCTCCGCGCCCATTCCTAAATTTTAAAATACAAGATGTCATTTGATGGTTCACATTTAATTTGCAAGAAACATTTAGAGGAAACTCGATATTGTTCTATAGAAAAAGATTGGATTTGTGTTAAATGTGAGTTAGAAAATGAATAATTTTATTTTCCTATACAAATCCTACAAAACGTTTATAAAGTCATATGAAATAATATTCATATGAAATCGTGTTCAACTTATCATGTTTTTTTTAGAAACTTGGCAAATCCTGTGAAGATATCAATCATTACAGCATTAAAAGAAAAAGAGATGTCTGTGGGCGAATTATCAAAGAAATTAAAAATAGAACAGAGCAAACTTTCTCATGCTTTATCTTCATTGCATCATTGCAGTATAGTTCAATCAAAACAAAAAGGCAAACAAAGAATTTATTCTCTGAATAAAAAAACAATCCTTCCTATTCTTAAATTGATAGATAATCATAAATGTGATTATTGTCCAGGAAAATGAAAAATAAAATATTGCCTTTGATTACAATTAGTTTGGTTAGTTTTGTATCTGCACATACTGGAGAAGAAGAATTTGGGCATCATATGATGGATGGTTGGATAATGGGAAGTTGGGGCATGGGACTTTTTGGATGGATATTTGGAGCGTTAGTTATTACTGCTTTAGTATTATTAATAATTTGGTTAAGTAAGCAAATAAAGAAAAAATGAAAAGAATATATTTAGATAATGCTGCAACAACAAAGGTTGATGAAGAAGTTTTGAAAGCAATGACTCCTTACTTCACAGAGAAATACGGAAATGCATCTTCTATTCATCCATTGGGACAAGAGGCTAAAGAAGCTTTAGAAGATAGCCGGAGAAAAATTGCTAAAGCTGTAGGGGCAAGGCAACATGAAATAATCTTTACATCTGGTGGAACAGAATCAAATAATTTTGCGATAAAAGGTTTATTTTTTTCTAATTATCCTGAGAAAAAACACATAATTACAACAGTAATAGAGCATGATTGTGTTCTTAATACATGTAAATGGCTTGAAACTCAAGGAGCAGAAATAACTTACTTGAATGTAGACAAAGACGGGTTTGTGAATCCTAAACAAGTAGAAGAAGCAATAACCGATAACACTATTTTGGTTTCTGTCATCCATGGAAATAATGAAATTGGAACGATTCAAAATTTAGAAGCTATTGGAAAAGTTTGTAAATCACATGATGTTTTGTTTCACACAGATGCTTGTCAAACTTTTACAAAAGTTCCAATAGAGGTTAAAAAACAAAATTTAGATTTAGTTACATTGAATGCTCATAAAATTCATGGACCAAAAGGTGTTGGAGCATTATATATCCGGGATGGGATAAAAATTACCCCAATTGCACATGGTGGAGGCCACGAAGATGGATTGAGAAGTGGAACAGAAAATATTTCTGGGATTGTTGGGTTTGCAAAATCTATTGAAATTGTTAAAAGAAAAGATATAGAAGAGATAACTACATTAAGAGACAAATTTATTGAAGAAATTTTGAAAATCCCAAATACAAAACTTAATGGACCAAAAGAGAACAGGCTTTGCAACAACATTAATATTTCATTTAATAATATTGAAGGCGAATCTATTGGAGGTTACCTTGAAAATTATGGAATTTACACTTCTACTGGATCTGCATGCGCATCTCATTCTTTGAAATCAAGTCATGTTTTAAAGGCAATTGGGCTTTCCCCTATTCAATCTAATAGTTCATTAAGAATAAGTTTAAGCAAATATACTACAGAAGAGGATGTGGATTATGTTTTAGAAAAACTTCCAAAAGTTGTTGAGAAATTGAGGAGGATTAGTCCTTTAAATTAAAATGAAAATAACTAAGAAAACAAAATTATCAGAGGTAATGGGAAATGAAAAAGTTGTAGAGATTTTGTTTGAGTCTGGACTTGGCTGTATTGGTTGTCCGATGGCGATGCAAGAAACTATTGAAGAAGGTTGTAGGGCTCATGGCATGAGTAATGAAGATATTGATAAATTGCTAACTAAATTAAATAAGAAATAAAATGGCTATGGAATATTCAGAAGAACTTATGAAACATTTTAAGAATCCGAAATTTGTAAAGAATGTTAAAGATTTTGACGGAGTTGGAGAAGTAGGTAATGTTGCATGTGGAGATATAATGCATTTAGAAATTAGAGTAAAAGATAATAAAATAGAGGACATTGGATTTAAAACATTTGGTTGTGCTGCTGCAATTGCAAGTTCTGATGTTGTTTGTGAATTAGCAAAAGGGAAAACTCTGGAACAGGCTGGAAAAATTAAAAACAAGGATATAATTAAAAAATTAAAAGGTATGCCGTCAATCAAGGTTCATTGTTCTGTTTTAGGGATAGAAGCCTTAAATAAGGCGATTGATGATTATAAGAACAAGAGAGATGGAAAATAAACATGTTGGATGGTTAATCATTGGAATTGCGATTATAATGGCGATTATAGTAGGTATTTTTAATTCTGCATTAAAGAATATTGTTGTGGCAACATGTTCTCATGGCTCTGAGTGTACAATGTATGGTACAATAAGAACACAAACTGGATTGAGTCTTGCAATCGTGGCTGTTGTGTTAATAATAGGTTTATTTATTATGTTTTCAAAACCCAAAGAAAAGATAGTTATTAAAAAGATTAAGGAGAAGAAAAAGAAACTTAATCTTGAAGGTTTGGACAAAGATGAGAGAAAAGTTGTTAATTTACTTCTTGAAGAAGGCAAGGCAATGTTTCAGGCAGATTTGATGGAAAAACTTGAAATAGGAAAAGTGAAAACGACAAGACTTCTTGATAAGCTTGAAGCAAAACAATTAGTCGAAAGAAAAAGAAGGGGCATGAATAATCTTGTTGTTTTGAGGGATTGAGATATGAAACAGAAAAATATCTCAAGAATTATGAATATTCTTTATAAAAATTTTTATCATAAGAAAAGAACCACCTTAAATCGTATGCGTAAAAAACCAGATGCTTTTAAGATTTTAATTTCTTGTTTGATTTCATTAAGAACACAAGATAAAAATACTAAAATTGTTTCAGAGAGGTTGTTTGCTGTTGCAAAGACTCCGAGAGAAATTATAAAGTTACCTTTAAAGAAATTAGAAAATTTAATTTTTTCTTCAGGACATTATAAGAAAAAATCTAGAATATTAAAGCATGTTTCAAAAGAATTGATTAAAAGATTTAATTCAGAAGTTCCTAAAACTAAAGAAGAATTATTATCGATAAAAGGGATTGGCCCGAAAACTGCAAATATAGTTTTAGCATTTGCATTTCAACAACAAGTTCTTCCAATAGACACTCATTGTCATAGAATTCCTAATAGATTGGGATGGATTAAAACGAAAACTCCTGAACATACAGAAAAACAATTAGAAAAGATTCTTCCTAAGAAATATTGGAAAGAATTTAATAGAATATTTGTTTTATTTGGTCAGACAATTTGTCAACCGATTTCTCCTTGGTGTAGTAAATGTCTAATAGAAAAATACTGCTCTAAAATTGATGTGAAAAAAAGTAGATGAAACTAGTTTCAACGAAATAGTTATAAAGGGCATTTCTTTAAAGTTATTATCAAATTGGAGTATCAAATGAGTGACCAAAATCGGAATAAAGCTGACATGGAGTTCTATGTTCAAATAGGAGCTATAATTATTTTAGTTGGGCTTTTGATGTATGGCTTTGGAAAAACATCTGATAGTGGAACAGGTGGTGTAATTAGCACTGTGTCTGCTTCAGAGATACTTCCCACAGGAGTTCCTTCTGTTTATGGAAATGAGCTGAAAATTACATATGATGATGTCTCAGCAAATAGCCCTCAAAAAGCAGATTCAACTATAAGAGTGCTTGGTAATATTGATAGAAGTGAAACATTAACTGGGACAAATTTACAAAGATATATTTCTGTATTGTACGATTTAGAAGGTGGAATTTCTTGTGAATTTTGTTGTGGTGCACGTTCTGTAATAAGAAGTGATGGAAGTGCTGCATGTGGTTGTGCTCATAGTTATGCTATGAGAGGTTTGGCTAAATATTTAATAAAGTTCCATGGTGATGAATTTAGTGATGATGAAATTTTAGAAGAAGTTGCGAAATGGAAAGTTTTATTTTTTCCAGGGATACATGAAACAAAAGCAGCCGTGTTAAAAAGTGAAGGAATTGAATTGGATTTCATTAATCTTGGAAGTAATAAGTATCGTGGAATTGAGAAAGGACAGCAATCAAGTAATGAAATGGTAGGTGGATGTTAAAATGGAAGAACATAACGAAGAACATAAAGAAAAATCTGACGAAGAATATAAAGAACAACCTAACGAAGAAGAACCCCTTAAAGAACAAGAAAAGAAAGGAGGTAAGTTTAAGGTGAATAAAAGGATTATCCTTTGGGTAATAGTGGCTATACTTGCTATAGCAGTTATATATGTTGTATTTTTTAGAAATAATGCAACAGTGGGGCAAGCAATAGCTTCAGCAGGTCAAGCTGCAAGAAGTAGTTCTAGTGGCATGGTTGGCGGTTGTTAACAAAACTTTTTATTTTTGATTTTTTTATATTCACATAAAATGGAATTAAATTTAAAATTCATAGCAAAAGTCTTGGTATTTTTTATAATTGTTTTTGCAGTATTTGGTATAGTTAATAGTAAAATAAATCCAAAGACCAGCGCACTAGTGTATAAATCATTAACTTGTGGTTGTTGTGAAGGATTTATTTCTGAATTGAAAAATGATTTTGATGTTGATATTAGAGTTATGGATGATATAAGTAGCATAAAAGAGAGGTATAATATTCCTCTTGAAATGCAAAGTTGTCATACGGCTATTATCGAAGACTATTTTATAGAGGGTCATGTTCCAATGGAAGCAATAGATAAATTATTAGAGACTATGCCTGACGTAGAGGGAATTATTCTTCCAGGAATGCCTGCTGGAGCTCCAGGGATGTCTGGGACAAAGAAAGAACCATTTGTGATTTATTCTCTAAAGGATGGAGTTATTTCTGAATTTTTAGAAATATAAAATGCTTGACAAATTTTTGAAAAAATCTTGGAATCCCTTATTGTTTAGAATTATTGGAACTGTTGGATTTTTGCTTATGTTATTAGTTCTTTATTTTGGTTCTATAAAATTAATATTTACTATTGAAAGTAAGTTGGTAATGCTTATTATTTGGACACTTTGGTGGCCGTTTTTGTATATTACTTTGTTTTTTTTAGGAAGATTTTGGTGTGGTTTTCTCTGTCCTGTTGGATTAGCTAATGAGGTTGGAACATGGATGAAAAAAAGGAGAAGAGATCCTCTGTTAAAGTATGGTTTTATTCTTTTTGTATTGTTTTTTATTATTGTATTTTGGGAGCAAGTGTCTGGGTTGTTTTCATCAACAGAAATAACAATGGTCTTTTTGTTTACCTTTCTTATATCTGCATTTGTAATTGGAATTTTACTTCCGCGGCTTGGATTTTGCAAACATTTTTGTCCAATAGGAGCTTTATTTACACCGTTCAGTAGATTATCTTTAATTGGAGTTAGAACAAATCAGGACATTTGTGATAAATGTGAAACAAAAGAATGTATTAGGGGAGGAAAATGCCCTCCTTGTCCTATGTTTAACTATGTTCCTAATTTACAAACTAACAAGGATTGTCTTTTATGTATTAATTGTATTAAAAATTGTCCGCACAATTCTGCAAAATTATGTTTTGTTAAACCAGGAGAAGAAATAGAAAAACAGGTTGAATTTACTCTTGCTGAATCTTTGTTTGTTGTCGCACTGCTTGGATTTGGTGTGTTGTTGACTTCAAAAGGTACGCAATTTGTTAGGTTTTTTGAAGCGAATGGATTTTTATTAAGAGCTATGGATTTTATTATTTGGATTGGTTTTTTTATTGGAGCTTATTTTTTAATAACTTATTTTTATACGAAAATTGAAGAGTCGCACCGCTCGGTGTACCCCAAATTGCGGAATAAAGGGGCAAAGAATTTCAAGAAGAATCTTATTAAGGGAGGTTATGTCTATCTTCCATTAGCTTTTTCATTGCTATTCTTCTCGATAGTATTTGGATTTATAACTCCATTGACTAGTATAAGTGAATTTTTGGGAGCAATAAGTAAATATTTAATTTTATTTATTGGAATTATTTGGAGTTTGAAAATTACTAGAAAGTTATTCCCTAAAAAATCAACAATATATAAATTGTCAATAATCTTGATTGGATTATTGTGGGTGTTGGTTTTAATTCCAGGGCCATTGAATATTTCTCTAGATAATTTAGATGTCTACATTGTTGAAGATAAAGGAATTGTTGAGATGACTGCGTTTAGTATGGGATTTGACCCTGCAGTGATTAGGATTAAAGATGGTGAATATTTTGATATAGACATATCTAATGTTGATATTGTCCACTCGTTTGATTTGGATGAATTGGGAATTCATGTTAATCTTGGTATAGGAGAAAGTAAAGTTATCAGAGTGAATGTCCTTGAGAAAGGAGAATATGAATATTACTGTGCTATTCCAGGGCATAGGGAAGCTGGGATGAAAGGAATCTTGATTGTTGAATAATGAAACTAGTTTCCCCAAAGTTATTATAAATGATATATTCTTGAAGTTTTATATGACACCAAAGGCGTACTCCGAAAAATCTTCTTCAAAGATTTTTACTGGGGGCAATAAAGGAAAATATATTTGGGGTGTGTTGAGAATTGCCATGGGGGCAATATTTCTTTGGGCATTTCTTGATAAATTAATTGGCTTAGGATTTGCGACAACTGCAGATAAGGCTTGGATTGTTGGAGGTTCTCCAACTGCTGGATTTTTAGAATTTGGTACAGGAACTCTTTTTGGTAATTTTTTCCAAAGTCTTGCAGGATTAGCGATTATTGATTGGCTTTTTATGCTAGGGTTGTTTTTTGTTGGAGTAGCATTAATATTTGGGATAGGAGTAAAACTAGCAGGATATACTGGAGCTCTTATGATGTTTCTTATGTGGTTAGCCCTACTTCCATTAGAGAATAATCCAATAATTGATGATCATTTGATTTATGCAATTATAATGGTTGGATTTGCTATTGTTGATGCTGGTAATTATTTTGGTTTTGGAAAAAGATGGGCTAATACAAATTTGGTAAAAAAGTATAGGTTTCTTAAATAAGAAGATTTTTATAGGATATTTAATTAAAAATTTAAAAAGAAAAGATGAAAGGAGGTTTCAATAAACAGAATGGATAGAACAATTGTGATTTTGTTAATAATATTATTGATTATATTTGGAATAGTTTTTATTTCAATGGGAGGGTCTAATAGCACTGGAAATAGTGTAAGATCTTCTAATCTATATTCAAACCAATTATCTGGTGGAGGATGTGGAAGATAAGAAAGTCATAATACAAAAATGGAATTTAAATGTGATAGTTGCAATAAGAACTTTAACTCTGAGGAAAGTTTAAATCAACATAATACTGCAAAGCATTCAAATGACAAAAAAGAAAGTAAAAGAGGTATGAGAAAGTATCTTATTATGGGCCTTATTATTCTAATAATTTTATTTTCTTCGTTTGGTGTTTATTCTTATGTGGGAAAACCAAGTCAGTATGATGATTTTGCAAAATGTTTGACAGACAAAAATATCGTAGTTTATGGAAATGATTATTGTTCATATACTAATAAGCAATTGAATTTTTTCGGAAAATCAAAAAAATATCTAAATTATATAAAATGTGTAGACAATGAAAAATTATGCGACGAGAAAAATGTAGAGATTACTCCTACATGGGAAATAGATGAAGAGGTCTATTCAGGAGTTCAATCTTTAGAGAGACTTTCTGCCTTAACTGGATGTGAGATTTAATATAAAAAATAAAATATCACAATCTTTAAAAAACACATTAAACTTTTGTAAAAATGACAAACGTAAAAGTTTATTCAACACCCATATGTCCTTGGTGTAAAAAAACAAAAGAGTTTTTGAAAGAAAACAGTATTGAGTATGAAGAAATAGATGTAAGTAGTAACGAAGAAGCATCAAAAGACATGGTTAAAAAATCCGGACAGATGGCAGTTCCTGTTATTGATATTAACGGAACAATTTTGGTTGGATTCGATGAGGAGAAATTAAAAAAAGCATTAAAGCTTTAAAGAGAGGAATCAAAATAGAAAAAGAAACTCTAAAGATAATTTTAGAGTTAAGAACTAAAAAATGAGATTTACTCAAAGAGAAATTAAGGATTTATTAATTGCATGGTTTTTAATTTCTTTAGCATTTGCAATACTCTTTTCGGGATTATCATTAAGTTTATTTTTCCTTATATCCTTAATAATTTCTGGATTAACAGTTGGATTTGGCTTTCTTTTACATGAATTAATGCATAAATTTGTCGCTCAAAAGTATGGATTAACCGCAGAATTTCATGCATCCTATAAGATGTTGTTTCTTGCTATTTTCTTTTCTTTTCTTGGTTTTATTATTGCCGCCCCTGGAGCAGTTATGATTCATGGTGAAATAACAAAAGAAAAAAATGGCAAAATATCTTTAGCAGGACCTATAACAAATATTATCTTAGCTATGTTATTTTTAATTCCCTTTTTATTTTTTAAAGAAGGAATTTTAGGTTTGTTTTTTAGCTATGGTTTAACAATAAATTCCCTTTTAGCTTTGTTTAATTTAATTCCTATTATGCCTCTTGATGGAAGAAAAGTTTATGAATGGAACAAAGGAATTTATGTTATAGTAGTGCTATTTGCTCTTTTTTTATTTTTGAGTAGATATTTTATATAACTACTTACATAACAAAAATATTTAAATAGTCATATGTATCTGATTACCATATGACAAATAAGTACATACATCAAATATCTAAAAAAGAATTGTATAAAGCATATAAAATATTTTTTGGAACATTGGTTTCTGAATCTAGATTAAGGATAATCAATTTACTGAGGAAAGGGAAGAAAAATGTGTCACAAATTATTAAAGAATTGAAAATAGATCAAACAGTTGTTTCTCATGATTTATCTCGATTAAAAAAGTGTGGATTTGTAGTAATGGAAGTAAAAGGAAAATTTAGATATTATCAATTAAATAAAAAAACAATTACTCCTTTAATGCAAATTATTGATGAACATATGAAAAGAAATTGTATTCATATTCTAAGAAGAGAAAAAAGATGAAAATTAAAACAAAAGCTTGGATCAGGGGAATCTTAGCTATTTTAATAGTTGTTGCTTTAAATTTAATTGTGTTATTTATTTTGGATTTTCCTCTTATGGCAAGAGAGATAATTGGAAAATATTGGATATTGATTGTGTTGCTTTTTGGGGGTTTTGGACTTCAGATAGGACTCTTTACTTATTTCAAGGCTTTGAATGCTATAAGCTGTACAACAACAGTTGCTTCTGGAGGAATTTCTGCAATAAGTATGATATTATGTTGTAGTCATTATTTATTGAATATCTTGCCATTTTTAGGAACAGTTGTTGGAATCTCTGGTTTGGTGGCACTATCAGAATATACTGTTTATTTTTTGATAGGAGGAATAATCTCTAATGTTATTGGGATAAGTGTTTTATTTTATCAAAGGAATAAATTTAAGAAAAAACATGGGAAATAAAATTTTAAGTTATATTGGAATTGGATTTTTTGTTTTAATTTTAGTTGGAAGTTTGTTTCTTGGTTTTGGAAGAATGAGTGGAAATTCTGTTAAAGAAAGTAATGATGCTGATCTAAGCTATTATCGTTCAGAAGAAATTCCAGAAGAATGTCGGCTTCCAAGTTATGAAAATGATTTAAGCTGGTGGAAAGAACATTTAGGCCACCATGAGAATACTTTATAGTGTTTGGATTATTATAAATAAATACGGAGGAAAAAAATATGGGATGTTGTGAACCAAAGAAGAAAAAGAAGAAGAAACCTAAAAAGAAGAAATAAAAAGAAAATGAGTTTGTTTAAGAAGAAATGTGAATATTGTAAGAAAAGCATAGATAAAGGTAAAGAGATCTTTAGAGATGTGAAAGATCCTGTATTTGTGGGAACAAGAGAAAAGGCTTTTTGTTGTTCTGAGCATGCGGATAATTATGAAGAAGAGGTACTTAATGCTAAAAAAGGTGGTGGGGGAGGATGTTGTGGATAATAAATTGAAAGGAGGTAAAAATTAAAATGTTAGATGACAAAATAAATTTAAGGAAAAGGACAATAAAAATTGAGGGAATGACTTGTTCTGGATGCAAACAGAAGATTGAAGAAGCATTACAGGAAATAGATGGTGTTGAAAATGTTGATGCAGATTATAAAACAGGAAAACTTAGATTAGAGTATAATATTGTAAAAACATCTTTAGAAGAAATAGAATCTCATATTGAAAATTTAGATTATCGTCTACCTTCTGGATTTTTTAGTAGAATAAACAGAGGACGTTTCCACGAAGGAGATAGAACATCAAGAGAAAATTATTTGGCTGACAGAGGTTCTGGATGCAGATTTAATTGCTGTGATATGAATCAAAATCAAAATAAAACTTTCAAAAGGAGGTAAAAATAAAATGAAAAAATTGTTTAAAGTTCTTGCATGGATTTCAATAGCTTGCGGATTACTTGCTTATTTAATGGGTTGGATTGCTTTAGTTACAAAATCAGTTTTTTGGAGTATCCCAAATGAATTTTGGTTTTATGATGCAATTGCTACAGCAATGTTTGGGGTATTTTTCCTAATATATTCTGTGCATAGTAAGAAATGAAAAAATATGATATAATAATTGCAGGAGCAAGTTTTGCAGGATTAGCAGTAGCAAGCAAAATAAAAAATAAGAAAGTATTACTAATTGATAGAGAGGATATTGGGAGCCATGTAAGATCTGCTTGTGGAACAACAGTTAAAACTATTAAAAAAGTTAATTGTGAAAATTCTATTTTACAAACTTTTAGGATTTTTGCATTACATATTGAGAATAAAGAGGTAGATATTCCATTGCCAGAAAAATTTTGCACAATTGATTATGAGAAGTTTTGTAAATTATTTAATGAACAGAATGATGCTGAATTTTTAAAAGCAAATATAAAAGGCACAGATGGGAAAATCATTTATACAGATAAAGGAAATTTTAAAGCAGATATTGTTGTTGATTGTACTGGATGGCAAGCAGTCTTAGCTTCTTCTTTAAAAAAGAATTATATGTGTAAAGATATGCTTTCTTTTGGAATTGAAACAGAAATTCCCTACAAAAAAGATACTAAATTAAGATTTTTTGTTAATTCTGATATTATTGAAAATGGTGCAGCATGGCTTTTTCCTGTTGGTAATAAAGCAAGATTTGGACTTGCAAGTTATAAAGGAAAAACAAAACTACTTCCAAATTTAAAAAAATTTGTTGAAAGTTACAATTTAAAAATTGGCAAGGTTCATGGAGGATATTTTTGCTATTGTCTGAAAAATCCAATA
>SDBV01007170.1_pt1 | contig 15287 bp, 18 predicted proteins | sample 2277081 | NCBI WGS metagenome assembly SDBV01 (sample SAMN10402039, study PRJNA504765) | marine sediment metagenome | isolation source: marine sediment core GS10_PC15, 223 cmbsf | place: Arctic Ocean: Southern Knipovich Ridge | collected 2010
ATGCGTTATATGTTTCAGTCACTCCACCACCACTCGTTGCTGAACTGGATCCAGCCGGAATATCTAGGGAATGTGTATGCGTTCCCGGGGCACCTTCCGTTCCAGTAACTGTCCCCAATATCCTGAGACTCGCTGTAGCGGCTGCCGCGACGCCACCAACCTCTACTACGCCTGTACCGTTGTGATACCTGAGAGATGTACCGTTGCGTTGCATCGTCCCTACCGCACCTGGGTCGCCTGCGGCATCGGCCCACGCAATCGAATTGATGCTACCAATGTTTGATGAACCTTGTCCAGACGCGCCACTGTGGACATGCGTATCCGCAACAAGGAGGTTATCTCGAATGTCAGTGTTCAGCGTCGTGTGTGTGACAATTTCTCCATCGGTATATGTGTGCGGAGCAGTCCAACCCATTGCTATACCTCGAAATGCTTATGTGTGCCGTTAGCGATCTGCGTACCCAAAGTCCCGAGACTCCTGATTGCCGCTGTGCCACCCGCAAGGCTTCCGTTTGAAAAGATAAACGTTGACGCACCACCTCTCCAGTTTAGATGGTTACCAACTCTTCTCATCGTTCCAGCCGCTCCGGGAGGCGGTCCAGCGTCTCCAAGGATCATGATATTCAGGCTCACTATATCAGCCGAACCTGAGCCAGCCGTTCCAGAATGCGCGTGGGCATCTAGTTGAGAGATGTTATCGCGCCAGAAAGTATTCATGATCGTATGGGTGATCATCTCCCCGACGATATACGTTTTTGGTGTGCTCCAAGTCATTAGTCAGTCGCTCTCGGCAAGTTATCACTGATTGCCAGTTCGTCCCGCAGGTTCTGTAGACTCTCTCCGAACACCCAATTCGCGTGTAACTTCATGCCACTGGCGTGAAGAGGTCTCTTCAAAAGTTCGACTTCTATGCTTACACGTTGGGCGGGAAAGAGGATTCGGATATACTCCTTTTCGACACACATTGGGAGAGAGCATACAAATACCCGATATTTATCTGAAGCCATAACCGCATCAGTACATCCCCCAGGGCATTCCACAATCCACCTTCCGTGATTGATGAATGCGCGAGTCGTCTTTGTAAGACTGGTAGAGACTGCCGGAATTGAAGTCCTCAGTCCCTTCGCTATGCGTCTACTGTTTATGAAGACTTTTATGTCCTGTGGAAACAGGTCTTCATACACTTCAATCTTATCGAGGAATCGATTAACCATCAGTAAGTCAACTTCGTTGAAGTGCCTAAAGCGCCTATTCCCAATACCCAAAATCCAGAGAATTGCGCGGACGGAGATAGCTTGTATTCTGCTACATGCGTCCTGCGTGTAGAAATCGTATGCCGTTCGCTCTCTATAAAAAAGTCTTCATTAATTCCAAGGCTTGAGCTACCTGTTGCCACCAGTCTTACACGATCCGATATATCTCTGTCTGTTATTTCTTTCATCATGGCAGAGCTTCTATTGCCGATGATAGTGACAGACGCAATGGGTAGCGGGTCTTTGTAAATGCTCAGATTTATCTTGCCCCAAGAATCCGCTTCGTCAGTGTTTGGTATAAATGGAGAGGAATTTGTGAATGTCCTTTCCCCAAAAGCCGTTTGACTAGTAGCATCCGCGACGCTCATTGTGACAGGATCAAGCCTGAACAGTGCGACACCTTTGGCCTGCAGAGTAGTCAAGAACGCGGCTTGCGTACCTGTATTCTCGATTTTCAGAAGCATGGCGGTAGCGAATTTACTCTCAGTTACTTTTATGGCAGTGGTAAGATTGGTTCCGCCTCCATCCGATTGAGAGTTAGCAATCCAGTCAACCCCCGAAGTCATGTCAGTCCAGGCGTCGACTGCTACAGCTTCGCCATCAGAGAAGTCACCCAGCGCCGTTGTAACAAAGCCTGAAGGAAACTGCGCCCAGAATGTCTTTGTCTCCGCTATTTCTATAAGAGGCGAGTTCGCACCCGTTTCAGGATGCGTCCACAACACCGTACCGGGACCCGTGGAGTAAAGTTGGATAGATGCCTTGAATTCATTGAACACAGTGCGCAGCGGATCCAGCTGTCTCACAGGGCTGTAAAATACAGTGCCTGCGGAGTCGTCAGTCCATGTGCCCACAGCGGTGGTGAACGGGGACTTTAGACGTGAGTGCCTGTCGTGAAATCCTATCTTGCCATCTGGAGTCTCGTAAAGAAACCCTGCCTCTGTATTCTCCACTGTGCGTAGAGCGTTCAGAGTCTTCTGTTCACCTGCCCAGTATCTAGTCATCGTGGTTTGACCGGTTGCAATCTCTCGGCTACCTGCCGGCCATCCAACTGCGTCCAGGATCGTACCCACAGCGGTCGATGTTATCACATCGGTTTGCATGGCGACGCGGACGTTGCCGCGATTGACATAGGCTAGAGGCCCAAGAGCAACTACCTGAACCATGTTTATGGTTTTGACGTCTGGCCTTGGCAATATACGATCCGTGTACCCAAACCACTTGGTTGTAAACGAGCCACCCCCTGTGGGGTCCATGCTAATACGCACAGCCCTTCCGGGCAGAACACTGCCCGTGATGGCGCTGTTCTCATTGTTCGGGTAATAAGTTCCGGACGTATCTTGCAGAACTATATTGGCTCTGCCAGACACAGATCGCCCTATTAACTGAGACGCATAATTACGCCCCCGAGTAAAAGAAAGACCACGTATATTTGAGGTAACGTCGTCTGAGGTGCCTGTGAAAGCACCATCGTTTATCCAGTCAATCTCTACTTTGTAAGTGGCAATTACCATCTATTCTTCTGTAGTCAGAATGCCCCGAGCGTCTGCTTCCTCTGTTGTCAAAGTTTCAATGAAGCGATTGCCGCCTTCAGGGTCAGGAATCAAGCCTTGCTCTTTGGCCAACTCCGCAAGGTTTACAGGTGGAATCCCACCGAACCCACCTCCAGGACGTGGAGGCGGCGGATTTATGACATTGATATCTTGCGTAGATTGCTTCAAAATGTCGCCTAGCTTCTTGATTGCAGCGGCCGCAGCGTCGGCGGCTTCCTCTTGGCGCTCGAGCTCATCGTTTAATGCCTTCTCTTGCTCCGTCAGTATTCTTGCAGCATCTGTTACTAAAACTACACTTTCCTGATAGAACTCTAACCGGCCTTCTGTCTCAAAGAGGGTGTCGATAAACAACTGAAACGGATCAATACTTGCTTCGATTTCTTCCCGCAAAGTCGCCTCTTCTTCTCTTGCTGCAATTATTTTTAGCCGCAGATCATTGAAATGAGTTGAAGCACTTGCAAGCGCACTATTCTCCGCTTCGTGAGACGCAGTAACAAATGCTGCCATATTTCCTAAGTCTTCATACGCCGTAATTGTTTTACCCGTTTCCGAGTTCAGTGTAATAAACTTATTCAAGACTTCTTGTGTAACCCGCGCAACACCTTCTTGGGACTTTGTAACACTGTCACCAGCTTCGGCTAAATCCTTTGCTGTGGAAGCTAGATCTACCCAATTACGTAGGTTCTTTTTTATTGCATCGCCTACCTTATCAGTAGCAATCTTGACTTCTTTGAGTGGTTCAATTAGCTTTTTTCCGAACACTCCGGCAATTGCGTTTAGCCCTTTTATGATTGGGTTGACCCAATTATTGATGTAGAAATTGATGAAGGTTTGGGCAACCTTCGTAATCGAATCGATGATTCCCCGCCAGTTGTTTTTGAGAAATATGAAGCCTTTGATAAGCGGCCCACTGGGCAGTAACCAACCCACCCACGAGTTATAAATCTTGGATAGGGAGTCAAACACGACCTTCGTCTTATCTCTTATCCCGAATATGTTTGTGGCGTATGCAATTCCGAGGGCCGCGATCAATGTAATGAGCAGACCTATGGGACCCAACATGAGGGAGAATGCCACAGACAATCCCGGCAATATTATTAGTAAGGGACCCAAAACGAGTAATAGCGCTCCCACAGCGGCTGCAAATTTAACAATGATCGCTGTGAGTCTTGGGTTTTCTTTTACCCATTCTCCAATACCTTGAAGAATTGGCATGATTTGACTGAGTATATCCTTTAGCACTGGTAACAGAACCTGGCCTATAGCAGCGGCTTGGTTCTTCATTTCCGCAGTCGATATGCGAACTTGGTTCGCCAACTCCCCCGATGTGTTTACAAAGTCATCTGCAACGTCACTTGTTTGGGCCATCAAAGCCGCAATGCGCAGTAACTTCTTTTCCTGCTGCGTCATTTCAGTCACAGACTTATTGATGCCCTTACCAAGGGCAAACGCTTCGATAGTTGCGTCCGTAACGTCCGCAGCGTATCTACGTATGGCCTCAGTCTCACCTCTAAGAGCTTGGTTAATCGCACTCAAAGCGTCTTTTACATCTGTGTTGTGTACAGAAGCGAGGTCGGACGCTCTTTTCGTAAGTTCTATAGTTTGCTGCGCAACTTCTTCCGTTGTAAGACCCATGCCTCCTAGAAGGGCACCTGTCTGTGTCGCCAACTGGTTGAAGTCTGCTGCCGCAAGACCTACGGAAGTTGAAGCCGTCTTGCCGAATTCTAATATGGTGTCAGCACCACCTTTGAATATTACCTGAACTGCGTTTATAGACTCTGCTAGGTCAGACCCAAATTTTACCGTAACACCTAAAAGCCCGATGATAGCGCCGCCTGCAATCGTAGCCTGCCTACCCATAGATTGAATAGCGTCTTTATTACGCTTTATAGAACCCGTGACGTTACCAACAACTTTGCTCGTATTGTCTACGGCGTCATATATGATTCTTAGACGTTGATCAGCCATTTTCTTTTGACTTCTCTGCTTCAGCGTTCAAGACTTCCAAGATTGCTCGGACGATATGATCGGGTGCATCGTCTAATTGTTGAGGTGTCCAACCCATCTTTATTAGTAAAGCAGCCTCTAATATATCCCCTTCGCCTACACCACCTTCCGCGTAGACGGCTGCGTCCCGTCTAAATTTTGTGCCTCTTCCTCATCAATGTCTCGATACATGTCTCTGATCTTGTCAAGAACAGGTGACACATATATATCTGGCAGATCGTCAATTACGTCCTGAGTTATTTTCTTTCCGAACGAAAACGACACCGTACCCTCAAGGAGCCAAGAGTCCTCTATTGCGTCGATGTCGATTTCTTGGATGTTTTGAGCTATCGCTTCCTTAGTTGCCTCCGGGTTTTCTATGTCGATTTGAAAACCTGAGCCCATTACAGCCTTTATACCCGCCCTGCGGAATGCTTTCCGCATACGTCGAGTAACGACAGTCCGTATCTCCCACCAGTTGTCATCAGGCAGTTCGATTCGTTCAGTATCCATTTAAGTACCCCTCCAATACTTTTGCATTCTAGGACGTTCCGATAGTCGCCGCTCCATCCTGCTTCAACGTAACAGTGTAACTGACGCGCTCCTTCACAGGGGCATTGACAACGTAGCTTGTGACCAGAACTTCCATGCCGACTTTCCTCTGGGTGGCACCTGTGCCTATGGGACTGAATTCGAAAGACAAGAGAGTGCCCACAGCCGTGGCCATGATCGCGTCAATCCCCCCCGGAGATGTGTTATCGAAAGGACCCTCAAGCTGAAACTCTTGAGAGAGCTCAATGCCCGCCATGAATCTTTCCGCCGTGTCAACGAATGTCGTCACGTCTATAGGCGCAATCGACTTACCGGGAGCACTGGATATCGAATCTACGAACTGAGTTACAACGACAAGAGCACCACCCGCAGATGCGTCAATCTTGACAACGGAATTACCAGCCACGATGAATTTTGCCATGCTATTCTCCTATTTATCTTTTGAAAACCACGACAACAGTGCCGGTACCTGTACCGGAATTCCTCAGCCTGAGAGCACTTTGAATCTCCCCTGAAGCTGTGCCTACAGTAGATTCCTGACCACCTGTAGAGACAGGGAACGTAACCACATCAGCCCACGCGCCTGTGCCACCTGCCGATTCCTGGATGCGTATTTGTACAGTTCCTGCGACTACATTCAACACCTGAATCTGCGCCTGTATGCCCGCAGTTGTTGTAGATGTAGTTGCCGGGAAATTATTATTGATCGTACCTGAGCTACCCGTAGCTGTGAATGAAGCCGCCTCTCCGAAGCTCAAACCAACATCCCAGGCCTGATCAGGCTGCCACGTAGACACCATCTTAACCAGATCAGTTTTATCCATTGGATAGTTGAAACTGGTAAGCAGGGCCGTACCCGCAAATGATCTGCCTCCTGTGCCAGTGCCTACGAGGACTATGACTCCATTTGTGCCATCGGCATTGCTGCCTATGAGCGCAGCAGCCATGGCGTCAACAGAGGTAGTGTCATCGTAAATTCCGTCCCAAGTTATGTTGTCTTGAGTCAGACCACCAACAAACCTTTCAGCGGGATCCACGATAACAGTGGAGTCAACCGATATAACCTGTCTCCCAATAGACAGGCTTAGAGTCACTGTTCCCAGATCATATCCGCCTACATATATGCGGGCGTCTTTTGAGAGAATGTTAGCCATCTATTTCTTCTCCCAGTCTATACCTAATTCCTTCGCGGCAAGTCTAACAAAACCCTTGATCTTGTTTTGCGTCTTCTTTAACGCATTCCGCATAGCTGGTTTTTCCTTGACACCACGTAGAAATATTATTCTACGAACCAAAAAATCACCAGAGCTGCCATCAGGAAATCCGTGTCTTCTAGCCCAAGGCTGCAGGCTTCCTATAGGAGGCCATTTGCCAGGTTTACGCCCAAACTCCACTTCAGGAGCATACTTAACATTTGTTCCTACTACAACACGCTTGTCACTTAATTGAGTCGAAATAGAAGACCTGTAACGACCAACATCCACAGGGGCTCTTTCTTTCCATTCTTTTTCAATTGTAAATCCCACGCGCTTTAGAAACTTCCCTCTCGCTTTACCACCGCCCTTGGTTCTACGCAGGGCTTTTATAACGCGTACATCACCCTCTAATCGCATTTTTATCGTTGTCATGATATCGACTTTATGAAGTGGATCACTGCATCAAAACCTGTAAACAGGGCATCATTTACAACGCGCCGGCCAATTGCTTCTATTACAGTGACGTCACAGTCGTCAACAGCGCCGTCTAATGTTCTGTCCGCTCGCACTGCTGCTATCAGAGAGACGTTCGCCCCTGTGGGGGACATCAGAGCATATGCGGCCAGGGTAGCCTCTTCTGATACGCCGCTATTGGTGAAAACCATGACGCGCATGTCGCCTTCAATCGTGTTGCTCCCGAACACTACCTCCACGTCAATCGGATCGTCTATGGTTACGACCGCTGCCGGAAATTCGTTTATGACATCAGGCTCATGATTGAACGCATGCATGCCCTCTATGTTGTTCGTGAGAACAGTTACGAGCCCATTTACTACATCGGAAATATCGCTCATCCGATGCTCAACTTCTTGAACGGATTGAGAAATAGCTTCACGTCTTGGTCAAGTCCACGAAACGTCTGAACTATGCCAACGTCTTGGAATCCAATCTGACTCGCAAAAGATGCCTCTCTGCGCTTCCACAGGCGCATTGACTGGATGAGTGCGGCGTCCGTGATCGCTTGTGGATAAGTAAACACGGATAAACTAGTCCCACCTCCGGCAGAGGCGTTTGTACCGCCATTTACACCACGAACAACTTGCATCGTCGTACCAGATGCAGGCCGGTTTGCACTAGGGCTTCCAGTAGCTCCGAGAGGTGCCCAACTATCGAGGTAGACCATTTCTTCAGACGAACCAATAAGAATAGTGTTCCCAAGATGAAGGAGACCGGAAATTGTCCCAGCTGTGCCGTAGAAACCCATTGTAATATTGACAACTGCTGAACTGTGGCCACCAGAAATAGTAGCAGGCGTTGATTGAATATTTCGAGTGTACCCCCAGGTGCCAACTATCTCATAATTTCTTTGGCCAGACGCAAATACACTCTTCGAACCATTCGATTTCGTGTTAACTTCAATACTGGTGTAGGGCATCTGCTTGCCGGGGAGAGACGTCGCGGTAGGATTCGCATTATACGGGCGGAGATTATAGTCTGTAGCCGCCCAAGTCGTTCCAAATGTCCCGTTGTTGTTCCCGTCTTCCTTTAACGAACTCACAGAGATGAGGTCGGGCACTATGAGGAGCTGCGAGGCATCGCCGCTGAAATACTGAGTACCAATATAGGTTTGAAACGTCCGATTACAGTAGTTGTCAATCTCCTGCGATACAGCTTCTATAAGATTAAGAATCCGTGTATCGTAGGCTGTACTCGTTACGTTTGCAGCGCCCGTGCTTTTGAGGACGTCAACCGAAACATATGCGTGAGGCATATTTCACCTCACTCTACTTCAACTGTTACGCGACCTGTTCCTGAGTGCACCACTGACAGACCAGAGGCAAAACGCAATCGGGTGAACGCTATAGGCTGCGTGGGCAAAGTAGTAGCCTGAACACGAATTTCATACATAGTACCGGACGTGCCACTCCCAGTAGGATCGTCAAGCAATGCAAAATTCCCTGAGGCACCTGCAGCTAAAGTAACCACAACAGAATGGATAAAAACAGGTGTATCCCTCTGCAGAAAAACCTGTCCATTTGATCCTGTAGATGTTAATGGCGTCGTGTTAGGCAATGTGCGCGTTCTCTAATCTGGCTCTGCGACTGCGCTGGCGTGCGCCCTGGAGTAGCTTGCGCCTCTGGGGACTCAAACGTCCTGGAGCCATCATCTTGTCTTCGTCGGGCTCATGCATGGCTGTGTCGTCTACAGCTTCTTCCCGTTCTTTGAGAATCGCTCTCATGGTCTTACAACCGTGTTTATCTGGATCCTTACCCTCGCCGAGCAAACAAACCTTGGAGGGATGTCCATTCACAACGGCGAGGGCAAGCTTCTCGGGAAGGGAGACTACGCTTCCCGACGTCAAATGATATATCGCTCCAGTAGCGTGATCGGGTACTGTATGATCACGATGCACGATCAACCTGAGTGTGTCCATACTCTAACTGTTCTGCGCTATGTACGTGATCAGCGCGTATCCCACAGCGGTCGTTGCGGTCTCCGCTGTCTTGCCGACAATTGAGTTGTTCGTACCTGTAGCGCCAGGCCCGAGAACCCATGTATCTTGGGACTGCTGAAGAGTCCCGATACCTGCAGTTCCTGTGCCGTGATCGCGCTTTGCGGCGTTCCCATAGAGCACATTTGACATAGTTCCGGCATTGAAGATATCGTCGTTGGATCCCGTGCCATCGTCACTGACACCCATGTCAATTGTGCCCGTACCACCTGTGGTATAGACGCTTATGACATCGGTAACTAGAATCGTAGTCGGCTCAGGATTTATCCAAGCTATATATCCAGCGTTAGCAGTCCCGCCAGCCGTGCTGTACGGAACCCGGACAGTCTTCGGACTGGACACATGAATTGCGCCCGATACGCCAAACGTACCTGGAGCGATCATGTTGAACACGTTCACGCCAACTGGATTAGTTCTTGCTAGAGTACCCATTTTGTTCTCCTTCTAAATTCTGATTGTAATCAGTAGCGTATCTGCGGGAATCCTAGAAGCGAACGCCCGCAGATTTAGGAATGTTTGGATTATGCTACGCCGCGAATCCCTCTATTTATCGCCGTATGCGTAGCCGTGGACCGCGTGCCGGATCGCTCAAGCAGAGCTATGCGGAAGCTCACATAAAGAGTAGTCTGACCCTGCCCAGCGGACCTCTCAGACTCCATTGTTATCTGCCGTCTGAAACCGACTCTCCACTGCGATGTGTTGAGAACGAGCAGCCTGCCAGTATCTGAGCTGTTCCCAGCATCAGTTACTTTGCCGTCCGCGTCCTCTGCAAGAGCCATCTGCTCCGAATGTAGGTAGGGCTTGCCATACACGTTCAGAATCTCACCGGTTGAGAGAGTCGCGCGCGCGCCCGCAACGTCCACAGTCTCGAATTCCGTGATCGACAGAGACCGGATCGCCGTGTTGACGTCAGATATGAAAACGACATCGCCACGTCTGCGCGGGGCCGCATACTTGCCCAATCGCGCCAGAAGCTCGTTGAACATGTCTGCCGAAGGAACAGCCGTGTGAATGATAAGCTGAGATGTGTTATCGATCAACGGCAAGTGAATCAGACCGTCGAATCCCAACAGCCACTGAGCCTTGCCAGCCGTCTCCGCATCTATGGTCGCCCCATCCGAGTTGATGCCGTCAGTGACAGTCTGATCGGCGTTCAAAAGAACGTCGTCAATGACCTCTGATGCATTCCTCGACAGATTTCTGCGGAGCTCCGGAACAAACGCGATGATCGAATCTTCGTCAAGCTCATCCGAGAACGGAACGCCTGTCTTCAGACCCTGTGCGGTCATGGTGACACGCTGCGTTGCGGGATCAGTTGTCAGAGCCTGTACGTTCTGAGCTATTGGATACCAGTTCGTGTCTCCAAGCTGGAGAGGCATCTGGAACGGATTTGAAGGCATTGGAATTTGATTGAGAATGGGGAGAACCACAGTATCTAGGTTCACGTCCATCCATAGCTGAGACGCCTGTATAGTCGATACGAGCTCATCTCCAGCTCCGGGAGTCGTGGAGTCCATGGCCTTCTGACGTGTATCCAGCATAGAACTGCGCCACGCGGAAAGCTCATCCTTGAACTTACGTGATCCAGGATTGAAGTCCGAATAGCCGTAAGCCACTCGACGTTCCTTCATGCCGCGCTCTTCCCAAGCGTACAGGGATTCAGGTGTGACAGTCTCTAACAGAGCCTTGCGCGCATCCTGGACACCTTCAACCCACTCTGGGTGAGTTTCTCCAGCTTCTACACGCTTCTGAAAAACGGTTTCGATCATCTGCAGATCGAGCGCGTCATAGCCCATGTACCGTCCTTCAGGTACCATGAGCTTGCCGTCACTGGACATGTTTCGAATCCGAGATTTTCGGATTTCCTTCATCTCTTCGTTGGCAGAGATGATGGTTTCCTTTAGGCGATCCATCTCTTCTTTGAGAGGTTCGATGCCTTGCTCCACCTTCTCTGCTACGAAAGACCGGACTTCCGTAATTTCCTGTAGAAGGGTATCGATATCTGACATAGTTAGTCCTCTCTAAGAGTTTTTAGGGCTTCAGATAGGTCTTCAATATCTTTTTCGGACATCTCAATTCCGCTCTCGCTATCGTCATCATCGTCAGGGCTGCCTACGAACGGCACAAGAGTGGGTGCTGTATTAGAAGATAGTACAAGTTTGTCGATCTTTTCGTTGATGCTGTTAAGGATGTCATTAACAGATTCGTCAACAGTAGACTCTGATTCCTCTTCTTCCTCAACAATCTCAATCTTGGGCATGACGATTAGGAATTTGCGATTACCGGAATCGTCTTCGCCCCAGGCTTTACGCAACGCGCGCGGATGCGCAGGTATAGGTACCAAGGATATTTCGAGGAGTTCCTGCTTCGTGAAAAGCAGAGGCGGAAACCAAGAATCCGAATCTGTATCCAACGCTTCAAATTCAATTGGTCGAAAACCAACGCTCTCGGCTCGCATGAAACCACGTTCATATTTTCCTTTTATAAACGTCGCGAACTGATCACCATCATCGAATTTGACAGTGTTCAGGAGTTGAGGCGTATCCTTGCCAGCAGCTTTGACAGACTTACTAGATGACTTCCAGACACGAGGCACGATGCCCACAGGGGGCATTCTGTAGTCGTGCGCAAACATGAGAACGGGGTTTTCTTTGAAGTTGCCGAGTTGCCAGCCATCGACTTTGATTATGTCGCCCATACGATCTTCGGACTCTTCGTTGGCAACGAACGTCATGTCGCCAGTATCCTTGTCAACTGACTTCATGAAACCCATTGGACGATAAAGAGTAGGGGCCTCCGCAGTACCAAGACGGTACTTTTCCAGAGCCTCGTAATCCTCTTCCTGTGCCTGCTTATCTAGTTCGTACAGTTCTTTGGAGTGCAACAAATTCACCTTTTTCAAGACAATAAAAAAGCACCCAGCCACTTTGTTAGTGGATGGGCGCTCTAAGACGCCTGACGACACTGCATACAATATAAGTGATGCGACTCAGAAAATCAAGTCATCAGTAAATCCTTAATTAAGTGAACCACGACAGAATGCGCATCTTCAATAGCTCCATAATTCTCTGAGCTAAGAGCTATATGGATGTCCATTTTCTTCTGTTGTTTCTTACGCCCATGACATCCGAATATCCCGACAGTAAACGCGCCAATGCGATTCGCCGAAAAGAACGTCGTCCAGTGTGGCTGCGGCTTCTAGCATCTCCGTCTGGATATCCTGCAAGGCTCGCATGATGTAAACTCCACCCCGCTCCGGGTTCTGCCTGAGCGATTGCGTGTAGTATGTCAAGGACTCGTTGTTGGAAAACAAGAGGCGCATAATAAGTGGAACTCTGCCGCGCCTCGCCGTCTAGTTGAACGACAACTTTTTCTAGCAGCTCCTCAAACGACTCAGGCGTCATACGAGGCAGTTCCGTACTGCGCTAGCTATGTGCCACGCAAGTACGGGCGGAACTGCATTACCGATTTGCCGCTCTGCTTCCCGCATTCCTTTCGAGAAAATGAAATTGTCTGGAAAGGATTGGAGACGGGCGGCTTCGCGTATGGAAAGGCGGCGCGGCAAAGTGTAATGAAATTGGATATTTCCGTGGTGTTCAGCGCGTATGGTCGTGGCCGGACAATCTGCCTTAATCTTCCGCTGGCCCTGGTCAGGGCTGCTCGCGGCGCGGCTCCATACATGGTTATTTGCGTGGTTTTCCTCTACGGTCTCTAGGTCGCCGATAGCCTCTTGTGACGTAAGCCATGCGCCTTTCACTAACACCGGCAGAGGGGGCCGGAACGCCTTGACGCGTTTGGCCGTGCCAACGATGAACACGCGCTCACGCACCTGGGGAACGCCGTAGTCCGCCGCGTTGTAGAGGTGATAGGAAACCGCGTACCCCAGCGACTCGAAGTCACTGAGCACTTGGCGAAGGGATTCCTTATTGTAGTCAAGGAGCAACCCCTTGACGTTTTCCGCCACGAACACCTTGGGCTTGCACTGCGCGACTACCTTGACCATTTCTTTGTATAGGCCGCTGCTATCGCCGTCAACTCCTGTGCGCTTGCCATTAACCGAAATATCCGTGCAAGGGAAGCCGCCGATCACCACATCGGCCCGCTGGGGCACTTGGTCAAAAAGCTCCCGAATGTCTCCGCTGTAGATGGTCTCTCGCAGATTCGTGCGGTAGGTTATGCAGGCGGCTGGATTAATGTCGTTGGCCCACGTGATGCGGAATGGCAATCGGTCATATGTCTGACCGAACACATGGAACCCACCCAGAAATCCGAGGTCTAGCCCCCCGCAGCCGGAGAATAGCGAGACGACAGTGAATTCCTTTGTGATCTTGTGTCCTGTCATCGCTTCCGTGATTTGATCGAAGGTGCCAGGCAGTGGTTTAACGATTGGACTCACTTATTAGCCTCCTATACGGCATCGTTCGGCCAGAGGACGCCTTCAACGTTTCGTCCATGTACTCCTGGGTCGTCATATCAAGGTCACTCTGTCGGTACGAAAACTCGTCAACATAGCGTCCCAAATGCCGAGGGCTCATCATGTGATAGGTGCCATAATGCCCGCGCTTAAGCAATGCCCAAAAGGACTCAATCCCGTTCGTGCTCGCCTTGCCGTTGACATACTCGCCCACGCTGTGGTGGACAACGCCATGCTCGCGGACGTTAGCACCACGATACGACGCCAAGTCATCTGTGTAAAGACTCGCGTCCTGGGAAACTCGCTCACCGATGATACGGTGCAGGGTTTTCGTGCTTGTATCTGGCGCGACTTCGGCATATACCCGGCCCTTGCGCTGGCGAATGCCTACCACAATCGTCTTGCCGACACCGCCGCGCCCGGCGTGAAGTTTCTTGTCAGCGTGCTTGTTCTTTTCTTTGCCACCGATGTACGTTTCGTCCATCTCGACTTCGCCGTCGAGAATGAACCGACCTTGATTCCATGCCTCACGGATGCGATGGCACATAAACCAAGCCGTCGCCTGTCGGACGCCTAGTTGACGACCCATCTGCATTGACGAAATGCCCTTCTTGGCGACGGACATGAAGTACATCGCCATAAGCCAAGTCTTGACGCCGATCTTGCTTGACTGCATGACTGTGCCAGTCTTAACGCTAAAATGTCTGCGGCAGGCTCGGCAGCGGTAGGGAAGAGGTTTGCCGTTTGCGATAGCGCAAATGTTGGTCGATTCGCATATAGGGCAGCACGGGCCGTCCGGCCATCGGGTTGCCTCGAAATGTGCGACGGCACTCTCCTCAGTCGGAAACTGCGCCTCGAACTGCTTGATACTCATCGCCTTGGTCATCATACCCTCCGTTGCTTGCTTGGCTAATTATATGTCATAATTCATAGCTAAGTCAAGCGATTGAGGGCAGGAAGTTGGCTGGTTATGCGTATAGCTCCCCAATGTAAACGTGTCTAAAGGGATTGTGTTTACTTTTAATGAGACAGTCAACAACCTGTCGCAGTAAGCCTTCTTTGTCTAGCTTCTGGATCTCACTAAGAGACCTTCTGACTTCGTGCAGATGGATTGAAGTAGTCTCGGATAGTCCCGATTGTGTACTCAATTTGTTTCCCTACAACATAAGTCGAATAATTGCTTTGCCCGGTGGTGCCATTTTTGAATACTTACGTTTATTACAAGTTATACATGCTGGGACAATATTGTATATTTCGTGATCGCCACCGCGTGACAGAGCAATAACATGATCTTGTGTAAGTGAATCAGATTCACAATTACAATATGCACATCGATTTTTATATGCTGTTTTAACAGCTACCCATTGTTCAGCAGATAATGCATATTGTTGAGCACCTTTGCGTCGCGCTCTTCGTCGGTGATTATACTCAGCAATTTTTTCTGGGTGTGCTGTATTCCATTTTTTTGAATTGTATCGTTCTTTGTTCTTATTTTTTTGGTAGTACTCTTGACGGTAAACCTGTCTAGCTTCACGATTTGCCCAATAATATTCGCGTCCCTTTTTTCGTATATCAGTACGGTTCTTATCTTTCGCTTTTTTAATCCCATCTCTATATTTTTCGGGATTTAGCTCTTTCCAGAGTTTTCCATTCTTACGAGATTGTTCTTTATGTAACTGATAATATTCCTTCTGTTTTTTAAGAATTATTTCTCGATTACGATAATAATATGCTCTTTGTATAGCGTTTTTATGCGCCTGCTTTGAAGTAATCACGGATACATGATATCACATAATCTATCTGTTCATCAGTTAAAAATTGGTG
>SDBV01007171.1_pt1 | contig 15287 bp, 9 predicted proteins | sample 2277081 | NCBI WGS metagenome assembly SDBV01 (sample SAMN10402039, study PRJNA504765) | marine sediment metagenome | isolation source: marine sediment core GS10_PC15, 223 cmbsf | place: Arctic Ocean: Southern Knipovich Ridge | collected 2010
ATTGCCTGCTGGGAACTCATGGGGTATCGGTATCAATGGGGAGAGAGGCATCCTCGTTATAGATGTAGCATAGGATTCCGCTGACAATTCCTTGAGCGATCAAATCTGGGTTTTGGGTGAGTATCTGTCGGTCTAAATTTAAAAAACCAGTTTCGATGATCGCCGCGGTTACACTGGAATTTATCTCATCGAACGCGTGGTAGCTGGACATGTCTTCGGTGATAAAGGAGTGGAATGATAGGCCAGTAATCTGATGGTAGTTTTTGTTTATGCAATTTACTAAATAGTTTGCTTTTTCCGGCCGTTCAGAAGCCCAGGTAGGAGCAACTTTGAACCCGGTGGCACCAAGATCGGTGAAAACGCATGTGTCTGCGTGGATTGAGACCAGGATCATAGCCTCATATCCATCTAGTCGTTCGTCATATTCCTCTAATAGATCAACCTCAAAATTATTGTCTGTTAACATTTTCTGAACGCGACTCGCGATAGCGAGGTTTACTTGCACTTCTTTTAACCCATCAGGACAGGATGCGCCGTCGTCTTGTCCCCAGTGTCCCACCACGATACCAATCCGCTGATGAGGGGGCGGAGTGGATGTGTGGAGAGAATTGGAAGATGTCTCTCCGCTAGGTTGTTCATTATCTGCACTCCAATAAAAGAGACCATAGGGAGAAAAGGATGTGTAGATGAAGGCGACCACAACCCCGGCAAGAAAAACAAACCAAAGCTGCCGGAACATGTGTACTCGCAAGCGAGGTATTTCTCGTCTTATTCTTCTATCTCTACTGGTCATACGTAAATACTACCCTAATTCTTGAAATGTGTGCAAGTCATTTGGATGCGGTTATTATTGCAAACGACTTACAGAATAATGATCATAATAAATATTGTGCATGATTTGTGCCGATGGAGGATTGTTAATTTTTCTTGGCGAAATTACTGGATGAATAGATCTTTATGTTACTCATTAACTCTGTGTTTACTTTTTATATAAATGCCGAACAACTGCTTTAAACGGACAGACCGGAATGCAGTCCAGGCATCCCCAACAGCGGCTCATGTCTAGGAAAGGGTTTTCATCCTGCTCAAAACGACGGAAAGCTTTCCCTTTACAGGCCTCGTTGGCGAAGCATTTCTTGCATGCCTGGCACAGGTCATCGTCTACCTTAAGCATGATGTTTCGGGTACTTTCAACCATTAATCACCTAATTTAATCCAGTAATGTTAAGTCTAATTATAATCAATATAAGAGAGGATGAGGTAGTTGAACATCCGGAGGGGTTTAAAAGGAAAAAATCCCCCAGGCTATTATCTCTGGGGGATATGGTTGTTTCTTTGGCAAACTGTTTATGGGGTTGTGTAGGTGATCTTGAGTTTTGTCACACCAAAGCGAACCATGTCACCAGTGTTATCATTATCCGTTGTAAGTCCTTTGAAATGGAATCGGAGTTCAAAGGTACTGCCTCCGATTTCGGTTTGTAAAGCATTGATGAAATCATTATTTACTGAGGAATTGGATAAGTTCCCCTCAGCGCACCAATTTTTGAGGGCTCCAAGTGAACTGGTGTAATCACCCGCATCAAGAGGGAACCAGGGACCCGGATAGACCAGCAAACACCCAAGATCGGCGAAAGGATCATCTAAAGTGTCGTAGGTTACGATAATAAATTTCAGGTCTGTGATGGTTGCATTTGAGGGAATACCGGATATGTCAAATTTGAGGAAAGCTTGGGACCCAAAATTACTACCAGTATCACCCACATTGGGGAAACCGATAATTGTGCCATCGCTGCGAACTGATCCTTCCCCGGAGGTGGTGAGGGTTACGTTGTGGGTAGTTGGTCCGGGAGGATTTGTTACTTTAATCTCAACCCAAAAGGCTTGATTGGCATCTCCTCCCCAACCGAACTTTTCTCCTGAGTCGTTACGGAGTTTAAAAAAGCCTTTATAGGTGTCGAGAGCAATGGGGGCGGTGAGATTTACAGTAACATCTACTGTGTCACCGGGGGCAACATTGCCGGGGAGCGCCAATGCTGCAGGAGCGCCCATCGAATCTCCGCTGTGGAACACCAGATCATATCCCGGAGTCCATGTACATGAGCCAGCATTCTTCAAACGCCAAGTTTTGGGAAAGACTTGCCCGGGATCTGCTTGTGTCCCATCAGGGACATTTAGGTCTACAACGGATCCAATCTTGTCACAAGGAGGAGTAGTAGCGACTGGGGCCTGGGTGTTTGCTGGGGTAAATGTTGGGAATGGCGTATAGGTTGGAGGGGGTGTGTAGGTTTCTTGTAGGGGCGGTGGGTTCTGCCCCCCGCCTGGGGTGTCGGTATTTAACTGCTGGGGTGGAGGTTGCCCACCGGCATTACTGGTGAGGGTTGCTTCGACAGCAAGAGCGGCTTGTGTCTCCCTGTTAGGGGTTGGTGAGTCTTCTCCTGATGATAACGTGCACCCGAAAAGAAGCGCAGTAAAAATGAGAAAAACTAAAAGAGTGGTTTTTTTATGGTTCATGTCTTCATCCTTCCCATAGAATAGTTGAAGTTGGATAGGGTGTGAGTACCATTCTAGCCCTAATCTTACAATATTTGTCTGTGATTAGCAATGTGTGTTTTGGTTATTTGCTAGGATAAAAAACTCGACCTCATGTATAATAAACTCAGACTAGAAATGAAAGGTTAATTATATGGCTGAAGGTAACCTGAACCCAACCACCAACCGGCGGCGGATCATAATTATCGCGATAATTGCTGTATTGTTGATAACGTTAGAAATTATTGGCAATTTTTCTGATTCAGCGACTCCCCTGGAACGGCTGGAATTTGTTGCTCAGGATTGGGCTTTTAGATTACGCGGGATTAGAGAACCTAATGAAAACATTATTATTGTAGCGATCGACGATGAATCGTTGAATTGGGTTGGGGACCGGTGGCCATGGCCACGGAGCGAACTGGCTAATATCATAAACTGGTTGAATGAAGCTGAGGTGCGTGTAATTGCTTTGGATATTTATCTTTTCGGTTCCAGTGATCCAGCAGAAGACCAGGCTTTAGCAGAAGCGCTTGCTAATGCTAACGCTGTGGTAAATGTTATTGAAATACTGGACCGCGAAGACTCTGGCTCTGGTTTTAGGACCGTAACCATGAACCTTCCTGAAGAGATATGCTTTCAGCACCTGGATGGTTACGGGATCACTAATGTAAATAGGGATGTTGATGCAATTACTCGTGAAATTGTTGCCATCAAGCAAGTTGATGAGGAGACATATTTCAACTGGGGGTTTGAGATTGCCCGGGTGTATTTGGGGATTGACCCACCTTCCAACATTTCATTGGATTCTATAACCTTTAATAAAATGAAAGTTCCGTTATTCCATGCTCAGAGGTTAAGTAATTATCCTGAATCAAATATGCTCATCAATTTTTCAGGCCCGGCTCAGACCTACCCTACCTATTCAGCTGCATTCATCCCGCTAGGGGATTACGATAAGGAAAAAGAATTCTTCAAAGATAAGATCGTCTTTATTGGGGCTTCAAGTGTGTCTTTACAAGATATCTATCCTACTCCTTTCTCCGCTTCTGACTTCACACCAGGTGTAGAAGTAATTGCCAACACTGTAGATACGATACTCTCAGGTGATTTTTTGCAAATTCCTCCTCCCCAGGTAACTTGGTTTACCATCTTATTGATGGCTTTAACTTCTTGGATCATTATCAGGATTCCGCGACCTACTTTAGCAATAGGATTGATGTTCGGCGGTTTGACCCTGTATTTTGTCATCCGGCATATTATTTTCATACAATTTGGTTGGATGGTTGCGATCGTATCCCCCATGCTGACGCTCTTCCTGGGCGTGGTTGTGCCTACCCTGGAGCAGGCGGTTACCCAAGAAGCTGAGAAGCGGCGCGTGCGGGGGATGTTCAGCCGTTTTATTTCCCCGGAGATGGTCACCCAACTCCTCGATACCCAGGATATCTCCAGCTTGAATAAGCGTACCGAACTGACGATCCTGTTCTCCGATATTCGCGGTTTCACCTCGATCTCTGAAAAGCTTTCTCCTGAAGAAGTGGTCAGCTTGCTCAACCCGTATTTGGAGGTGATGAGCGAGGTGATCCATAAGCACGGCGGTACGGTGGACAAGTATGAGGGTGACGCGATCGTGGCCTTTTTTGGGGAACCGATGGCTTACCCCGACCATGCCTTGAGGGCAGCCAGGGCCTCTTTAGAAATGCGCGTGGAGTTAAAAATCTTGACAGATGGATGGAAAGCAGAGGGGCGGTTTACAGATATCTTCGAGATGGGGATTGGGTTGAATACCGGGGAGGTGTTTGTGGGGTTGTTGGGTTCAGAGCAGCGGATCAACTACACGGTGATCGGCGATGCGGCTAACCTCGCCGCCCGGTTGCAGGACCAGACCAAGGAATTCGGATTCCCGATCTTGGTCAGTGGGGAGACCAACAAGCAGATCAAGGGTGAGATCAAGACCGAGTTTGTCGCTTCCCGAATCCTAAAGGGGAAATCGGAACCAGTGCAGATGTATCGGTTTATCCTTCCAGGTGAGGGACCGAGGATGATCATTTAGGGGGAGGCAGTAGGCAGTGAATTGGAAAGAGGGTCGTGATGGCCCCTGTTTTGTGATAAATGGACGCATATTGACCAGTTTTGATATTTTCTCTCCTCGTGTGATGGATTGATACAAGCCTTTATCTAAACAGCGTTCCCACTGGTTAAATACATTTTAACCTTCTTTTGGGTATAATATTCAGAGCACATAATTTCTGGTGTACCTGGGAAAAAAGCATGAGTGATGTAAAAGAGCTTCACGATAAGAGCATTGATGACTATAAGCTGAATGAATATTTGGGTTATACAGGGATGGCGCATGTCTATGCAGCTGTACATGTTCAAACAGGTGATATCGCGGCTGTACATTTACTACCCGATACACACGTAAATAAGCCTAATTTCATGGAAGCATACATCATGAAAGCTGCCCAGCTTCAAAAACTTACTCATCCCAATATCGTGCGAACGCTTTCTTATGGAATTGGACTTGACCATCCATATTTAGTCATGGCCCATATCGAAGGCCCGACGCTTCAAGACTTATTGAATGCAGTGAAGAGACGAATGCGGAGAATTCCTCTAGATGCGGGAGTATTTATTATTAACAGCTTGGCTGGCGCGCTCTCGCAAGCCCACCAAGAAAATCTGACCCACAGCAATCTCAAACCTACGAATGTTCTCCTCGAGAAAAGCGGAATGGTGATGCTCACCGATTTCGGACTCCACCAGCTTGTTGCTTTTGATACTGGGACATTGTTCGACCCATTAGGCACGAATCTGTTTGCAGGACAGGATATCGAACGAGAAAAGCTGCGTGATCTATTCGATTTGGGTTTAATTTCTTACCAGATTGCCACTGGTCAACCAGCTTTTGACTCTCCGGACGCAAATGGGATGGAGAATGTCAGTAGAGCTGATCTTGTTCCTCCATCTTCAATCGTCCCGGAGATCCCAGATAATTTAGATAATGTTATTGTCAAGATGATCTCGCCCAATATAGCCAACCGGTACCAATCCGTGAAAGAAATGCTTGTTGATCTTATTGAAATCAGCCGGAAAGTTAAAACGACGGTTCTCCCTTCGGCGCGTTTAACTGATGTGGCCCTATTCAGCAGCCGGTTTTCCCGTGCTGTTGTCCCCGAAGAAGTCGAGACAGAAAAGGCTAAGAACGCAGCCATCTATTTCCTGGATACAGGTCAGGTGGTTGAGTTAGAGAACAATCGGGAATATACTTTAGGCCGTTTGTATGAGGGTCAGCCAGTCCATCCCGATATTGACCTGACGCCGTTTAAAGGGTACGAGTGGGGAATCTCACGTTTGCATGCCACGCTACAAACAACAGCGGATCAGGTATACGTAACGGATCAAGGCTCTGCTAATGGCACTTATCATGGCGGAGAACGGCTTGAACCAAACAGCCCGCATTTGCTGAATCACGGTGATATTATTATGCTGGGAAAACTTCGTCTCCAGATCCTACTGCCGATTGTAGGAGGGAGCGATACGTGATGAATTGCTGAAAGGACGGTTGATGCCATCATAGAGGTGGAAGAGAGCTATACAGGAAGGTTCTTACGAGAGATGTATGAAGAAAAGAAGGCTGTGAAAGCTTAATAAGGTTATGACCATGAAAAAGACCCTAAGGGTTTGTGTGGAATGCATTCCTTAAGGTCTGAAGGGGGTGCGAAGTAGCAAGATACAAATTGTTAGGGGAGAAAATAACAACTAAAACCCCAAAATATAAGCGAACAGTGTGTTCCTCTTTACAAATTTGTTAAAGGGATATTATCCATTCTAGCGATTTTTTATGTATAATAAGGTTAATTTATAACTAGTTGAATTTTTTGTTTATACATGACATTAGTAAGAAGGTTTAGCGGCAAGGGTTTTGGTAAATACACCTTGGGCGATTATCTGGGGTATACAGGCGTCGCCCATGTCTATAAGGCTGTTCATCCAAAAACAAAGAAAGAGATCACGGTTCATCTTCTCCCCAACCATTTCGTGGACCAACCTGGGTTTGAAGAAGGGTTTAATCGAAAAGCCAGCCAATTATTTGATCTTCGCCATATGAACATTATTCCGACGCTGGATAGCGGAGTGCATCAAGGCTACCCTTATCTGGTCACAACGCATATTGAGGGACCAACACTTCAAGACCTGGTCGAAACTTCCGAAAAGAGAGAAGTGAAGATTCCCTTGGAGGCAAGCCTTTTTGTAATCAATAGTCTTTGCGGGGCGCTTTCGCACGCCCACAAAGCTGGAATCCCTCATGGTAATTTAAGCATGTCTACTATCCTGCTTGAAGAAAGCGGGATAGTGATGGTCAGTGATTTCGGTCTATACCGAATTATGATCTACAAACCGCAAATTAGTTCTCGTAAAGCAAAGCTTAAAGAAACCAAACAAAGGCTCAACGAGGAAATGAAGCTTGATATCGCTTCATTGGGAATTATCTTTTATCATTTGGTTACCGGCAAAACTCCGTATGAATCTTCCAGTACATTGCTGTTCAGCCGAGGGCAAAATAAACCAGACCTTGTACCACCATCTGCTTATGTTCCAGATATTCCTGAAAAACTGGAAGAGATAATTATTAAAAGCCTTGCCCACGATGATAATAACCAATACCACTTTATTGATGAGTTGGTCAAAGATTTGGCTAACCTCAAACGTAAGGTGCGGACTGCAATGCTGCCATCCGCACAATTGATTGAACTGGCCCAATCCAGCAACCGCTTTTCACAAAGCGAAATTCCTGAGACCGCTGCCGCGAAAAACATAGAAAATGCTACTTTATATTTTCCAGATAATGGGCAGTTGCTTGAACTTAAAGAGGGAAAAGAATATTCTATAGGAAGACAATATAAAGGGCAACCAATCCTGCCAGATATCGATCTGACCCCATTCAAAGGGTATGATTGGGGGATTTCACGCCTGCATGCGTCTCTGAGAGCGATCTCTTCTAAAGTCTATGTTACGGATTTGGGGTCGTCCAACGGCACATGGATCAATGGTGAGCGAATAACTTCCAATAAACCATATGAATTGGATAACGGAGATGTTTTTCTTTTAGGACGATTACGGGTGCAGGTTTTAATGCCCGACTAATACTTTGTCAAAGTAAAAAGGATGTGTTGGTGAGACGCCGGAGGACTAATTTTGTGTTCTAACGTCCCTTGCTTACCATTGACAAAGTTTAAAGTGTTCCGTCTTCTACCTCTGTTACCCTCCGAAGGGCATTTTACGGAACACTATTGGGGATCATTCTTTTTGGGGAGTTTCTTCCGGTTCCACATGGATGAGAATTTGATGAATGCCCGATACCTGGGAATGAATTTCCTTTTCTAATTCCTCAGCAAGGTTGTGTGCTTCTACGACAGGTAGATCTGGATCTGACAAGCAATGAAGGACAACATCATACCCCCCGTTATCAGGCCAGATACGGAAATTATGGCAACCGCGCAACTTTTGTTTCTGATTAACCAACTTGATTATCTCGATTCGAACCTTATTTTGGATTCTCTCATCCTGGATTGAGATAGGAACTGTAGAGCTTGATACTGGCTCGATATGTGTGTTGATTTCTTTTATATGTGGCAGTTCTGAATGAAGAGCTTCCTCAAACTTGGTCACCAAATGGTGAGCTTCCGCCAAAGTTAGGTCGCTGGCTACCTCAACGTCCAGACTAATAAAATATTCTCCCAACACATCATGGATTTGGATGTTATGGGTTTGTAAGCCATGCTTCCCAGCGATTGCAAAAACGGATTGGTGTAAACTTTCACCGGCTTCTTGGACTGGATCGATATGAACGACCACGTCACTCTTTGGCACAAGATCAATCACACAATGTTCTACTGATTCGGCAATTTTGTGAGCCTCTTCAAGAGAGACGCTCCGATCTACTCCGACGGTAATATCAATAAAAGTGAAAGCACCGCTTTGCCGAACGCGCAATGGGCCTACACTCTGGATCCTGGATAATTTTGAAACCTTTGAGCTAATTTTTTCAACTAGACCGGATGGAGCAGTATCCAAAAGGACGGCAATTGCTTTTTTCCCCATCTGAATACTGACATAAACGATAACAAAAGCTACTATAAGCGCAGCGACCGCGTCTGCCTTGACCAACCAACCCCACTCCGGTCCCAAGATTCCACTTAACCAAACAAAGGTCAACCCCGCTATCACGGTGAGGGAACTCCAAATATCGGTGCTGAAATGGAGTGCGTCTGCCTCTAATGCTTGGCTGCCGTGTTTTTCAGCAACCCGATACAACATCTTAGAGCGATTGATGTCCACGATCACAGAGATCACCATAACTACAAAAGCCCACACGGTTGTTTCAACGTGGACGGATTTAAAGAACAGTCGCTGGATAACTTCATAGAAGATCCAGACACAGGTAATCAATAGGAGCAGGGTTTCGATCAGGGCAGATAGGTTTTCGATCTTGCCATGCCCGTATTGGTGTTCTTCATCAGCGGGCTGATCAGAAACACGGACAGCAAAATAAGTTACCAGAGCGGCGACCAGATCCAATCCTGAATGGGCTGCTTCGGATAGGATACCCAGGCTTCCGGTCAGAAAACCGACAACCAACTTTAGACCAGTAAGCAAAATAGCGGCGAAAACAGAACTGGAAGCGGCCTGTTGTTTTTCTTTCTCTGCGTCAAGGTGATTTTCATGAGACATTAGTCTATTAATCCACTTTTTGGAGATTATGTAATTATCCGACTTGCTGTCTCCTCCCTACTATCAACTGACCGCGATCATCAAGGCGGTGTAGATGTTGGTGTTGGCGTTTGTGTCTGAGTAGGTGTCTGTGTAGATGTGGGTGGAGGCGTGTTTGTCGGTAGAAGGGTTTGTGTGAGTGTGTTGGTGGGCTGCGGGGTCGCAGTGCCTGTTTCAGTAGGTGTGGGAGTAGGCGTTTGTGTAGGTGTCGGTGTAGGTACTTGGATATTTAATTTAATCGTAACTTCAGCATAGGAAGTCTTTTTTCCTTCCATAAATAGTCTTAGCGAGACAGTTCCAGAAGGTATTTCAATCAAGTCCCAAACAACGATCTCATGAGATTCTTTATTCTGATCTGATGATTGCGCCAGTTCTACCCATCCGCCTGAACCCTCAATGCGATAGTGAAGGCGGAAGTTCTTGAACCGGCTTCCACCCCAGGCGCGGATCACAATCGGAAGGGGATTCTCGAGAATCGTCTGCCCATCAATAAAATTGACGAATTCCAGGATGGCGGGATCATCATCTGCTGAACATCGTCTTTCAGGAACGAACAAAACATTTTTAGAAAATCCCATCTCTTCAGCCCAATCTTTCCCTTTTTGGGTTTCGGTGATCCACTTTATAGCCCAGGACTCGACCACTTTCAGAGCTAACCGGGCATCTTTGAAATTTTTACATTCTGGAGAAGTCCGCAGCAGGGTCCAGGTGTCAACGGCAACCTCCTGCCACAAGTCTTCGCTGGCGGGGAGTGGAGGTTGGTCAGAAGCGAAGTATTCACTCCGCTGGGATGGGCACCATTTAGTTGGCTCAGTGCCAGATATCGAACAAATTACTTTTTCTACTATCCCAGCAGGTTTGGCAAAGAAACGTGGATTGTTCCCAGTAATATCTTGGACCGCGATCTGCATGAACTCGTTCCAAATTGGAGCTGCGCCGGTGAGACCACTTGTATTCTGCATAGGTGTATAGTCTGGGTTGCCCACCCATACCCCCACAGCAATATCAGGAGTGTAGCCTAATGTCCAGTTGTCACGGAAATCGTCTGTTGTACCAGTCTTCGCAGCAGCTTGGAAAGGTAGTTTGAGAGATGAATTGGGGCCAAAAGATGGGGTTCGAGCAGGGTTGTCGGAAAGAATAGAGGAGATAAGGTATGCATGTTCCGCTCTAATGACCTGTTCTGGCGCGGGTGGTTCGTATTCAAATACAACGTTTCCGTCATGGTCAGTGATGCGGGTGATAGCATATGGCTCCGCTTTCAGTCCCCCATTGGCAAAAACAGCATATGCCGCGGTCATATCCAAGAGTTTAACTTCGCCCCCCCCCAGAGTGAGGGCATAGCCATAAATTGCCTCATTTAAATCAGTAATACCGAGGCGGTGAGCCATTTCTACCAATCCATCTTTTTCAGGAGTGTCGGGATTATCGTAAATCCCGATAAATTGGAGGGCTTTTACAGCAGGTATGTTATAGGAGTTTGCTAACGCAGATCGGACGGTCACCGGGCCGTGGTATTTCTCATCGTAGTTGACAGGAATATACGGCTCACGGGTGTCATATGGGTCTTCGGATTGGGGAAACTCCGTTTTCACATCCCAAATCAGGGTGGCCGGAGTCCAACCTTTCTCGAAGGCTGCGACATAGGTGAACGGCTTCATAGAGGAGCCGGGCTGGCGCGGGGATACAGCCATATTGATCTGACCATCGATCTCCTCGTTGTAAAAGTCAGCTGAACCCACCATGACCAATATCTCACCAGTCGGTGGGTAAATGGCAACAAGGGCGCCGCTTTGCACTTTGTTTTCCTCAAGTTTGGCGATTTGCTCTTGGATAGATACAAGGGCGGCTTCCTGTAAACCAGGGTCGAGGGTGGTTTCAACTGTAAAACCAGAGCGGTAGATGGTCTGTGAATCATACTGCTTTTCCAAGAGACCGTAAATGTAGTTGACCCAGTGCGGGAAACGCATCTCGACACCCGGGTCTGGGAATTCATAATCTTGGATGGCGTACCAGGCAGATGTAGCGTTTGTGTCATTCACACACACAGACTGTGGGCTGTTGCTGACGTAAATGCATCCTTGTTCCTGGCTGGACTCGATCATCAAGCGGAGGACGTCCTGTTGTCTTGCGAAGGTCACATCCCTGTTAGTATGTACGTCATATACGGAGGGGGCTTGCGGCAGGCCTGCCAGGAAAGATGCTTGTGCCAGGGTGAGTTTATCTGCAGAAGTATTAAAATAAGTTTGAGCAGCGGCTTCCACACCATAAGCCATATTTCCATAATAGCTTTCGTTTAAATAAAGTTCCAAGATCTCATCTTTGGAGAATTGACGGGTTACCTCAGTAGCTAAAATGGCTTCTTTCACCTTGCGCATGTAATTTCTTTGATACGCTTCTTCAGGATCGAGTATCAACATTCGAACCACTTGTTGGGTGATCGTCGAAGCGCCGGATACCACTTCTCCACTGGATACATTTTGAAAGTAAGCTCGGATGATCGCCGACACGCTGAAGCCAGGGTGGCCGTAGAAATCCTCGTCTTCCGTTGCTATGGTAGCTGCGACCATGAAGGGGGATATATCTTCAAGATTGACGTAGGTCCTCCGGCCTGCATTGGGGTCGAGGATTTCATATAACAAGTTGCCATTCCGGTCCAGAATCTTGGTGGTCTCAAATGTCGAAGCTCTGCCGAGTAGATCTTCTACGTCCGGGAGGGTGGAAGCGATAGCGTAGTACTGCACCATCATATAAGTCAATCCTGCTAAACCGAGAGCGATGAAAATAAACATTACTCGAATAAACATTCTTAAGAAGCATCCCACACCCCCCCGACGTCCATCACTTTTTACTGGTCTGGGTGCTAACGAATAATAACCTGATGATTCCTGAGAAGGTGTAGGGGCTGCGGGGGCTACATGGGTTGCGCCCAGGTCAGTTTCGGTGACCCTACGGGGCAAGGGCATGCCTTCAGAATCGACTGTTGGAGAGAATGACCTGGGAGTATCTACCAATGCTGGAGGAGGTGTTCGTTCCTCCTTTTTAAAATCCTGAGACGAGAGAGTTTCCGCGTCCCGGTAGACTTCATCCCCTGATTCTGGACCTGTTTCTTCTGTTTCCGAGGGGATCTGCTCTCCTGCCATAGCTTCGGTATCGAATTGAGGGCGAGGTGATTTCTGCTGTTGTTCCGGTTCAATTGTAAATGGAGGTATTAGTGGAGATTCTTCTTCAGGCGCGTCGCTGGCCATTGCAGAAGTAGCATCATGTGAATTACCAAAGGGACTTCCTTCAGTATCTCCCATAGGTTGAAGATCAGACTCTTCTGGGGGATGTGATTCAGGCTTGCTGCTTGATGGTTGAGAGGTCAGTCGTCGGAAACGCGCCCGCGGGTCTTCCTTGTTTTGATCTTGTTCTTTCGGCTCTTCTTCTGGAAGATCGTTTTCTTTCTCCATGGTTCACCTGTGTAAATTTCAGAAAGTTCTTTTTTGACGGGTATTTGTGTTTCCTGATTTTACTCTTCTGGTTTGTTATGCACCAATACATTCCATTTACCCCTTTGAACGACATCATCATTCTGGTTAATGACGCTCACTTTTAGTGTCACGATGCCTCCCCCCAATCTAGGCATGGCTTTCTTTCCAAGCGCTTCTAATACTACGTAGATCGTATCGCCAATGAAGACAGGGCTGCTAAATTTCCATGACTCGATCTCACGGAACGCGATCACTGTCCCTTCGATCAAGCCGGTAAGATTGGCGAGACCAGAGGCGATTGACTTCACAAGCAACCCGTGGGCAACCCGTTGACCAAAGGGTTGGGTCTTAGCATACTCTGCATCTGTATGGATTTGGTTGTAATCACCAGAAAGTCCTGCAAAGGCAACGATATCGGCCTCGGTCACTGTTCGTCCTGGGGATGCAACTTTTTCGCCAGGTTCGAACTCTTCAAACCACAAGCCACGTATAATAGGTTTTGATGGACTCATTTTCTTCCTCCGATAGTGGGTTTTATTGTATCAATTACGCAAGAAAATCAACTGTCTATACACATACTGCGCATTCACTTAGATGATTGGGAGGTCATCTCACAGGATTATTATAAACTCTATTCTATCAAATGCGGTGATTTTTGTAAAAAACCCTTTGACCGATAGGCAATCTCCTTTTACAATGCATGTATGCGTGAATGGAAATTAGGACCCAACGACCCTCTCAGTCTTACCCTCGCAGCCGATTCCAGGCTGATAAAGCTGGATTATGTCAATGACCAAATCTGGGAACTGCTTGTTGGGCGGGGAGAACCGGGGGCGATTCTACTGCAAACCACGTATGGCTTACGTGCTCGTAATATGCGCGTGTTTCCTCAGTTTATTGAGGAACACCAAACCATTTCCGACCCTATTGAGTTCGCTACTCCTCCTGCCATCACTAAATTCTATCCTAACTTCCTAGAGTTAACCTTCTCTCCTTTCTCTGGGATAAACGTTTTATTGGAATATTGGGTACCCAACTGCCAAACCATTGCGGGACGAATTCGCTTAGAAAATGTTAGTGAGAAAGACCGCAGCATCCGTTTGGAGATGGTATGTTTGCTTAACCCGATCGGGAACGGAAGACCCATGTTCCCGAAAAAAAAAGAAGCTGTTACGGTTCTACAGGGGCAAACAGAGAAATTGTTCCCGGTCATGTTCATAACAGGGGGAGCCGAGGGGGTTAGCAGTCCATACTCTGCTCTCAACCACGAACTGCTCCTCTCGCCAGGAAGCTCTAGGCGTTTCACTTGGGTTTTAGCCAGCCTGCCAGACGTAAATGAATCTTTTAATTTAGCGCGCCAAACCGCTACCCGGAAATGGGAAGCGGAAGCGGCTCAGATCGAGATGGCCAATAATCATAATGTAGAAGTTCAAACAGGAAACCTGGATTGGGACGCGACATTTGCTTTTGGTCAAAAGGTTGCCAATACTCTTCTATACAACCCCAGCCAACACTTGCCAAATACCTCTTTCGTTTCCGCCAGACAACCCGATAACGGTTTCTCCATTCAGGGTGACGGGACAGATTATCATCATCTTTGGAATGGGCAATCAGGGTTGGAAGCCTGGTATTTATCTGGGCTGTTATTGCCAGGAAACCCGGAAGCCGCAAAAGGGCTGTTTATGAATTTTCTTGCTGTCCAAGGAAAAGATTGGCGGATAGATTGGAAACCTGGTCTTGCAGGACAGCGGAGTCAGATGCTTGCCTTCCCGATTCTGATCAGCCTTGCCTGGCGTATTTACCAACACACTGGGGATAAAGATTTTTTAGAGGAAGCCTTCCGCCCTATGCTTGAATTCGTCCACGCTTGGTTCGATGACAAGCAAGACCGTGATGGCGACGGTATCCCTGAATGGAATAACCCGATCCAATCTGGGTTTGATGACAACCCAAGTTTCTCTCGTTGGCATCCCTGGTCTCAGGGCGCTGACATTTCTTTGGTTGAAAGCCCAGATCTGTGTGCCTATCTCTACCGTGAGATCAAACTACTTATGAAGATGGCACGCAAGCTAGGGCGGGTGGAAACGTTGTCTTCCCTTGAAGCATTGGCAGAAAACCTGCACAGCGCTGTGGAAGCATCCTGGGATGGACGGAGAGCCACCTACCAGTATTGGGATCGAGAAACTCACCAAACTTATATGGGTGAAAAGTTGAAAGAAAGAAAAGGGGCTGGTGAACTTTTCCTCGACCTTGTTTTTGATTTTCCAACCCGAATATTACTGAGATTAGAAAGTGAAGCTGAAACTACTACTCTCGCTTCCGCATCTGTACATGGGAGGCTCCAATCAGGTCAGCACCGTGTGGAAAGGCTCAAAAGGGAGCAAATCCTATGGGTGCAAGGAGTCAGCACAACCACTTTACCCAATCCATACTCAGACCTGGAACATATTCAAGTTGAAGGGTTGCCCCCTAATGGGAAGGCTTCTGTTCACATCATCGACCTGCGTAAAGAAGACC
>SDBV01007172.1_pt1 | contig 15287 bp, 12 predicted proteins | sample 2277081 | NCBI WGS metagenome assembly SDBV01 (sample SAMN10402039, study PRJNA504765) | marine sediment metagenome | isolation source: marine sediment core GS10_PC15, 223 cmbsf | place: Arctic Ocean: Southern Knipovich Ridge | collected 2010
AAAGCCATGGTCGAATCGGCAGCCGGTTCTGTCGATTTGGCCATCGGGTTGGTGGGCGTCATGACGCTATTTTTGGGGCTTATGAAAGTCGCCGAGGCCGGCGGGATGTTAACCATTTTGGCACGACTCATCCGACCCCTGATGGTTCGGCTTTTCCCAGACGTTCCCCCCGAACACCCGGCCATGGGGGCCATGATTTTAAATCTATCAGCCAATGCGCTGGGGCTTGGTAATGCAGCAACCCCATTTGGGATCCGCGCCGTGCAGGAGCTGAATAAGCTCAATACCAAAAACGGTGTCGCGACGGATGCCATGGCTCTTTTTCTGGCCATCAATACCTCCAGCGTGACCCTGCTGCCCACGGGTGTCATTGCCCTGCGCGCCGCATTGGGGTCCTCGGATCCTGCCGGGATTCTTCCAACCACTCTGTTTGCTACCGCCGGTTCCACCATCATTGCGGTGATTGCTGCTAAGTTGTATTCAAAAATAACCCCGTTTTCCAAATCCATTTCATCGTCTGGCTCAGAGACAATGGTGAGATCAACATCGCAACCGAGTGATTTTTCGGATGTGGAAAATGCCGGTTCGCCTTATCCTGTGTGGGTGAGTTTTTTGGCGCTGGCCGCTTTGCTGGGACTGATTCCTATGACGGTGCTTTACGGAAGGGCAATTTCTCCTTGGATTCTTCCTTTGCTGATGATCGGTTTTCTCGGGTTCGGAGCAATTCGGCGAGTTTCGGTTTATGAGGTATTTGTAGACGGCGCCAAGGAAGGATTTCAGGTGGCCCTTAGAATTATTCCCTATTTGGTGGCCATCTTAGTGGCGGTAGGTATGTTTCGGGCTTCCGGAGCCATGGCGGTAATGGTGGGCTGGATCGGCAGATGGACAGGCCGCATCGGTCTTCCGGCAGAGGCTCTTCCCATGGCATTGATGCGACCGCTGTCCGGTTCCGGGGCATACGGCATTATGGCGTCCATTTTAAAAGATCCGGCTATCGGGCCGGACAGCTACACGGGTTATCTTGTTTCCACACTTCAGGGATCCACGGAAACCACATTTTATGTACTTGCCGTATACTACGGCGCCATACAGATTAAACGCATCCGTCATACTCTGGCAGCCGGCTTGACGGCGGATGTCTCCGGGTTGATCTTTGCGATCATTGCTTGCCTTTGGCTTTATGGATAGGCCCTTTATTATTTGAAAAATGATCCCTAATGGTTTCAAACAGTATTCGATTTCGGTGATGCTCACCTTACTCGGCTTCATCATATAAGATGTATTGAAAACTCCCTGACCCATCCCGTAGTTCCAGTGCTGAATCATCAATCTCCTAAACCTAATCGACAATCATCAATCTGTTTTCGGCTTGTGCGGGTTAGGATTCGCTGTAGCGAAGAAAGCGCTATAAAAGATGAACCGGCCAAACGGACAAAAAGAACTATTTGTAAATACGTATTTAATTCTGACTGACGGTTGCCTTGAGTTTTTGGGTGAGCAACGGGATAATTTCAAACAGATCGGCAACAATGTAGTAATCACAATTTTTTATAATGTTGGCCGCCGGATCTTTGTTGATGGCGATAATAATGCCGGAAGTCTTCATGCCTGCAAAATGTTGAACCGACCCGGATATACCGCATGCGATGTAGACCTTTGGACTCACCGTGGCGCCGGTTTGTCCCACCTGAAGGGTATAGGACACCCATCCGGAGTCTACCGCCACCCGTGATGCGCCCACCGCCGCCCCCATCACTTCAGCACACGTAAAAAGGATGTCAAAACTCTCCGGCCCGCCCATTCCACGTCCACCGGAGATGATGATGTCGGCTTCCGAAAGGTCGACCCCGCCGGAGGGTCCTTTAAGAATTTCCTTAACAATCAGTCGATCATCTTGAACGCCGGTTTTAAACGGGATGACGGTTGCAACTGCGGGTGAGGCTTTCGGCTCAATTGCGTTTGGCCGGATGCCATAGACCTGCCGGCGGCCTTTCATCTTTATGGTTGCGATGGTTTTTCCGGAATACTGAGAAGTGGTTGCGATCTTTAAATTTAAATCGACATCCATACAATCCATAACAAGTGGAGCACCTATGTTTGCTGCGATTCTAGGCAATAGATCTTTACCCTGAGGGCTGGTCAACCCCAAAAGTGTGGAAATATTAAAATGGTTCATGGCGTCAATTATCGCTCGGGCCCATGTATCCCCATTCCATTGAATGGGACCCTCTTTCGAGACAATATCGACGATCTTTTCGATTCCATACGCTTGAAGCGGTTTCCGGAGTGCGCTCCCTTTTCCGTTTAACACCAGAGCAATGAGTTTATTTGACTGTCTCCGGGCCAGTGTGATCACGCCATAATTGATTTTTTTAATGGCATCGCCTTCGCATTCGATGATAATACCGACATTATTCATAATTATTTCTCTGGTGGGTCCGTTACATCGGTTTTGCCCATGATTTTGAAACAGGCTTTAAATCACTTTTGCTTCCTTTTGAAGTATCTGCATGAGTGCTTTAACCGCATCGCCGGAACTGCCTTGGAGTTCTTTTGGCCGGCGGGTTTCTACAGCGGGTTTTAGCTCGATAATTTCCATCCCGGCCGGGGGTTCTTCCACATGTAGGCTTTCCGGATCCATCTGCCGGATCGTTTTTTTTTTGGCTTTTCGGATATCCATAAAGGTAGGGTATCTGGGTTTATTCAAACCTTTTCCAGCACCGATGACACAGGGAATCGGCATCTCCAACAATTGTTTGACCCCGGTTTCCATTTCGCATGTTACAATAACCCGCTTCCCGTTAAGGGAAAAGGAGACGACGTTGGAGGCTGCGGGCATCTGCATCTCTGCCGCCAGTCTGAATATGGTTTGCATGCCTTCGGTGTCTATGGATTCTTTTCCGGCAAAAATGATATCGGGGTTACCGTCCCGTGTGATGGCTGCCTTGAGGATGTCGGCTGTGAAAATACTGTCGATCCATTTTGCGGTTTTTACCCAAATGGCCCGGTCCGCACCCATGGCCAGGGCAGACCGGAGCGTGTTACTCGCATCTTGTTTGGCCACACACACGGCAATCACCTCTGAATCGCCGGCTTTCAGTTTCAACTGTACCGCCTCTTCGAGGGCGTTTTCATCATATGGATTGAGTAAAAAAGTGACGCTTTCATCGATTTGATTCTTTTCGATGATGGTTATTTTTGCCGCTGAGTCAGGCACGTGTTTGACGCAAACATAGATATTCATACCTGGGTCCCTTTAAAAGTAAAAACAGGACTCCGCTCAGAATAGATGGAGTCCTGTAAAATCAGACCGATTCAGCCGCATTATCCAACAGGGCCCAAAGCGGTGTTACCCGTTAACCGAGAAACTGCTGTCGTAATTTATTTCGCGATTGCGGGAGAAAAAACCGACATCGATGACTCTTCCGGTATGGCGTAGCGTGAACTGAAGGGGCTTCTTGTCATGATCCAAGCCCTTTTCACAGGCGTCGATCAGTTCAGCCATCATGGCGCCCACCACCGGTGCGTTTTTGTATTGATTGCCGCTGGTGCCGATGGCCATATAAAATCCTCCCATTTCCGATTTATCATAGATGGGAATCCAGTCATCGGAGCAGTCATACAGATCACAAACTCCTTTGGGCTGGTTCGGCACCTGCAAGCGGGGGACCCGTTTGGCGCATCGGTAAGTCTGGGCTTTCCACTGGGCTTCAGAGAGCTGGTTGTCACGTCCCGTACCCCCCTGGCCTGCATAAAAATCATCCGGATCCACCCATTCCTGCGGATCACAATCCGGGTCTTCACTGCCGATAAGAAACATGTTGCCGACTTCCGGGCGGTAGTAGCACGCCACATCACCGTCTGAGGTGTGGTATCCTTTGTTAAGATAATCGTACCCTTCAGGAGCAGGGCAGTACATCACCTCATGTCGAAGGGCTTTGGTTTTGATGTTGCAGCCTTCGTACACACCTTGGGCCATCTGGTTGATTTTAAATGAATGGGGTCCTGCGGCATTGATGACCACCGGTGCGTCAATCCGGGAACCGTCTTTGAGGGTTATCCCCAGCACCTGGTTGCTTTCACTTCTGATGGCGACCACTTCCGCATTAAATATGAATTTACCGCCTTTCATTTCGGCAGACCGCATGATGTTATGGGCTGAAAGTGCCGGATCATTCACGTAGCCACCCTCGGGGCAGAACAGAGCGCCTTTAAGCATTTGGGTCGGTTCGTTGAAAAAATCCGGATCTTCCGGCCGTTTCACAGGCCAGAATTCATGCATATCATATACCGGAACCATTTCTTTTGTTTTCTCATTATCCCACTCCTCATAGGCGACACCAACGGCATCGTAGTGCTTTTGAACCTTGCGCCAATCGTGTCCCTGGGATTTAATCAGTACGGATCCGGTATTCATGTATTTGGCGAGGCCCTTTTCATCATCGACATTCTCCAGATACTGCTCCCAATTCAGCCAGTACTTGAACCCTTCGTATGCCATGGCCACGCCGTCTTCAGTAGAATAGTGTGCTCGAACAATTGCGCAAGAGGCAGCGGTTGAGCCTTCTCCGGCATCGGGAAGCTTGTCGATGTTGAGGGTTTTGTAACCCAACTTGGCCAGTTCGTAAGCGATGGGGCTGCCGATAACCCCGGTCCCGATGATGATCGCATCATATTTCTTGTTCATGAAATTCCCTCCTTATAGTTTTTTCCGTATGTATTATTTAGGGATTGATTAATGGGCGGTTCGCCTTCGATTATTTACCTAGTGCCTATCCACAAACGGCATCTTTTGGCCCGGAGCGGCGTTTTCGCTCTTTTGAAATCCTCGACATAGCCCGCTATGCCTGCGGTTTCAAAATTGCTCAAGCCTTGCTCTAAACCAAAATCTACCATTTGTGGACGGACACTACCTAACAGTCAGTCGGTCGTTGTGATATCCAAATCGAAACGAACCTAATATCATAAAGATTCCCGGCCCCGAGGATCGCATTTTACAAGATCAAATGATTCGAAATTAACCCCATATAGGCGTCACACGATTATTAATCAAGTCGGAATTGATGTTTATTACCCGTTAATCCATTTTAGTAAAGCATTTCAGGGACTCGAAAATCGACTCGGAGCAAACAAAATGGAACTTTTTACAAAACCATCATTTCTGAATCAAAAAATGTGGAATATATTTGGGGTCCAGGTATTCCGTCTTAACCCCCCTGTATTCGGATTCCACCTCATTAAACAGGCTTTCAAGCGTTTTTCCAAGTCTGTCAATAATTTCATAGTCATCAAGTCCGCTTTTATCCGCAAGATAGTTTAAAAAGCGCGTTTTTATGGATTCTTTTATACGTCGACTTTTCCCCTTAACTTCCCACAAGCGAAGAAACATTGTTTTGAATTCATCAAAGGTCAACGCCCTTAAAGCATTGTCTTTGTCCGCACCGTCAATATTTAGAGCCGGATCGTTTTGCGCCCAGTCTGTGAGCACCACATTCTTGTAGGTTAAAAACGGATCTGATGAAAATGATTGTACCTGAATATTCATCAGCAAAAGCAGGTTATCAAAGGCGATAATTTCATTGAGCGCCTTTTCGGTTTGTCGGATGTCATGCCAGGTTTCAAATTCCCGATAGAGAACCCCGGAACGGTAATTGTCGAAAAAAAGTGGTTTTTGAATTAAAAGCCCGCCCAAAACACCCAGCCACGATTCGCCCCAGAACACGATGGGAAGCCCGGCTTGTTCAAACCAGCTTTTCCTGCGCCATCTTTCAGCTTGCCATTTGAGTTTCAAAGCCGTTCCGAACCCGACTCTAAAAATATCTATCAGGGCATGCCGCTTAATCAAGGCAGCCGTACGCTTTATATCGGATTTTTCCAGCGCATTTAGCAATTTTTCAAGTCCGATGCTCAAATACCCAGCGGCTTTTTTGACAATATGTCTCAAATCTTCCTTGTCATCGATCTGCTTCTGGTCGGCGGATATGATCTGATTGCACAGATTGGCCAGCTCGGCATGAACATTAGAAAATATATCATCTGGTGCAATCACCTGCAAAGATTGGGCAAACAGGCTGTCTTCATTGAGCATTTCCCTGTGATAAACCGGAACCGGGAGCAGTTGGTCCTCTGGGTTTGAAGGCATATATTTCATGGGTTTGGCTTCGATATCTTCAGTCGTCATGGGCTGATAGATGCCGATGGCTTCCTCGAACGGCAAAAATCCCTTTTCAACCATTCGTACATTGCGCCAGCGATACGCCTCCTCTTCGGCTTCTGCCGAAATCAGGCTCTGGGATTCCACAAGAAGATTGGTGTATTTTTTAAGGTCATATCCGGCCAGATTGTGGATGAGTTTTGAAAGAAAAGATTCACGAAGTTTATCAACATCTTCTTTGGGCAATTCGTCAGCAACCGGTTTGATGAACCGGATGTATAAAATATCATCTAAAGTAAAAAAATCATCGCCAAAGTCAGAAGGGTCCTGATCGTGCTCTCGAATTCTGAGTTCGATATTTTGATACAGATAATATTCGAAAAAATAGGTTTTTTCTTCATAAATCCATCGGATAAAACGATTCGGATCCGCTTTAAACAGCAGTTGAAGCCAACGGGTTAGCGGTGGAATGGCAATTCGATCCTTTTTCCAGGTTTCAATATCAAGAATAAATTCCCATTGTCTGTTGGAGGCCAGAGAGAGTAGCTCAAGTGCATCTTCCGGTCCGATGCCTTGTATTAAAAAATATAAATCCTCTTCTGAAAAGGAGTGAACCAGTGCTACCGGTTGTTCGGCATCTAAAATTCGGTCCAGCGCTTTTTCCGGCGTGAGGCCGAGGATAATCACCTTTTCCTTCCTGAGGCGCATCAACCGTTGGATCTGATTTTTTGAAATTATATCTCTATTCATTTAGTGTACTTTCCACGTCCTAAAAATAATAAAACCGGTTACAGCAGCCCCCATCCAGTGAAGGATGCCGGTTGTGATCCTGGAAAACATGAGATGTCCCATGCCAAAGGCGAACAGATAGACCGTTGCAGCGCCCAGGGCCCAGTGGCTGCAAGATCTGAAAAAATGAGGGTTCCATCCGATATCGGGGTATTTTCGGTAAATGGGCCCCCAGAAATTGGGAAACGGCCTGACTTTTTCACAAAATGCTTTCAAATGGGCATCTGAAGCCGGATGGGTGAGAAAACAGACACAAATCCAGGTTACGGTACAGATGGAAACGACCAGTAAAAAGCGATACTGCCAATCCAGATGGGGAATATATTCCCAATAACCGGCTATCTTGGCAAACTTGGGAGACAGCAGGGTGCTTGATATTCCGGATGCGGCCAGAGCGGCGATTTCCGTCCATGCGTTTATCCGCCACCAAAACCATCGAATTACAATTAAGATGCCGTAACCCGCGGTTAACATAGAAATATAATACCAGGCATCGCTCACCGAATCAAGATGATAGGCGATGAAAACAGCAAATAGCAACATCAAAATGGTGCTGGCCTGGGAAACCCGAACATAATGTTTTTCAGAGGCGTCTTTTACGAGAAAACGTCGGTAAATATCATTTAGCATGTAGGAGGCGCCAAAATTGAGATGCGTATCCACAGTCGACATAAAAGCAGCCATGAGCGAAGCTAACATAACCCCCAGAATTCCTGAGGGCAAAAATTCGATAATGAGCATCACATATCCGGCCTCCGCCATTATCAAGTCCGGATAGTAAACCAGAGAAACCAAAGCCACAAAAATCATGGGCCAGTAATTGAACCCGAACGCCACGATAGTAAAAAACAGGGTCGCCCATGATGCATGTTTTTCATCTTTTGTACTTAAAATACGTTGGGTGATTGCAGGTGGCGGGTTCCCCCACCACTTTAGTGTGATAAAAACAAGAAAGGTGATAAAAAACGGGGTGCCGATTGAAGGAAAAAATTGCAGCCGTTCGGCGGCGATTTCGGGTCCGTAACGATCGATAATTCCGATGACAAGCTGGTCCACACCGCCGATGTGGCGCCAGGCATAAACGGCCAGAACCCATGAACCGATAGAACCGATGATAAATTGGAAAAAATCTGTGGCCACAATGCCCCACAACCCCGAAAGGGTCGTATAAACGAGTGTGAACACGAGGATTGAAAAAAGGAGAACATGGGGGTTGACGCCGGGCATTGCAACTTCCACCACGGTCCATATCGCTTTGATAATCCAACCCAATGTGATGGCATTTGCAAAAATGCCAAAATAGATGCCCTTAAATCCCCGCAATGCAGCGGCGGGTCTCCCATCATATCTGAGTTCGATCAGCTCTGCGGTGGTGATAATTTGCGAGCGCCGCAGAAGCGGGGCGAAAATAAAGGCCCCCAGCGCGCCGGCGCCCCCCAGTACAAATGACCACGCATACCAGACGCCGGGTATGCCGTTTTTGGCGATGAGTCCTGTAATTCCCAGGGGCGTATCGATGGCAAACGCTGACGCGGTCATGGACATGCCGGCTAACCACCACGGCAGAGAACGGCCGGAAACAAAATAGTCGTTTACGCTTTTTAGCGCGCGTTTTGAAAAATAAAGGCCCACCAGAAGGCTGGCGATCATATAAAAAATGATAATGGCCCAATCGAGTACCGGTAGATTCATCTCGAATGACTAAAAATGATGAGCCCGTAAAAACTTTTTTTTACGGGCGTTGGTAAATTTCCAGGTTTTGAATTATATCGTATCTTAATGAGTTGTATTGATAATGATCGTTATGCGCCAGATGCCTCCAGCTCCCCGGGTGTGACAATAGAACCAAAAATATGTTTCAACGCTACAAGCCCATCGCGCTGTTCATTGAGCACCGCAAATAGTGTTTTGGGTATATTTGATTCTTTTCCGTATGCATCGAGCTGCAAATCGATTCTGGAAAGAATTTTGTCGATATATAAGGAAAATTGCTTATCATACAACTCCCGGGTATATATTTTATTAATTTTTTCTTTAAAAAGATTTTTAAGGTCTTCAAATTTCGGAAGGTGTCCAATGGGTGTTTTGATGAATGGCACCTCATTATGGACCTTTCTTTCAAGCCAGGACAACCAGACTTTGACATCCTTTTTTTCACCCAGAAGCTTTTTGGATTTGCCGCCTCTGGCTTCATGAGTCAAAAAATAGTTCAATCCAGCCAAAATCGGCTTTTTGTCCGGGGCAATTTTGTCGCTTCCAAAAAATTTAAACTGTGCATCCATATAATCTCCGAGACTCCCTGGAATAAACGGCGCATTCGCCCACGGCGCCCGCTTAACACCCGTGGCGCCGACTTCGGTAGCGGTTGCTGCTGAAACGATACAGGCTCCGATCGTCACCCCATGTTCAGGATTTGCAGCTACCCACACCGGTGGCATGGTGTCGCTGTCACGACCGCTATAGGTAATGACCCGAGTCTCCACACCCTTGGGATCCTCTGCGAATTCACTGTAATTTCCTAAAGCCGTTGATGCAAGGGTGCAACGTGAATTGGGATGAGACATGGGAATTTTTTTGCCGTTCTCATCGGTCATCCCGTTTTTCCAGGCACCCTGAAAGTTGAGACCTTTTTCGGGCTGTTTTTCCCCATTACCAATCCATTGGGGTATTCCGTCTCCATCGATGAGTACATTGGACCAGATGACTTCCGTGCCGGGGTTTCGAAGGCAATCCATTAGCATGGGGTCGCCTTGTCGGTTAACGTCTTCAACGATACCGAAAATGCCGCATTCCGGATTAATGGAACGAATGGTGCCGTCATCGGCAATCCACATTTGTGCCAGATCGTCACCCACGAAATAATCTCCGGCCATGGCGGTAGTGGTTTTTCCACATCCACTGGGTGCAGCACCGGCGAACCATGTGATCCGGTCGTCGGTACCCTGCATTCCGGTAATGAACATGTGTTCCGATTGCTCGGCGCCCCGATTTTCGTAAACCGCTTTGTCCACCGAGAATCGATGGTTCCCTTTTTTCATGAGCAGTGTATTGCCGGCATAGGTGCAATTCATGCTGTATGTGGTCCAATGGCTGCGATCCATAAATACGCGTGCATTGGGAAGATCTTCGGGCCGATTCAAGCCCTGACTGTGAATGTTGGCGTAAAAATGATTTAATCGCTCAACTTCCTGATCAAAACTGGTGTATGCATTTCGGTACAGGAGTTCTGCGCTGTGAAAAACATATGCCGAGCTGGAAATTTCCAGAGCCGGGTTTGAAACCGCTGCGCCGATGGGGCCCCGCATGTAAAATCCGATCATCATAACCTGTCCCTGCATGATGCCGCTCATTTTTTTTCGGATTTCTTCCAGGGCTTCTGATCGTACCATGGAGAGCGCTAAAGAGCTGATATTTTCATCTTCATTTTTAATATAAAAGGTTCGATCAACGATTCGCCCCTGCTCTTCTTTGAGATCAAAATGAATCGTATGGTTTTCCATGGGAAGGGCCGTTTCTTCCCCGTTTTTTATCGCTAAATTCCGGATATACCGCCGGTCTTCCTCAGAACCGGTATTGACAAAGACGCTGTCCGGTTTGCACATGGCAATCGCATTTGCAATCTTTAAAATGACCTCGGATTGATGAATCCGTTTAATTCGGTTTAAATGTTCGGCAGTCAGTTTCTTTTCAAATAATTGCTTTGCTGCCCCAACGTCACGAATCTCTCCGATCTGTTGGACAATATCCACACCCTTTTTTTTCTGAAGCATTCGATATCCTCCGGTTATTCCAGCTTGATAACCATGGCCTCCGGGCCACGTCATAGCTGTTAGACCCTATCCAAACAACACTTAAATGAGCTAAGTTAATGAATTGATTCACTCAATTTATATTATCAAAATGATCGCATTCCATAATTTGACGCACTTTAAGCCCCCTTGTGCTAAAGAAAGTTTACATCTTTTCGAAAATAAAACAGTACCATCCCTTATGAGCCGAAAATTGGCTGTCTCAGATGCAACCCGTCATATTGCCTGGGAACTGAGTATGCATGCTTTTAATTTTTTATATTGCACACCTGGGTTGATATGAGAATTTTTTTTTGGTATTTTATTCAAATAAGGTACTAATCTGAATTGAGAATAATGTCACTTAAGCTTCTTTTGGGTACATGGTGGATCCCTTGTTCATCCCTCCAATATTTGATGCTGCCGTCCGGACCAACATTGTCAATTACCACCTGTTCCTTGGGTTTGCCAAGGGCGATGACCAAAAGAATTTTATAGTGATCCGGAATTTGGTAAATCTCCCTAATCGTTTCCCGTTTTAAGGAACCGATCATACACCCGGCCAAACCCATCTCTCTGGCACCCAAAAGGATGCTCTGCCCGGCGATGCCAAGATCACATCCAAAATCTTTGGAGATGGTTGAGTCTCCAAGGATAATAATGTAAGCCGAAGGCCGCTCTCCTTCCTTTGGACCCGGCCACTGTTTTAAGTAACCCGCCCAGGTGAGACAAGAAAAAATCTCTTCATTTTGTTTAGAATGATTTGATAGAAAGTAGTTCAATGGCTGTAAATTGGCAGCAGAAGCAGAGAGTCTAGCCAGGTTGACCAACTCTTTTAAAGTCTCTGTTTCCACAGAATGCTTCTGGTAAAATCGCCGACAGCTCCTATTTTTTCGGACAATATCCGCTATCATGTTCACCTCCGTGACAAGTGAATTTTTCAAACACCGGTTTATTTTGTTCAATCCAGATCAATACCTTATCAAATTCGTCCCTTAATTCCTGCAAGGCCCTTCCTCTATGGCTGACCTGACGCTTTTCATCCCGTGTCAGCTGGGCAAAGGTTTTTTTAAACGAGGGGTAGAAAAAAACCGGATCATAACCAAATCCGTTTTTCCCTTCCGCTTTTTCAGCAATGATCCCATCGCATCGACCATTGTAGGTCAAAGCCGCGCCTGAAGGAACGGCCAGGGATAAAACACATTCAAATGAAGCCTTTCTGTGGGTGACCCCCTTTAACTCTTCAAGCAGCTTCGCCCAACGCTCCTCATCCGTTGCACCATCGCCGGCGTATCGGGCAGAGTAAATCCCGGGTGCACCGTTTAGCGCATCAACCATCAACCCACTATCGTCAGCCAGAGCCGGCAACCCCAAAATTTTTGCAGCATGACTGGCTTTTTTATAGGCGTTTTCTTCAAAATTGTTTCCGTCCTCTTCAACTTCAGGAATGGGCCCAAAATCTTCCAGGTTCATAATTTTTATGGGAAAATCTTCTAAAAGATCACGAATTTCAGCCGTCTTTCCCAAGTTTTTTGTCGCGATGACAAATGTAATCGGCTTCTCCACCGAAATTCCCTCCTGTAATACCTGATTGGGGCCTAATCGAAAAATCCCACTTTTCGTTGGGTCATTATTGAGCGGTTATCCATGACCTTAAAATAGTTAGCACCTATCCACGGCTTTAAAATCAATAGTCGCGGCGTCCAATTCTAAAAATGCGCAAATTTCGATCTGATCGAACTCGCTCAAAAACGCTATGGAGAGCAAAAACGGCTATTTGCGGGCGCGCACTATTTACGTGTTGACAACCGATAAATGATAATCGAAAGTGCTATCCTTGTAAAGATTTTTGTCATCAGATGATGAAACCGTTTGGGTCAAAACGGTTGAAGCGCTGATAAAGAGAGCTGGAAAACAGTATCAATTTATCGATATATTCAATGATGGATCGAATCGAAGTTGAGCCTAAAATGGTCGGGCATGATTTTACTCAAAAATTAGACCACCTTTATTCAAAATATAATCGACGGGAATACCTGCACCCGGATCCGTTGGAGTACCTGTATCGCTACAAAGAACCACTTGACCGCGAAATTACGGGGATGATTGCCGCCTCTCTTGCTTACGGGCGCGTTGCACAGATTTTGAGAAGCGTTTCGATTGTGATGGATAAAATGGGTCCTTCACCTGCAGCGTTTTTAAAGCGTTCCAATTCAGAAGAAATTATCAGAAAATTTGATGGCTTTTGTCACCGGTTTGCCACCGGCCATCATATGGCGAGTCTGCTTCTCGGAATCAAAAGCATTACGGGAGAATATGGATCTCTTTATCACTGTTTCTTAAGCGGAATGGGAAAAAAGGATCAGACGGTTTTAGAAGGGTTGTCCGCATTTGCAGAAAAGCTCGTTTTTGCGGCTGATTATAATACCGGGCACCTGATCGCCCTGCCCGGAAAAGGCAGTTCGTGTAAACGGCTCAACCTGTTTTTAAGATGGATGGTCCGCAAAGACGCCATCGATCCGGGTGGGTGGGACAATATTTCGCCGGCGCAATTAATTGTTCCTCTCGATACGCACCTCCATAACATCTGTTACACCTTGGGCCTAACGAATCGAAAAAACCCCAATATGGCAACCGCTCTGGATATTACGGAATCTTTCAGAAAAATATCTCCAAAAGATCCGGTAAAATATGACTTTGTGCTGACCCGCTTCGGCATTCGAGCTGATATGGATATCCAGACGCTGGTCGGATTTTTAAATGAGTCCACAGTGATATAATCTGTCCCCACGCATTAGAAACGGATATTAGGGACGGGTGCGATTATCGTTGGGTTAAAAACCCTCGAAAAGTTTTATTCAGCGGCTAATAATCGATAGGCGTATAATGTTTGGGGTAAGGTGTTTTGGATAAGTATGATTGAATATCTAAATGATTATGACACCTATCCTAAGGCCCTTAGAAGATCAATGGCTCCATTTGAAGAATGTTTCAGTTTCAGAAATGAATATATTTTTGAGTTTCAGGCACTATTTATAATCGGAATTAGATCATGCTATCCCAAAACATACAATATGTTGATTCAAGATACGCTTGACACACAATATATATTGTTTTAACGTTATAAAAGAAATCTTGGAAGACGCTTCTCCGGATCAGGTCCTGTGGGGTGGCTTTGGCTGAAAACAGATCCAAATATATCCTTTGCACGCGGCATAAAAGTCTACACCGAAAGTCGATTGAGGTATGTCATATTTGTGCCGATCGTTCCGATTGCCTGGCTTATCAAAAATGCCGGCCATCTTCATTTGAAGATACCCTGCTTCGCATGGAACGTTTGGAGATGAACGGATCTTTCTCACCCGCATTGGTTGCCGGCTTTAAAAAAGAACTCTTGCAAATTAAGAAAAGCGTCGACAAGTACAACTAACCTGCATGTTTTATAATGCCTCATTTTGATTCGCTCATCCGGTAGTTAGGAGATAATTTATGGGAAAAATGACTGTGGAAAGGCTGCACGAACTGTTTGATGAAAATAATGGGAAAGAGGCCCTGATGTGGAAAGGGATTTGTCATGATTGTAAGTGTGACGTTCAGATTACCGCCACCCCGAAAGAAGACGGTATTCACATCCAGGGCGGTAGTGTTTACGAACCGGAAACAGGAAAGTTTTTTCTTAAATGTGATTCCTGTTTTCAACAGGATTCGGTTTTGCGAAACTATCAATCCTGTGAAGTATACAGCCGGGTTGTTGGTTACTTGCGACCGGTTTCCCAGTGGAACGACGGCAAGCAGGCCGAATTTAGTGACCGACAGGTATTTGATTCGAGCGTTGGAGCGGCTTAGTTTTCAAGTATAAGCCACGCATTGTTAGCGCATTTTCTATGAGTGGGTACGATTTCACACCCACTTTTTGAGCATCTGCTAAACGATCGTTTGCTTTTAAACGATGTTATGGGAGGTAGTGATGCTCAAATTGCACTTTTTTATGAATGAGCCCAATGGTAAACCCTGAGCGCACTTCAAACAGATGATCCCCGTGCTGGGAGAGAAATATGCAGTTGACATCAAAGAGACATCCAGGCCGATAGAGACATATAATACGGACGAATATTTTGAACTGGATTTACCGGTAGCACCGGCTGTTATGGTTGGAGATGAGATACTCGTGGAGGGGACGGATGTTTCCAAACAAGACCTTGAAAGTGAAATATGCCGCCAGTTGGGATTACCGCCGCCTGAATTTGAAAGCAAAAGGTTTTTAAAGAAACTGTTCAATAGAGTAGAATGAACCGGAGCAACAAAAGGATTTGAGAAATCGCAAATGAGGGTGAATGAATACTGTGGGCGGCACCTTGTTGCGTTTGGGATGAAGATGGAAACAGCTTCTATGGAAAATGAGAAAAAGTTTCCAAATGGAAACTATTTTATGTCCATATGGAAACATTACTTCGGTTTCCGGGGGCGGGGGCCGGAGGATATTTTTTACAGATGAATTTATTATATTATATAATAGACTGATAAAATGATGAAAAATGATATTAATGAAATAATAA
>SDBV01007173.1_pt1 | contig 15286 bp, 16 predicted proteins | sample 2277081 | NCBI WGS metagenome assembly SDBV01 (sample SAMN10402039, study PRJNA504765) | marine sediment metagenome | isolation source: marine sediment core GS10_PC15, 223 cmbsf | place: Arctic Ocean: Southern Knipovich Ridge | collected 2010
CGTATCTCAAAAGACGTTACAGTTTTCTCCTATTTATTCTTCATAAAAGTAGTGTAGCCCATAAAATGGGACGTCTAACTAACTGAAATGATTTTGTTTTCAAAAAGTTTTCCGGAATATGGGTTATAAAGAATATGAAACAGCCCCGGCGATTAAAAAATAGAGAATCCCGGCCCAATGGACCCGGCTTGGGTTCGCCCCTGAAAGGGTTGACTTTCGATGATTTGAAAATAGTCTAAGTGCCTTAAATGTGCTAAATCTCTCAATTGACGGTGAGACCTTTAAAAATACCCCTTTTCGCTCTTTAAGGCATACGCTCACCCATGCGAATCGGAGGTCCTTTTATGGGTATTCCCGATTAGTGGTTTTTTTGTCAGCGGGCCTCAATTTTAGCCTTTTAGCGTCGGATATCGCTGACCTTGCCCGGAGGACTTATTTTTTCAAAACCAAATAAAAAAGCTTGACAATATATTTATCTGTTGATACTAAGTTTATTCTTTTTCTCAAAAAAAGAAAATACGGAACTCATGAATATTATTAATAACCTTATTAGCCTTATTATTCTCCTCGTCGTAGGCCTCCTTACCTGCTGCGAGGACCAGGGTTGATAATGGCCTGAGAATAAAGTTAAAAAAAAATCCGTTATCAACCCAAAGTTGATAACGGATTTTTTTTTGGTGAAAGCGTGACGATCCGCCTAACCCGTTTAAATTTAATACGAACGAAAAGGATAACAAACTATGAAAAGCGATCTCATCAAAGCCGGTATTGATAGAGCCCCTCATCGCAGCCTGTTCAAATCAATGGGATATACCGATGAGGAAATGAAACGGCCCCTCATCGGCATCGCTAATGCGTTCAATACCATCATCCCGGGTCACATTCACTTAGACAAGATTGTCGAGGCCGTCAAAATCGGTATATACATGGCGGGGGGTACACCCATTGAATTCGGCACCATTGGCGTTTGTGATGGAATTGCCATGAATCACACCGGTATGAAATATTCCCTCGCCAGTCGCGAGCTCATCGCCGACTCTATTGAAGTTATGGCTGTCGCGCACGCATTTGATGCCATGGTAATGGTCCCCAATTGTGATAAAATTGTTCCCGGCATGTTAATGGCGGCCGCTCGCCTCGATCTCCCTGCCATCCTCATCAGCGGAGGACCCATGCTGGCGGGGCGACACCCTGAGACCGAAGAAAAGATCAGTCTCGTAACGGTTTTCGAGGCGGTCGGCGCTGTCCATGCCGGCAATATGACCGAAGACCAACTGACGGCTATTGAGGATTCCGCATGCCCCACTTGCGGCTCGTGCGCCGGTATGTTCACCGCAAATTCCATGAATTGTCTCACGGAAGCTATCGGGATGGGCCTTCCCGGCAACGGAACCATTCCCGCTGTAATGGCTTCCCGAATTCGGCTGGCTAAAGAAGCAGGCATGCAGATTGTTCGCCTGTTTGAACAAAACATTACCCCCAGCCAAATTTTAACCGAAAGCGCTTTTCATAATGCGATTGCAATTGATATGGCCCTGGGATGTTCAACCAATACCACACTTCATTTGATGGCCCTTGCCAGGGAATCCGGTATCCGCATCGAATTGGACCTAATCAACCGGATTAGTGAAGCCACGCCGCACCTCTGTTCCATGAGCCCGGGAGGTCCCCATCATATAGAGGATCTGGATCGGGCCGGCGGTGTGGGTGCTGTGATAAAAACGCTTTCAGAAGCCGGGTTGATTTCAAAAGATGCATTGACGGTTACCGGAAAAACGGTAGGCGAAAACATCCGGAACCAAAAAGTTCACGATAATGAAGTAATCCGTTCCACAGAGAATCCTTATCATCGTCAAGGGGGCCTGGCGATTATGTTTGGCAACATCGCTCCCCGGGGCTGCGTGGTCAAGCAATCGGCGGTTCGGGAGGAAATGTTGCGCCACCAAGGGCCTGCCCGGGTATTTGACTCGGAAGAAGATGCAACAGAAGCCATCATGACCGGCAAGATTAAAAAAGGAGATGTGATCGTCATCCGGTATGAGGGGCCCAGGGGCGGCCCCGGCATGCGTGAAATGTTGACGCCGACCTCGACCATCGCCGGCATGAATCTGGATGCACACGTGGCCCTCCTTACGGATGGACGGTTTTCAGGCGCCACCCGGGGTGCCTGTATCGGGCACATCTCACCTGAAGCCATGCAAGGTGGCCCGATTGCCATTATTCAAGATGGGGATATCATCTCCATCGATATTCCCCAAAAACAAGTGACCTTAAATTTAACGGACTCGGAAATTCAATCGCGGCTAGCCCGGTGGACTCCCCCCCCAATTAAAATCACATCCGGTTATTTGGCCCGATACGCAGATATTGTCTCTTCAGCTGATGAAGGGGCGGTTGTAAATTGTCAATCACAACGGAAGGAAACATTATGAAAATCAAAGGCGCTCAAATACTGATGGAAGTTTTGAAGGCTGAAAATGTGGATACTATTTTCGGATTCCCCGGCGGCGCGGTCATCGACATCTACGATGCACTTTCCAAAACGGACATCCGTCACATCCTGGTTCGACACGAGCAAGGGGCGATTCATGCGGCGGATGGATACGCCCGAGCCAGTCGCAAAGTCGGTGTCTGCCTGGTAACCTCCGGCCCCGGCGCCACCAATACGGTTACCGGAATCGCTTCGGCCTATCTGGATTCAATACCGGTGGTGGTGATCACCGGCCAGGTTCCGACCCCTCTGATCGGAAATGACGCTTTCCAGGAAGTCGATATCGTCGGTATCACCCGTCCCTGCACCAAACACAATTACCTGGTGCAAAAAACGGAAGATTTGCCACGGGTCCTTAAAGAAGCGTTTCATCTTGCTAGATCCGGACGACCGGGTCCGGTTTTGGTGGATGTGCCGAAAGACATCACCGTTGATACGTGTTTGTACGAAGTATCCCAAGAGGTCAATTTAAAATCCTACAATCCGACTTACGAACCGTACACCAGGCAATTATCCAAAGTGGTGGAACTGCTCCGGCAAGCGGAAAGACCCGTCATTATAGCGGGGGGTGGTGTCATTCTTTCCGAAGGTTCAGCTGAACTGACGGAACTGGCCCATAAGGCCCGAATTCCAGTAACAACCACGCTCATGGGCTTGGGAGCATTTCCCGGCACCGACCCACTTTGGCTCGGCATGCTCGGTATGCATGGTACCTACCGGGCAAACATGTCCACCGGTGCATGTGACCTCATCATCGCTGTGGGGGTTCGCTTCGATGACCGGGTTACCGGCAAAACAAATACATTTGCCGCACAATCCAAAATTGTACACATTGACATCGACCCAACATCCATCAGAAAAAATATCCCGGTAACCGTGCCGGTAGTGGGTGATTGTAAGATATCACTGGCCAAGCTAAACCGATTGATAGATGAAATCGATCTCGGCAACCTTGAAAAAAAACGGGAGAACTGGCTGGGTAAGATCAGTAATTGGAAAAAAACCAATCCCCTGGCCTATGATCAGAAAGATAAAATCAAACCCCAAAATGTCGTTGAAACCCTTTACGATTTAACTGAAGGCAAGGCCATCATTACAACCGAAGTGGGACAGAACCAGATGTGGGCGGCCCAGTACTATCACTTTGACAAACCGAATCATTTTATCACATCCGGAGGACTCGGGTGTATGGGTTTCGGCCTGCCGGCTGCTATCGGGGCTCAAATCGCCCAACCTGAAAGCATAGTCGTCGATATTGCAGGAGACGGCAGTATCCAGATGAACATTCAGGAAATGGCAACCGCTGTTCAATATTGTCTTCCCGTCAAGGTGGTCATCTTAAACAACGGATATTTGGGTATGGTCAGACAATGGCAGGAGCTGTTCTTTGAGAAAAACTATGCATGTACCAACATGGAACACGCTCCCGACTTTGTTAAACTGGCCGAAGCCTATGGGGCGGTCGGTTTGAGAGCAACCCAACCCGATGAGGTTGCATCGGTTTTAAAAAAAGGGCTTGATTCGCCGTATCCGGTGATCATGGATTTTGTGGTTGAGAGAGAAGAGAGTGTTTACCCCATGGTTCCGGCCGGCGCACCGATTACCGATATGCTTTTAGTTTAACGGTTAGAGATAAAAAAAGGTCCTTTTACCGTTAATCCTGAGCAATCAAACTCATTATAAAGGTGATACAACCAATGGAAGAAAAACATGTCATTTCAATGCTGGTAGACAACGAACCCGGAGTTCTTTCCAGAATCGCCGGTCTTTTTAGCGGAAGGGGTTTTAATATTGAGAGCCTCTGCGTGGCCGAAACCATGGACCCGCTTCTATCAAGGGTTACCATCGTCACAAAAGCCAATGTGGTGCTGATCGAACAGATTGAAAAACAGCTCAACAAACTGGTTAACGTCCGCAAAATTCGTGATTTGACAGGCTCCAAATCGGTCAAACGGGAGATGGTATTAATATGTGTACAGGCCAAATCGGAACACCGTGCGGAAATTCTGCGGATTGTCGATATCTTCAGATGTAAGGTCGTGGACGTCGGTTTGAAACACTACATCATAGAAGTGACCGGTGACGAAGGTAAAATAAAGGCCATCGTGGCGCTCTTAAAGCCTATGGGGATTAAAAAAATTGCCAGAACCGGCACCATCGCACTGTTTCGCGAACCCAAATAGTGTTTGAACGAAAACTATACTTTTTCGTTCAAACATTAAATAGAAATATGCGGATCCGTGCTGTCTGAAGCGGATCCAGACGACCTATTTAACTATAATGTACTGATACAAATTTAAACTTTTTTTTTAAAAGGAGGAGACAATGGCTAATATTGATTTTGGCGGAGTTTTGGAAGAGGTCATCACCGCCGACGAATTTCCTTTGGATCAAGCCAGAGAAAAATTAAAAAATGAAACTGTGGCCGTGCTGGGATACGGTGTTCAGGGTCCGGGACAAGCGATGAACCTGCGGGATAATGGTATCAACGTCATTGTGGGGCAGCGCCAGGGAAGCGACTCCTGGGATCGCGCCGTCGCAGACGGTTTTGTTCCGGATGAAACCCTGTTTCCCATTGAAACAGCTGCCAAAAAAGGGACGGTGGTTCAAAATCTGTTGTCCGACGCAGGCCAGGTCACCACTTGGCCGCAAATCAAAGCATGCCTTAATGAAGGAGATGCTCTCTGCTTCTCGCATGGATTTTCCATTACCTACAAGGATCAGACTCGGATCGTTCCACCGGAAAACGTGGATGTCATCCTGGTCGCTCCCAAGGGATCCGGCCGAACCGTTCGGAGAAACTTCCTTGACGGCAGTGGCATTAATTCCAGTTTCGCAATTCATCAGGACTACACCGGGCGTGCGAAAGAGAGAACCATCGCTCTCGGGATCGCCATCGGATCCGGGTATCTTTTTCCCACAACCTTTACCAAGGAAGTCTACAGTGATTTAACCGGAGAGCGCGGCGTATTGATGGGTTGTTTGGCAGGTGTAATGGAAGCCCAGTATAATATTTTGCGGAAAAACGGACACTCACCTAGTGAAGCGTTCAATGAAACCGTGGAAGAACTCACACAAAGTCTCATCCGCCTGGTGGCTGAAAACGGTATGGACTGGATGTTTGCAAACTGCAGTACCACGGCTCAAAGAGGGGCATTGGACTGGTCTCCGCGCTTTCGTGATGCCGTCGCTCCGGTCTTTGACACCCTGTATCAAAAGGTGGTTTCAGGCGAAGAAACAAAACGGGTGCTGGAAGCCAACAGCGCTCCGGATTACCGGGAAAAACTTCAAAAGGAACTTGATGTCATTAAAAATTCCGAAATGTGGAGAGCCGGATCTGCCGTTCGGGCCTTAAGACCGGAAAACCGGCGGACAAAACAGTTCTGATATTTAAGGCCCGTATTTTGATCATTTTATTTAAACATTGTATTCGGTAAATCAGCCTTTAGACGTCTGGTTCATGAGGAAGAAAATGCGAACAATTCAATTATACGACACAACACTGCGAGATGGGACTCAAGGGGAGAATATCAATTTCAGCGCCGATGAAAAGATGAATATTGCAAAACGACTGGATCAATTCGGAATTCATTATATCGAAGGCGGATGGCCCGGATCTAATCCCAAAGACAAACAATTTTTTGAACTGGCCAAGCAGGTTGTGTTTAAAAATGCGAAGATGACTGCCTTTGGATCCACCCGAAGGCCTGGAATTTCTCCTGAAGATGACGAGAATTTAAAAGCACTTATAGAAAGCCAAACTCCGGTTGTCACTATTTTTGGCAAGAGTTGGACATTGCATGTGGAAGGCGTGATGAAAAACACCCTTGCTGAAAACCTGGCCATGATCTCTGATTCCGTCTCTTTTTTAAAAGAAAAGGATCGGGAAGTGATCTATGATGCCGAGCATTTTTTTGATGGATACAAAGCTGATAAAGAATATGCTTTAGAAACCATCGCTGCCGCCATCAAGGCCGGAACAGACACCGTCGTTCTTTGTGATACAAACGGGGGCTGCCTTCCTTCTGAAATTGAAGCCGCTGTTCATGAGGTCGGAAATTTTATGTCCTCCCTTTCCGGTCCGGCTGATGCATCACCCATTAGGCTCGGGATCCACTCTCACAACGATTCCGGAATGGCTGTTGCCAACGCGATTATAGCGGTCCGTGCCGGCGCGGATATGGTTCAGGGAACCATCAACGGATACGGCGAACGATGTGGCAACGCCGACTTGATTTCCATCATCCCCATACTTTGTTTAAAAATGAATCATGACTGCGTGTCCAAAAACAGCCTGTCCGGATTAAAATCGTTATCCCGTTATGTCAGTGAAACAGCGAACATTGTTCCTCTCAACAGTCGACCTTTTGTGGGTAAGAGCGCCTTTGCTCATAAAGGCGGGATCCATGTCAGCGCCATTATGAAACTGCCCGAGGCTTATGAACACATCGACCCCGGAATCGTGGGCAACCATCGTCGCGTTCTGATTTCCGATCTTTCCGGTAAAAGTAATATCGAATACAAAGCCAAGGAACTCGGAATTACACTGGGGGGAAATGGGTATGACAGTAAAACCATTGTCTCTAAAATTAAAGACCTTGAACAGGATGGGTATCAATTTGATGTGGCCCCGGAGTCGTTTAAAATCCTGGTTGAAAAAATTACCGATCAGTTTAAACCGCTGTTTGATCTGGAATCCTTCCGGGTCACCATCGAAAAAAATAAAGATCGACCTTGTACGGCCTATTCGACCATCAAAATTTCTGTGGGTGGCCAACAGGAGATAACAGCGGCCGAAGGTGACGGCCCGGTCAGTGCCCTGGATAACGCCCTGCGAAAAGCCCTCGATAAATTTTTTCCGAATCTTGATGCCATGCATCTGGTGGATTACAAAGTCAGGGTTATCGATGGCAAAGATGGGACCGCCTCCAAGGTACGCGTGTTGATCGCATCACGGGACCAGAACCACATCTGGAATACCATCGGTGTTTCAAAGGATATCATTGAAGCCAGTTGGCATGCGCTTGCCGACAGTTTTCAGTACCGATTATCATATGAACAAGACAGACTGAAAAATTCAGGTATAAAATAGAATTGAGAGAATTTATTATGAAAGGACACATAGACGCCGCAGGATTTTATAATCATTTTATCCTGCGGCCCATGCTTACGCGGGCCTCACTCCATTGTCGCATTCACCCGTGATGTCAGCCTCAGGACATCGAGTCGTTATGGACTGCCGTCACTTAAAAGCGGACAACCTTAAAAAGGAGCTGAACAATGAGCGAACGCGTTTATATTTTTGACACCACTTTAAGAGATGGAGAACAGTCTCCAGGCGCCAGCATGAATGCCGGAGAAAAGATGCGGCTTGCTACCCAGTTGGAAAAATTGGGAGTTGACATCATTGAAGCCGGATTTCCTGCGGCATCGGAAGGAGACTTTGAAGCGGTTTCCCAAATTGCAAAAAAGCTGGAAAAAGTGGAGGTGGCCGGTTTGGCCAGAACTTCCAAAGAAGATATCGATCACGCATGGGGTGCCGTCAAACATGCCAAAAAACCACGAATTCATACTTTCCTCGCCACTTCGGATATCCATCTTGAACACAAACTCAAAATGACGAGAGATGAGGTGGTAAAAACCACTGTGGAAGCCGTTAAGTATGCAAAATCCTTTACGGACAATGTCGAATTTTCGGCTGAAGACGGCTCCAGAAGCGACCGGGATTTTTTATGCACCGTATTTGAAGCCGCCATCGCTGCAGGCGCCACGACGATTAATCTTCCTGATACCGTCGGTTATGCGGTGCCTGCTGAATTTGGGGAACTAACCAAATATGTTATGGAACACACTCCGAATATGAATAAAGCGATTTTCAGTATTCACTGTCATAACGACCTGGGACTCGCCACATCCAACACGTTGGAGGCCATCAATGCCGGCGCTAGACAGGCGGAAGTGACCATCAACGGCATCGGTGAAAGAGCCGGGAACACCTCTTTAGAAGAAGTGGTCATGGCGCTTCACACCCGACCCAATTTTTTTCCGTTTTCCACCGAAATCGATACCGTTCAGATCCATTCCACCAGCCGTTTGGTAAGTATGATCACCGGTATTATGGTTCAGCCCAACAAGGCCATTGTCGGCGCCAATGCATTTGCCCACGAGGCCGGTATCCATCAGGACGGTGTTTTGAAAAACCCCATGACCTACGAGATCATGAAACCCGAAACCGTCGGACTGAGTCAAAGCCGACTGGTTTTGGGAAAACACTCGGGCCGTCACGCCCTTCGATCCAAACTCAAGAAAATGGGATATGATCTCTCGGAAGAAGAACTGAAACTGGTCTTCCGGAAGTTCAAAGAACTTGCCGACAAGAAAAAAGATATTGTTGACGAAGATCTCGAAGTGATTGTAACGGAAGGTATTCTCCGAACAGCAGAAACATTCAAACTGGCATACCTTCACGTGACATGTGGAACCACGGTTTTCCCGATGGCCAGCGTCGAACTGGAAGTCAACGGTAGAATGATGCGAGGCGCCGGTTATGGAAATGGACCGATTGCCGCCGCCTTTGAAAGCATTGCCAAACTGACCGGCACCCGGTCCGAACTGCTCCGATTTTCAATAAGCTCTCTGACCGGTGGTACCGATGCTCAGGGAGAAGTGACGGTCCGTTTAGGGGAAAACGGCTTGGTCGCTCTGGGTAAAGGGGCTGATCCTGATATCATTACAGCCAGTGCCAAGGCTTATGTTGACGGGCTCAATCGCTTAGAATACTTAAAAGAAAATCCAATACTCACATCTGAAGTACTGTAAGTCGTTAATGCAGCTCTTTTGTGCCATTAAAAGAGCTGCGTTAACATGGATCGAATCGAAAACTGAATTAGAAGTCATTTCAATATCTCGAATTAGATTTGAGAGCAATGGGTGAACCGATTAAAAAGCGCAGAATGCTCGGATGTGATCATTTTAAAGAGGCTTGTAACGCACCTATCAGATCTTGAGTGGGTTTTCAGAAGGCTTCTATAAAATTTTATTTTTCGAATCGGTGCTCCGGGACCGGTTATGTTTGAAGTGTTCCGATCAGTTCATGGATACTCGGAATATTTTTTTTGATTAAAAAAGCCTCAATACCGTCGATTATATCCATCGTGGCACGAGGGTTAATAAAATTGGCGGTTCCCACCTGAACGGCGACAGCACCGGCGATTAAAAATTCCAGCGCATCTTCAGTCGTTAAAATGCCGCCGATTCCAATGACTGGAATGTTAACACTTTGAACCACCTGCCAGACCATGCGTAGAGCGATCGGCTTAATGGCCGGACCTGATAAACCACCGGTGATATTGGCCAGTTTGGGCTGTTGTTTCTCGATATCAATCGCCATTCCGGTGATGGTGTTGATCAAGGATATCGCATCGGCTCCTTGGGATTCGACACTTTTTGCAATCTCCGTGATATCGGTTACGTTGGGGGAAAGCTTGACAATTATCGGTTTTTCCGTCTGTTTTCTAACGACCTTTACCACTTCGCCCGCCGATTCGGCACAGATGCCGAAAACCAAGCCCCCTTCCTTAATATTGGGGCATGAAATATTGATCTCGAGCCCTGCAATGCCTTCTTTTTTCCCAAGACGAGCTGCGATTTCAGCGTACTCTTTAATCGTGTGCCCATAAATGTTCACGATAACCGGTGTTGTGAGCTGGTTTAGAAACGGCAATTTTTCTTTTAAAAACAAATCAACACCCACATTCTCAAGGCCGATGGCATTTAACATGCCACAAGGTGTCTCCACAATTCGCGGCGGTGGATTCCCCTTGGCCGGGTTGAGGTGAAGTCCTTTGACGACAATCGCTCCTAAGCGATTCAAATCGAGAAGTGTATCGAATTCTTTCGCGTATCCGAATGTACCCGAAGCGGTCATTACCGGATTTTGGAGTTTAATGCCGCCGATATCCACAATAAGATCAGGTTTTGTTTTCATGATCTCATTTTTACGTAAAATCGCCGGCAAGATCAAGCACATTTGACTTCTCAAGCGGTTTCAATGGGAGCAACCAGGTCTTGACATCAAATAAATGATCGGCTTAGGGTGTCCTGCACTGTTAAATTATATCGGAATTTTCGGTGAGGTTTCACGTTGTTCGTGGAAAGATAAAATCCGAGAAGAACACCCAACTGGAAAAAACAGTATTAATGAATGGCCGCCGGTTAAAAAAACCGGTTCCACTTCGCAAGGAGATAAGATTATGAAAACGATTCTCGGCATCATCGGTTCTCCACGCAAACTCGGAAACTGCGAAATCACAATCAAGGCCGTGAGCCGGGAAATTTCCCAGCCCCACGAACTGAAGTTGATACGGCTGGCCGACTTTGACATCCGCCCCTGCAAGGGGTGTTACGCTTGCCTGTTCAAGGATACAGGGTGTGTCATCAAAGATGATTTGACCTTAATTCAGGAATCGATCATTGATGCAGATGCATTGATCGTGGCGGCTCCCACCTACTTTCTTGGCCCCAATGCCTCTTTGAAATGCCTGCTCGATAGAGGTCTCTCCCTTTATGCCCATATTGACCGCATGTGGGGAAAACCGGCAGTGGGCATCGGCATCGCCGGAATACCGGAGAAGGAGGGCTATACCCTGTTAGGAATTCAGAGCTTTCTCAAATTTTTATTGGCGGAAGTAAAAGCCACCACCATTATGTATGGTGCCCTTCCCGGCGAGATATTTTTCAACTCTGAAAATCAAGAGACCATAAAACAATTGGCATCATCGCTTTTCGAGAAAACATCGGAAAAAAAGGAACCTGTCTGCCCCGTGTGCGGTGGTGATACGTTCCGTTTTCTGGAAAACAATCGGGTTCGGTGTATGCTCTGCAGCAACGCCGGCACCATCGAAATGAAGGCTGAAACACCTAAGTTTAATATTGAACCAGGTGCCACCGAGCTGTTTCTCACCAAAGAACATGCCATCCGGCACAAAAATTGGCTTCGTGGGATGAAAGCGCGGTTTTTGGAAAATAAAGACCGGCTCAAAAAAATCAGCATCTCTTATTTAAAAGACGGTGTCTGGATAAAACCGCCCCAAAAGGTAAACTAGCAAATTGGATTGGAAACCTTAAAAAATTCCGTTTTTTGTTCAAGTTCAAATCGAGGATCCCAAATTTTGGGATTGTTGATAAATCCCGCCCACCATAGATTCAAAAATTACACAAAAAGTGGGGTTTTTAAAAATCCTTAATCGTCTCAAAGTGAGCTTAATCTATCCATCCGGCCCTCTGTCAACCTCCACATGCATTGAAAACGGCATAGGCCGGGAAGTTATTCTTTTTCAGGATGGCTATCCACGTCCTTGACCGCCAATTTATTAATCAGGTTGGATTGAAATCCCGCACCAAACCCATTGTCAATATTAACCACCGAAACACCTGATGCACAGCTATTGAGCATGCTGAGAAGGGCTGCAATGCCACCAAAACTTGCCCCGTAGCCGATACTGGTGGGCAGCGCAATCACCGGGCAGGAGACCAGTCCCCCAACCACGCTGGCAAGTGCTCCTTCCATACCTGCAGCCACAACCGCCACATTGGCTTTAAAGAGATCATCACATGTGCTTAAAAGACGATGAATCCCGGCCACCCCGACATCATAAATTCTTTTTACCCGATTGCCCAGCACTTCAGCGGTGACAGCCGCCTCTTCGGCCACCGGAATATCGGAGGTTCCCGCACAAACCATGGCAATATTTCCAACCCGGCCGGTTTTCCGGGGTTTAATGACCACGATTCTTGCCATTTCATGATATTGAATGTCGGCGGTAACCGCTTCAATTCCCTTACAAACATCCCGCCCCGCTCGTGTGGCCAGGATGTTGTGGTGGTGGACAACCATTTTGGCAACGATTCCCTGAACCTGATCGATGGTCTTTCCCTGACAATATATCACTTCGGGCACACCGGACCGCATGTGCCGATGAAAGTCAATTTTAGCGTAGCCCAGGTCCTCGAAAGGAAGCTTTTTTAATTGATGCATGGCGGTTTCAATATCTGTTTGACCGTTTTGAACCCGGTCCAGCAAATTTCTTAAGCGTTGCCGATCCATATTTGATCCCTTGTTTTTTTCTGTTACAGTCCGGTTCCGACTGTCCATAATATCCCTTCAGATTCAGAGCGATGGTCTTAAACCCGATCATTTAAAATCTGTTTAAGATGCTCTCTTTGGAGGCATATTTTATAGCTGCCGGTTTCCATGGAGTGGTTTGTCTTTTTCGGTTCATTCTCACCCAAATACCGGTGAGGGTCAAGGTCAATTTCATGACTTCGTTTTCAATATCAGATCGGATTGACCACTCTGATGCCTTCTAAAATATTTTTTTCCTGCCTATCGCGCAAATCAAATTACCCAGGCCAATTGTCTGATTCACGACTCATCCGTTTCTTGGAACGTTAAAGCGGTTGTCTGCTGAATCAAACTGAGATAATATAGACAAATGAATACCCAAATCCAATCTTTATCAAATCAATTGCAAAAGCTTGAAAATCGGATTGCAGAGGTGGAGGCCCGGCTTCCCGCCCATTCCGTAAAACCGACCATCATGCATGAATTGTTTGATTTAGAAGATGAGCGGGATCAGCTATTGGCCAAAATTTCCGAATTGCGCTCAAAGTCTAAGTCAACTCAACTTTGATCGCGCAATGGATCTCTTTTTGACAATGCAAATAGCATTGACATTTTTTTTAAAAACCAGCTTATTTTAATCGATACGTATCGATCTCTTGTTGCATGCAGCTGCAAAATTCAATCTGAAAGGGGACATGCATGGATGAACTCCGAATTTTAAAGGGAAAGCGGATACTCGTTGTCGATGATGAACCGGATATTTTGGAATCCATGGTAGAGCTGTTGGATACTTGTATTGTCGATACGGCCCAGAATTTTGACATTGCGAAAAAAAGTCTTGAAGAAGCAAACTACGACGCTGCAATCATAGATGTCATGGGGGTTGACGGCTACAACCTGCTGACGCTCGCAAAACAAAAATGCGTCCCAACCCATTATGCTCACCGCTCATGCCTTGAGCCCCAGCTATCTGATTAAATCGATTAAAGAGGGGACGCACGTTTATCTTCCAAAAGATAAAATGGTGAATATTGATGAGTTCTTGGCCGATCTGCTCACATGCCATCAGAAGGGAGAGAAAAAAAGCGGCAATTGGTTCACCCAACTCAAACCTTTGTTTGATGAAAAGTTTGGAACCGGCTGGCGAAAGGACGATAAAGATTTCTGGACTGAATTCGATAAAAAGTTTATTGCTACAAAAGAAGAATTCGGAAAAATATTATAGCGCCCAGTAAAATCGTTTAGAGACCTTTGAGAAAGGGTCACTGAATGGGACACCCATGGCGATCAATTTAGATTAATGGATCAATCATGCCATGGGCCGGGTCCCATTGATGCGTCCCGCTATATTCAACCCATTGCTTGCGTAATTTTACCGGCGATTTCGATAAAAGCCCGGGTTACCTCAGTATTTTTAAACTTGTCTTGATAGGACACGCCTGTATCCCCACATATCACTAAATTGGGATCAATCGGGATTGAACCTAAAAAATTCACTCCCATGGAACAAGCCGTCTTTTCGCCGCCTCCCGAACCGAACAGATCGATGGTTTCGCTGCAATGGGGACATTTTAATCCGGCCATATTTTCAACTAAACCAAAAATTTCCATTTTCACGGTCTTACAAAAATTGATCGATTTACGCACATCAGCCAAAGATACTTCCTGGGGTGTAGTCACAATAATCGCTTTTGCATCCGAAATGGTTTGGGCAATGGTCAGGGGTTCATCGCCCGTGCCCGGAGGTGAGTCGATGAGCAAATAATCGAGGTTTCCCCACTCCACCTCACCGATAAACTGTTGTATGGCTGAAAATTTTAAAGGTCCCCGCCAAATTATGGCGTCATCCTTGTTCGATATAAGAGATTCTATCGAGACCACTTTTAGATTTTCGGAATAATCCATGGGGCTGAGTTTGCGGTTCTGATTCACATCGAGCATACCGTTTAAACCCAGCATTCGGGGCACATCCGGACCGTGAAGGTCCACGTCCATTAATCCCACCTTCAGATTCTTTTTTGAAAGTGCAATGGCCAGATTGACAGACACGCTGCTTTTCCCGACACCCCCTTTTCCACTCATAATCATGAGCTTGTTTTTAATTTTATCTAATGAGCCTTTGACATTTGCCGTCTGCTGCGCTTTTTTAGTTTCCTGATCGTTTGCATGCGGCATTTTTCCCATGATATCCGTCATTTCTCTATTCTCCTGGATTGATTTTAATTAATGATTTGAAACGGTTTTGAGTTTACATCCCTTCCCACGAATTCCTTTTTTTCAGTCGTCTGTCCGCCGGTTGGAACATATTCGCCGGTATTTGGACGGTGTTTGATTCTTTGGTTCAGACCGGCAGAGGCGACATCTGCTTTCACTGCATATTTGACAGGTGTAGCAATCCCGACAGGCGTGTTTCTTTTGTGTTGTAATAAAGGCATCCGGAACAAATACTTTTCCTTCGACATTGGGTAAACGCACAAACGCCATTCTTGGCTCCAGTGATGTAAAAAATTCCCATTAGTCTGTCTGGGGTATCAAATATATATGGAAAACGTAACTATTCAGCGAATTATTAATCTATACTACCTTCGGCATAAGAAAGTCAGGCAATTTCCCGTTAAATAGCAGATCCAATGCATGGCTTGACTTTACGCCTTGTTTTCGACAAGTAGACA
>SDBV01007174.1_pt1 | contig 15286 bp, 19 predicted proteins | sample 2277081 | NCBI WGS metagenome assembly SDBV01 (sample SAMN10402039, study PRJNA504765) | marine sediment metagenome | isolation source: marine sediment core GS10_PC15, 223 cmbsf | place: Arctic Ocean: Southern Knipovich Ridge | collected 2010
TCCAGGAGCGAATGTCGGAACGTTTGTTCCTTATACAGGAGCAATCAATAATCTTAATTTGGGAGCTCATAATTTTTCCGTCGATGCTTCTGTTTTGTTTGTTGATTCTAATAAAGATTATGTGGGTATTGGGACAAGTTCTCCAGACTCCGCATTTCATATTAAAGCAGATATTGCTGGAACAGTTGGGTCTCACCCAGCAGGACAGATAATTATTCAGAATCCCGCTGATAGTGTAACATCTAATGCAGTTATTACAGCTTATGAATCAGATGGCAGTGGAAATCCCGACCAGCAACTTTGGTATCTTGGAAGCTCGTCAAGTAGCAATTCAAATATTATTCTTTTGAATAGAAGAAATGCCCTTCTTCAGTTTGGAACAAGTGACTCTACTCGTATGACTATTTTAGGAAACGGAGATGTTGGTATTGGAACAACTACTCCCAAAAATAAATTGAATGTAATTGGAGATTTGAATTTTACAGGTTTGATTTATGGAAATGGTTCCCAATTGATAGGGACCACAGTTACTGAGACAGACCCCCTTTGGACCGACAACTCTTCAACAGTCGCAAGGGCAGGAAATTGTCCCTCAGGACAATTTGTTAAGAACACAACAACAGGAGGAGTAGAATGTGATGCACCCGTGGGCGAGGGGGACATAACAGGGGTGTTTACAACTTTGGATGAATACCTTTTTAATGGAAGTGCATCAGGAGATGTAACTGTAAGATTCAATGACACTAAATTAAATGATACAATAGATGCGAGAGATACGGATACAGATAATTGGAATACTTCAGAAGAAATGCAGGATGCTGTCGGTGGAATACTTGACTCTAATTTTACTTATGATGATGCTGGGGATTCAATCACGGTTGATGGAAGTGATTTAAGCACACATTTAAGAGCATTTCTTGATACTGTCTACAGATTAGCCACAACCTTAATCGGAATAAATGATATTTCCCCATCATCTATTAATACCACACACATTGTTGATGGCACGATTTTAGATGATGATATTGGAGTAGGACAAATTAATACCACACATTTACTTGATGGGACAATCTTGGATGATGATATAGCCCCTAGCCAGATAAATTCAACGCATCTGGTTGACACATATCTTCAAAATATAGTTGAAGATACAAACCCACAATTAGGGGGTTATCTTGATACGAACACCCAAAATATTGGAAGCACAACCGATGAAATAGAAAATGTTTATGTGGCTACAAATTCAAGGATTTATTTCGGAGACGGTCAAGAAGCGAGCATATATTATAATGGGACTGCTTTGATTATTGGTTAAAATGAAATGGCAAAAACAAAACAAATTATTGGGGCATTAATCCTAGTTATCTTAACAGCTTCTATATATATTTTGATGCCGGACAATGTGAGGATTGATGTCAAAAAAACATATTCCACATTTAAAGTATGGGAAAATGGAACATGGATTGTGGCTGGACAGGAGTACACACTTTTGTATGATGGAACAACTAAGATGAGGGCTAGCTCGAGAAGTGTCAATTATTCTGTAGAAGGAAACAAAACAACCATAGTCAGAAATTCACGATTCAAAGACAATATAATTGCTATGGACACTTACGTGTTCGATGGTTCTAATGAGGATGTAGGGCTGTTTCCTATTTCCCACACAATAAACGTACAAAACGGGGAAGGTAAAATACTGGTCTATGAAGTCACCAAACTACTGTATATGGGAGAAACTAAAAAAGACCTAACAAGCCCGCAAAAATTCGGGCATAAAATGGAAATTGAGTGGGAGGATGGCAATTATTATTCAAGGATATGGAAGTATTCAAATCGCGATGAAGGAAAACTAACCATCAAATACAGGCCAGACTCAAATAACTTTACAAAGAAAGTCAGGCTGTTTGACCCTTCACCATCAATAGAATTTGTTCCTCCAACACCACCCAATGCTACAACAACATCCAACACATCAATTGAAATAAATGTTTCAATAATAGAAGCAAATTTAAGCGAAGTCAAGTTCAACTGGAACACAACTAATTATACTATCTTTAATGACTCTTTGGTCTTGATGATGAATTTTGACAATGTCTCTGCTTTAGGTGAAAATGACACTCTTGTTGTTGATATAAGTGGAACGGGAAATAATGGGACTTGTTCTGGAGTAAATTGTCCTGTTTGGAACAATACTGGAAAATATGGGGGAGCATTTGAGTTTGATGGAGTGAATGATATAATTATATCTTCACCAATTAATCTTTCAATATTTAGTATTGGGACGTGGGCAAAACCAGATGGGCTTCAAACTCTCGCTGCTAGTATTATTTCGGATAAATATCCACCTTATGTAAATTATGCTTTATCATTTAAGGGAAATACACTCGATGTTGAAGGCGGCATCTATATAGCTGGTTGGCACAAGACTCCAGTTTTTACACTTACTGATGGAGAATGGGTCTATCTTGTTCTCACTTATGATGGTGCTGTTCTAAGACTTTATGTTAATGGTGTAATGGAAGAATATCTTAATTGGGTTGGCATACCAGAATCAAGTGGAAGTGAACTACGCATTGGAAGACGTTGGGATGCTGCGAACTATTTCAACGGCTCAATAGACGAAGTCCGTATCTGGAACCGTTCTCTTTCTGCAAGCGAAATCCAACAACTCTACTTCACTAATTTAAACAAATATGATACAGACAAATGGTTGTTGTATGTGAACCAATCAAAGAATTCAACAGATGGATTGGATAATGGAACTTACACTTACCAAGCATTTGCTCAAGATAATAGTAGTAATTTAAATCAAACAGAGAAAAGAACTATTACGATAGGAGTATCTCCTTCAATTCAGATAGAAAGAATCTTTCCCACAACAAATATAAATGTAACACAGAACACATTCTTTAATGTAACTTTAAATGTAACTTGTATCACAGCTAATTGTGGAACTATTAATGTTACGCTTGACCCTGTTTGGTATAACACTTCTTGGAATTATAGGGTGAAGATAACTACCTTGGCAACTAAAGTTGATGCAGATTTAACAGATTATCCTGTTTATGTAGATTTATCAAATCTTCCAGCAGATTTCCATACAAACGTGAATCAAACTGATGCAAGAGATATTAGAGTTACGACTTCAGATGGTATAACAGAAGTCCCAAGAGAAGTTGTGTTTTATGATTCAGCTATAGATACAGGAGAATTACATTTCAAGGGTAATTTGACAGATGCGAGTGATACTGACTTTTATATTTATTATGGAAATTCTGGAGCAAATGATTACGGAGTAGCTGACACTTATGGAAGAAATAATGTTTGGAACGATAATTATGTTGGTGTATGGCACTTACCCAACGGAACAGCTCTTACAACTGCTGACTCACTTGGAGTAAATGATGGTGTTGGCTCAGAAGTTTCAGCTTCAGCTGGTAAAATGGGTGGAGGAGTTACACCAGATAATGGTGGGGGAGAAATTGACTTTGGGGATGATAATAGTTTAAATGTTAATGGAACTACAAATGCTACGTTCAGTTTTTGGACTCAAAGAAATGGGGATTCTTTGTCCGGGACATATACTGGTTTTATTGTTCGTTTAAATGCTGGGGTTAGTGCTGGTTATCAAATATATGCGTTGAATACTGATGATAAACTTGGTTATTATGAAGGGACTACATTTGCATCTGATTATGTTTTTACTGACGCAAATTGGCATTATATAGTTATTACAGATAATAGCACTCATATAAAGTTTTATGTTGATGGTAGTTTGATTGGTTCTCCGCAGTTAGGAACTACAACTGGAACAGAATCTTCTGTAAGTAGTCAGATTATTGGGTATAATAATATAAATGGAATTGATGGACAGATGGATGAAGTTAGAATCGGAGCATTTGCATCATTATCTAATTGGATTTCAACTGAATACAACAACCAAAATAGTTCATCCACTTTTTATAATGTTGGAAGTCAGGAAACAGGTTCAAAATCAGGAATAATCCCAGTTGGTTCAGGAACACCATTCTACACAAATGCCTCACAGAATCCAAACACAACAATAAGTTTGAATGTAGGAGAAAGTCAGTTAATGAATTTTTGGGTAAATGCGACAGGAGCAACAGATGTAACTCACACTTTCTTTGCATACGCCAACCTCACTTCAGACACTTCAATAAGTAATATAACAACAAATTGGAATGTTACGATTGTTTCAGCAGTAGCAGACACTTGCTCCCCATCAAGTCCTTTAACTGCAAACTATATCTATGATTGTTCAGATAATTGTGTACAAAGCAGCAATCTAGATGCTGGGGGATATAACATAACAATCACAGATGATGCTGGGAGTTTTACATTAACGGCCAATATTACGAACTATAGCAAACTATTTATAATCAAGCCATCTTCTTGTAATGTGGTGTTTGATGGAGGAAAAGTTATTAAATGACAATAAAATATTTTATGGGGGGTTTTTAAAATAAAATGGGCGGATGGTTATTTCCACAATTTATCTATCGGGAAGTGAATATAGCAACCTTAGACATTGGCATGCTAGTTTATTATCATGATAATCTTCATATACTTTGGGGGAAATTAGAAGACGGTTATAATTTTGAATGGACTTTCTTTGAAATCTATAAATTACATCATGCAGTAGTAAGAGAAATGAAAAACAGAGGAATAAATCATTTAGCGCCCATCAATGATTTAGATAAAGTCCATTATTTTTCGGATGCTGATTTAAAAAAGGTTTTAGCATATTCAGTAGAGAAAAAAATGAATGGTTTTCCCGTGAGTGCACATAAAAAAGGGAAAGAAGTTAAAATCTTTTCAGAACAAAAAAAAGAATTAACAACGATGTTTCCTACTCTTATTGAAGCAATCATTAAACTTTCTAATTCTGATTTTATAATTGATGGAGAATTGATTTCTTATGAAAAAGAAAAAGCTCTTGGAAGAAAGTATCTTATGGAATATACTGAAGTTATTAAACCAGGTGTGATGCCAGATGATAAAAATATTAAATTTCATATTTGGGATATAGTTTATTATAATAAATCAATTGATGATTTAGAACTAAGAAAAAGATTAGAGTTTCTTAAAAAGCTTAAATTTAATGAGAGAATCCAAGAAATAGAAAGAAAAACAATAAGCAATAAGGAAGACTTGACAAAAGCAATTGATTGGGCATCTAGTTTAGAAAATTCTGAAGGAACAGTAGTTAAAGACCTAAATGCTTCTTATTCTTCTGGAGAAGGTAAGTCTTGGAAAATATATAGAAAATTAACACCCATGGTGGTTTCTGTTCTAAAAAGAATTCCTCAAAAAGAAAAAGCTTATAATTATCTTGTTGGAGCAAAGGCAGATAAGAAATTTTTAGATAGTATGTATGTTCAAGATGAAAGATTGGTTTTGGGGCATACATTTAATACCGAACAAGTTTTTGAAGTTGGGGATAATATTAGAATTCTTATAGAAGATGTAAAGAGACATGAAAAGAAAGGTGGTGTACATTACTCTATCTATAAACCAAGGATTGATAAAAAAACAGATGAATCTCTTTTTACCGTCGATGATTTAGAAGCTGTTGTAAATTCTATGTTGGACAAAAAATGAAAGTAGTATTTGGTTGCCCGATTTTTAATTTCCAAAACACAAAAGTCAGAGAAAATCATGAGTTAGTTAGAAAACAATCAAAACATGCTATTGCTTATATTGAATTAATTGGCTCTTGTGTAGAACACGCTAAACAAATAATGTACAGAGAATTTCTTAAAACAAATGCAGATTATTTTTTTAATGTTGATGCAGATATAGCTTTCTTAAATTGTGCGGAAATTAATCCAATAGATAAATTAGTGGAGTTAAATGAGAAGCTTGGCAAGGCAATAGTCGGGGGAATATATGTTTATAAACAGCCACCAGCCCTTCCGGCTTTTCGTCCAAGAGAATTGCAACGCATTTATGAAGAATCTAATAAATTTCCTGAAAACTATAAATTTGAAATCCCAGAAAAACCTTTTGAAGTAGAATGGCTTGCTGGAGGATGCATGATGATTAAAAGAGAAATAATTAAAAAACTTATGGAAAAATGTCAGGTGCCTAATTTACCGATGATACATAAAAAAGAATACCTCTCTGAAGATTTCGCTTTTTGTAAAAGAGCAAGAGAATTAGGATACTCTATTTGGGCAGAACCAGCCCTAAAATTAGGCCATCAAGGCACTTATTTCTACACTTTTGCAGATTATAAGAAATAGAATAGATTTATAGAAAAGGGAAAAATATATAAATAGAAGGTTTCTATATTTATATATGGAACAGGTTCTTTTACAGCCTCAAACAGCAGAATTATCCAAAAATGATTTTATTAAAGTCCCTACAACATTGAAAAATAAAGTCTTAATGTCTCCAGGACAATGGAATGGTGTACATTATGCTGGAGAAGAAATTAAAAGAGCATTTGACAATACAGACTGGAAAAATAAAGACATTACTTCTATAATTTTAGACCATGCAGATAAACCATTAAGTGTGCATGATTGGGTTGGTTGGGTAAAGAATCCAAGAATGGTTGGAGAGAACCTTATTGGAGACTTAGAGTTATATGATGAGGGAGTTCTAATTAAAGTAATGACAGCCAAAATGAAATGTGGGATTTCTCCAAGAGTAAAAGGGATGGAACATGAAGATGAGTTCAGAAATTTCACTTTTGAAAACTTCTCAATTGTTACTAATCCTGCTGTAAAAAAAGCATTTCTTAATTTAGCACAAATCACAGGAATGGAAGCTGAAAGGAAAAAAAGAGGTTTGTCTCCCTCTCAATTTTATGCAGCACCAAGAATTCCACCAAGTAAATCAGCGCTTCCTATCTTTGATGCAGCTCATGTGAGAAATGCTCTTGCAAGATTTAATCAAACAAAATTTTTATCGCCAGAAGAAAAAAAGAAAGCTTGGAATAAAGTTTTGAGAGCAGCAAGAAAATTTGGAATAAAAACTTCAAAAGAAATGTCATACTTATATAAATTAAAAGGAGGTAAAATGACTGAAAAAGATTTACAAGACGAAGCTAGTATTGAAGAAACAGAAGAAGTAAAAGAAGACAAGTCCGAAGAGGCTCCAGCAGAAGAACCAAAAGAAGAACCAAAAGAAGAAGTTAAGGAAATGAGAAAGTTGCAGAAGAAAAAGAAATTTCCATTACCAGAAGAGGAATTGAAAGATGAGGAACTTCTTGAAGTAGTTACAAGTCCTGCATGGGTAGGTTTTGTAAGCAAAATGAGAGAAAAAGACTCAAAGGTGTCTTTCAAAGCAATTGCATTGGCTTTCCAGAAAAAAGGAAGGAAAATGGAAGAGCTAGAGGAAATGAATGAAGAAGATTTATTGACTTTGAGTGATAACATCAATTATGTCCTCAGAAGTAGGAATAAAGTAATGGAATCTGAAGAAGATTTAACACCAGCAGAGAAAAAGTTATTTGGTGAGATTAAGGAACTTAAAGAAAAACTAGATGAGCCAGAAGCAAAATCTGTAGAGCTTTCAAGCAAACCAAGAACATTTGGCGCAGTTTTTGATGAGGATGAGTCCCATCATTCACCAGGTGTTTTAGGAATGGCAGACTTCATAAAAAATAAACTAAGATGAAACAAACAATAAAAGAATTAGCCGTAACAGAACAAGCAGACGTACGTGGTGCAAGTATTGGAACAGCATATGGTTTACAGCCTGTGCAGTTCTTAAAAGAAGTAGTTGATGGTGCTAAGAAACAATTGTTCTTTGCAAATTTCGTAAGAGTACTTCATGCTCCAAAAGGAGTTTATGAAGTAGTTATACCAACAAGAACAACTTTTGAAGGAAGGTCAGGAATGACTTTCAACACAGCAGGTACAGATGTTGCAGGCGGAAGTGGAGCAGGAACAGGTCCATATGCTAACACACCAGCAGATATTTCATGGACAACTCTAGACAACGTTTCTAACGTATCTTGTACACCAATGCCAATAATTGCTGGATATGCTTTAAGAAGATATGAACTTGATACCAACATAATAAACCTTGTAGAATTTGCTAGAGAAGAACTTAGTTATGCTATTGGGGACAGAGTAGACAGACTTATTGCTACAACTCTTGGAGATGCAACAGACGCAGCAACTACCACATTAGGAATGCAAATTCTTTATGGTGGAGACGCAAACTCTGATGCAAGTGGTCAATTAACAGCAGGGGACGTTATTACAACTGATTTAGTTGCTAAAGCCGCTAGATATTTGAAGGATATTGTAATGGTGCATAGAACTAGTGGAACGGGCGCAGAAACCCTTGCAGCAATTGATAAGAACCCATGGCAAAATACAGCAGATGACCCATTTGTATTGTTTATAGGACCAGCACAAGAAGAAACTTTCAGAAAAGACTCTCAGTTTGTTAACGCAGCTGAATATGGAAGTGATATTGTTGTGCAGAATGGTGAAATTGGACAATATCTTGGAATAAGGCTTGTTGTTACAACTAACGTAGAAAATGTTGCAAGTGGCGGAAATGGACCAGTAAGTGGAAGCGCTACAGGAACTGATTCAACACTCTGTATCTTGATGAAGCCTAAGGCTGCATGTGCTTTGGTTTGGGGAAAAGACCCTGAAGTTAAAGTATTTGAATACCCATCACAAGACCAGATTAGAATTGGACTTTATTGTGCTTACGCTGCAACTGTTGTACATCCAGACGCTATCGTTGGAATTAGTGTTGCAAACGCGTAAATAGTCTTAAACCTTTCAAGGATTGACAAATTCCTAACGGATGGTCCCTCTTTGAGGTTGAGGTCAATATAAAGATGAAAGGGGGTTTAGAAGAATAATTATGGCAAATAGAAAAAATAGTAATACTAGTGGAACATATAAAATAAATGGGAAGTAGAAAATTTGGTTGGCATAGTGGAACGGTTACCGCACAAGACGGCAAGTTTAAGGGTGACCTTTATGTTCAAGACGATATAGTTTTCTCAGATGTAAGTGCAGGAGTTTTAGGAGTTACTGGTGGAATAGAATTTACTGGAACATTAGCTACAGGAATTAGTTTTAACGGAGCGACATTCGTTCCTGATGCTAGCAGAACAGATATAGCTTTAGAAGTAGGTAGTAGGGCAGCTGAACTTACTGTTACAATGGCTGCTTCAGCTAGTCAGAATTTTGACCCAGTACAATTTAATGTAAACATTGCAGGTGTTAATCCAACTAATGCAAGCACAGTTAACTTGATATATGCAAATATAACCCACGATACTGCTGCTATGAGCTTTCTTAGACTAAAGTGTGCAGATTGGAATATCGATGTTCAAAAGAATCTTCAGGATGCTTATGTTTACCAAGGAGAAATAGATTACACAACCAATGCAGTTACAATCAGTGGTGAATCAGCAGTAATGAGTTTAAATATGAATTGTGCTTCAACAGTTACAGGAGATGTTAGGGGATTAATAGTTAATATGCATGGAGCTGGTTTAGCAAATTCCTCTTCAATAGGAATCGAAGTAAGAACTGATGGTGGAAGCGCAACATTAGATGAAGGAATAAGAATTTGGTCTGTCGGTGCTAATACAATTACAGCTGGACTTTTGTTTACAGGAACACTAACTTACTTTGCTAATTTTGATGGTTGTTCAGGAGCCGCTACAACAATAACTACTGATAGTGGAAGCGCAGCAACAACCTGGAAAGCTAGAATCAAAGTAAAAACAGATGACGGAACTGATGGATGGATAAATGTTTATTCAACATCTAACGAGTAAATAGTTAAGTAAACTTTAAATAGCCAGAAATCTTCAATTGAATATGAGAAAAATAAAGTTAGACAAGTGGAAATCTCCAAGGCAAATCTTTGATAAAGAAGGTAAGCCAACTGGAGAGACAGAAGTAGTTGATGAAGATTTGCTAGCAGCACTTAATGTGCTAATAGCAAATAAGAAACCAGAAGAGATGCCAAGAGGATTAGATAAGTTTAGAACTTTTGGTAGATTAAGTAAAGCCTTTGAGAAAGCAGATAACTCTAGAGTACTTGAACTTGAAGAAGCTGACTATAAGTTCTTAAAAGATGAGATAGAAAAGTCAGTTCCAAGTGCTTGGGGAATGAATAAGAATATCTCTAAGGCAATTGAAGGTTTTTTGGAAGCCAAAGAAGAATAAAATGTCTTTAACAATAAAAGAAGAAAAGCAATTTTTTGCTCACAGACCTAATCGTACGAGAATTACGATGGGTGGAAAAGCACTTAAGCTAGTTAATATGCCAAAAGATATACAAGAAAAAGTCAAAAAGAGATTAGCTGAAAAGGATGAAGTTATGGCTAAAGGACAAGCAGGAATCTTACCGGGAATTAAAATAGATGGAAAACAAGTTACTAGAGATAACATTAAGGATTTTGAACTAAAACCAAAAAAAGAAGTTAAAAAGAAGGAAGTAAAAGGAAAGAAATATACAAAAAAAGAACTAAGTGAGCTTGATTTTAAAGAACTAAAAGTAATAGGTAAAAAATTAGGCACTACAGATAGAAGTAAATTTAATTTAATTAAAGAAATTCTTAAATTACAATGACAGATGAAAACTTTATAAAACATCCAGCAAAGGCAAAGATAGTAACAAATATTTTGAATGTTCCTTTAGGTGAAGCGGAGCTTGGTGAGATGTTTATATGTCTCGCAAATAACAGGCTCTATGTTAGAATTACTAGTGGTTGGAAATATACATCTTTAACTTAAAATGACAGTAGCTGAAACAACAAGTACTAATGGAGGATTTAAAGTATTTTCTAGTGCATTGAATGCAAATATTGTAACATCAATATCTGAAGTAATTAATGAGCTTGAAACACACAATATCTCTATGAACCAAGTACAGTTTCAATTGGTTAGTGATGGACAATCCACACCAAAATATATGTTATTAGCGATTTGTAGGAGATAAAAATGGTATATGCAGTATATGGTAATGTCAATTTAATGACAAACTTGACTACTTCAGATGTAGCAGATGCAGATGTAACAAGCATTATAGCAGAAGCTACAAAAGAATTAAATCGAATGATGAATGTACGGATAGTCAGGGAAAGGATTTCTTATATTGATACAACCAGAGAAAATAAGTTAGATGGAAGCAATACAAATTATTATGTAAAAAACTGGAAAGGAAAGTATCTTGCTGACATGAATAATGATGGAAGTATAACTATTGCTGATGTGATAATTTATCAAGTAGATTCAAATGGAACTGAAACTACACCCACTATTAGTGCAGTAGACCACGATGATGGAAAGATTACATTAACTTCAGCACCGGAAGCAGGTAATTATTTATATGTAACTTATGAATGGTGTTGGAAAGATGTAAGTACCCCAGACCCATTAGTGAAACTTGCTTGTGTATTGCTTAGTGCTGCTTATTGTTATGCTAAAGTAAATGTGGGAAGAGCACCACAAGTTGCTTTTGGAAATACAAGAATTTATAGACATATAGATTCTTACGACCATTATTATAATAGATTTTTAAAAGTAGTTGCTCAAATAAATAATCAAATGTCAGATTCCAGAGAATCTGAATTAACTATATGATGACAAGCACATTAATACTTGCAAGGGAGAATCGAGTCATGATAAATGACATTAAGAAAGATATAACTGAAATCAAGACCGGCATACAGAAAATGACCAATCATTATGCAAAGAGATTGCCTATTTGGGCATCTGTATTGTTCACCTTGTTTGGAGCCATAATCACGGGGTTGATTGTGCATTCATTAAAATAAAATAGCAGTTTTTGGATAAAATGAATCTTGATGTACAAAGTATTACTAATGAAATTTCCTATTATGGAACAACAGTAACAGTGAGAACTATAACAGATTCTTCTTATTCTGATTGGGGAGACCCCACAGAATCTGCTTCTGATGATGCAACCAGAATAGCATTTATTCAGGTTCTTAGGCAAGAGGATGAATTAGTCAAAGAAGGAATCTTTCAGTCTGGAGATAAACTTTTTTGGTTTAAGGGAAATGAAAGCAATATTTCCAGAGGTAATAGAATACAGCATAATTCTCTCTGGTATGAAATAACTGAAGTAGTTGAGCATGATGTGGGTGGAACTACCTACATTTTAGAAGCAAGAACTAAGAAAATATAGAAAAATATATAAACCTAAAGTTTCTATATTTATTATAGTTTCTCAGGAGAGAAACTTATTCACAGGAGTGAAAAAATGGCGACGACGCCTCTAACAAAGAGCACTGTAATACAAAAAATATTTAAGAATATCAGAGACAGATTAGTAAATAATGTAACTTCTGTTTCTATTACTGGCAGTGTTACTGTTATTATACAGACTTATACTGGTGCATTTCCAGAAAAGGCTGCTGTTTCTAAAAGTTCATATCCTATTTTAGTTGTTAATTCTCCTGAAATTAACTGGGAAGATTTTACATTAACTAAAAAATGGGTGAATGGCACTTTTACCGTCGACATTTATACTACACAAGCTGAATCAGCAGATAAATTTTTAGATGCAATAATTGAATCAATAGAGACTTATAGGGATGATATGGCAGGAGTAAAGGTAGTCTTTATTAATCTTGATTCTACAGATTCAGACCAAGTTACTAGGGGAGCATTTACTACACATCTTCGTTCATGCACATTCACATTTAGATACGCATTTGCTAAAACTTAAAATGACAATGACAATAGAAATTAAGGGATTGGATAAAGTTCGGAAACTTACAGCTAAGCTTCCACAAGAACTGACTAAAGAAATGATGAAGGTCTCAATGCAATTTATGAGAAATGTTCAGAAATCTGCAAAATTAAGAGCACCAAGAGATACTGGTTTTCTTGCTAGTCAATTAATAATTAGAAAAAAGGCAAAAATAATTATTTTAAGTACAGGAGAAGCTTATTACGCTTATTATCAAGAATTTGGTTTCACACCACACATTATTCCAAAAGGATACTTTCAACAGCACGGAATGGCTCCAAGTATTCCTGGGCAATTTATATCTAGACCAAGTGGATATGCTTTTGTAGGAAGAAGTAAGCCATTTATGATTCCTGCAATGGAAATTAATATTGCTAAACTTCCTAATCTTTTAAATAAAAGCTCTAAAAAAGCCATAGATAAAGCGAGGAAATAAAATGCCAGTAGAATTTGAAAAATTAGTCAGAAGAATTAAACCAGGATTAAGAAAAGCCCATCCAGATTGGGATGAGAAAAGAATAGATTCTGTAGCTTATGCAACAGCTACTGTTTTATGGAAAAAGAAATATGGAAGATTGCCATAATTATAAATTAAAATGAAATATAAAATCACAAATAAAACGGGAATGCGTGTAAGTTATGCAAAGATTAAATTTGTACCAAAAGAGACAAAAATTTTGGATTTAGATTCTATCTATGAACATGAATATTTTATTGTTGAAAAATTAGAAGAATCTAAAAAAAACTCAAAAAAATTAAATTCAAAAGTGAATAGCTTGAAAAGACTGAAAGGAAAACTAAATAAATGAAAGGAGGTAAAATATGGCATTTCCAGACTCATGGAATGAAACAGCATTAGTATCTATTCAAAAACTAAGTGGTAGCGAAGTCCAATTTGCAACTATAACAGACACTATTGATATAAGTGAAGGAGATAATCCTGGCGAAGGCATTGCCGTTCTTACAGGTGGAAGGATATGGAAACAAAGCCCTAAAGAAGATGGAGAGGTTACTATAGAATTATATCCTTTAGAGTTAGACACCACAACAGGAGTGGGATTATTTCAGCAATTTACAGGTGGAACATGGGATTCATCCGAACCACTTGCAACAGATGTTGCATTTACACCAGCAGATAGAGTAAGAGACCAGTTTAGATTAGTAATCCTTTGGACAGATGATGCAGCCGCAACCACCGCAAATGGAGCAACATCAGTTTCTACAGATTCTCTTAGATTTGCAGCTATGGGTTGCAGATTGACAAGCCACAAAGTAAGTTTTACAGATGGAATATTAAAGGTTACTGCAACATTCAAATATCCCGCATATAGCAAAGACGGAACTGTAAAGATGGATAGGTGGGATTCTGGTGACGATACAGCATTAACAGCATTAAGTACATACGATGATGCAGATAGTTGGACTTAAAAAATAAAATGGCAGGTACATTTCCACAAGCATGGATGGAAACAGCATTGGTTACAATTCAGAAAAAAGGTCAGTCAGCACAACAATTTGCAACTATCACCGAAACGATAGACATAGGTGAGGGAGATAATCCAGGAGAGAGTATTAACAGTTGTTCTGGGGGAAGAATTTGGAAACAAAGCCCTAAAGAAGATGGAGAAATTACTTTAGAGTTATATCCAATTAATCTTAATTTTATGGCTGGTGGAACCATTTCTTCTATTAATGGAGATGGTACAGATATAACATTTACAGCAACAGCACATGGTTTAGCAGTTGGAGATACAATAAGAGTAAGCAACACCACAAACTATGGAACTACAGCAAGTCCAGTAAATTATACAGTAGCTACTGTAACAAATTCTAACACAGTTACTATGAAATCAGCTACTTCAGCAGCTGAAGAAACAGATGGAACTTGGGTTGGTTATAGAGGAAATACAGGATTATTTCAGCAATTTACTGGTCCTCAAAAATCAACAAGTATTAGCTCAATTGATGGTGATGTAGATAGTGTTGATATAACTTCAACAGCACATGGTTTGCAAGTAGGAGATGTAATTGAAGTTTCAGGAACTACAAATTATAACGGCCCTTATGTAGTATCTACAAGAACAGATGCAGATAATTTTAAATGTACAGATGAAACTCATAATTTAGGAGCTGAATCAGCAGGATTTGTGTCTAAAATATCTGATGCTAGTCAACCCCTTGCAACAGATACTATTTTTTCAAGCTCAAATAAGTTAAGAGATAGGTTTATTGTGGCAATATTATGGACAACTGATACGGCAATATATAGTGCTATGGACGCTACAACAGACACAGATAAAACAGCGATGAGATTCTATGCAAAAGAATGTAGAATAATATCTCATAAATCTGCATTTACAGACCAAATATTGAAAATTACAGTATCATTTAAGTATCCTGCATTTGCTAAAGCAGGAACTACAAAAAATGATGCGTGGGAATCTACAGATGATACAGATACAAACGCATTACCCTCATTAACTTATACATAAATTTTTGGGAATTGAATAATGGGTGAATTCCAGAAGAAAGTAAAAGATATTCAAGAAAG
>SDBV01007175.1_pt1 | contig 15285 bp, 10 predicted proteins | sample 2277081 | NCBI WGS metagenome assembly SDBV01 (sample SAMN10402039, study PRJNA504765) | marine sediment metagenome | isolation source: marine sediment core GS10_PC15, 223 cmbsf | place: Arctic Ocean: Southern Knipovich Ridge | collected 2010
ACCTCAATGTCGTGACGCGTATCATGGATTCTTTTTATACCGCCCTTGGGGAAGATTTGAAGGAACGGATTCGTGCATGATGCTGTCATGTCCAGATGGGGGAACTCCACCCAGGAATCCACCGGGAAGACTACATCTGCATATTCGCAGTTCATGGACCATTCATAATCGGTCGCGACGTGAAGCTCGTGCCCCGGCAGGACGTTCTTGATGATGTCGTAGGCCCACTTGGCGTTTCCAATCTGATTGGCATTATTGGTCCAGACAACCTTCGATGGGCTCGGCAGATGCTTCCTCTCTGTGAAGACGACGCGACCCTCTTTGGGTGTGTCGATAATCAGCGGGCGGTCGCCGTGCGCCCAGAAGTGTATCGACTCGAAGTGCATGTACATCTTCTTCTTGACCTGCCCGCCGTCGACGGTGGGATCGAGGGTCTGGTTAAATGGATCCTCGGCAATGTATGCTGGCAGTCCGTTGAAGACCGGCGTCTTGTAATTGCCCGCATAACTGCCCACGTTTCCACCAGGCTTGCCGACATTGCCCGTCAAGGTGGCCACCACGAAATACGACCTGTTAATGAGATCGTTGTGGAAATACATATTCAGCCCCATCCCGCAGATAAAGCCAACCGCACCGCTGGAGGCGATGTCCCGGGCAAACCTTTGGATGTTTTCGGGGGGAATTCCCGTGATCTCCCCGGCGGTCTTGGGGTCGTAGTGCTCGATAAGCTCGCTGTACATCCGGAAGATCGACTTGACCTTCACGGGTCCCTTACTTGTTTCAATCTCTCCTTCGAAATCGAGATCGACGTCAGCCAGGCCCAGTCCCTGCTTTCCAAGTTGCTCTTCGACGTACTCGCCGAGGCAGTTGCGAGATACTCCCAGTAGCTTGGTTCCACCTCCGGTGGCGATTACGGAGTTGACCGCATATTTCTCGGCGTCCTCCTGTACCGGCTTGCCATCTGCGTAAGTGTATTTCAGGCCGGGTTCCAGCATCGTAACGTCGGTCAGATCCTCTGCCGCCAGCAACTTCAAGTTGTCCATTCGGACCAGGAACGGGAAGTCGGTAAACTTCTTGACGTAGTCTGCCTTGAAGAGTTTCTCTTTAATGAGCACATTGGCCGTACCCAACATCAGTGCTGCGTCGGTTCCGGGGCGAATCTGAAGCCAGTAATCTGACTTCGTCACCGTGGGGCTGTGCTCGGGGGCGATCACAACGATCTTCTTTTTGTTCTCAATGGCCATGTGCCACCAAATGGGGTCGGCCATCTTGTTTTCTACGAGATTTAGCCCCGCGATGACAAGCATGTCGGAATTGTTGAAATCGTGGAATTCCTGATCGAATGTCTGGGTGCCGTGGACCATGGCGTGGCCTGGCGGCAAGTCGGTATGCCAAGCATAGTTGTCCCACGACCGTGCCCCGACGGCGTCAGCTTGATCGACCCCGCGCACGTGGTGATCCAACAGGGCCATCATGTTAGAGAAGCGATATAGTCCTGCCAGTCGGGTAACTCCCAGGAAGGCCATCCCACCCCGGAACTTCATTGTTCGGACGCCGGCGGCCTTACTTGGGTCGCCCTTTAGGTCCTTTGTCATGGGCCAAATCATTTCGTCTGGGTAGCCCTGTGCCTTCAACCTGTTGACTCCCTGCTCACCGCTATACGCTCCGGCGATGTTTATCAGGGCCTTGGCCACCAGCTCGCTTATCTCGTCCCACGAGACGCGTACCCACTTATCCTCACCTCGCAGGAAGTACTTCTTCGGTGGACTGCCGGTCTCCGGGTCCCTGGGGAAGTCCGCATCAACCCAATCTTTCCAGCCCTTCCGTACGGTAGGATACTTCACGCGAAACTTGTTGTAGACGCGCCGCATGTAGGTATAGCCTTTAAGGCAACCACGAGGATGCCACGTGGCCGTCGTCTTGTTGCCTTGAAGGTCGGTGTACGTATCAACGTCGTAGGCCTGTTCGATTCGTACGATTACGTCATTGCGAACGAAAGCTCTCAGACGGCAGTTGTGGGTATCGTTGGGTGCACAGACGAAAGTGAATGATCGGTCGAAGCGGTATTGATCACGGTACAACTCTTCCCAATCGCGCGATGGGTAATGCTCCAACGGATTGTCTACTTCATCAACAAGTTTCAACGAAGCCAACACCGGCCCGGCAGTCGCCGTAGCGAAACCGGCTAGACTTATCCCAAGAAATGTGCGACGGGTTACCTCGCCTGGCGCCTCTTGGTTAGGAAACGTGTTCTGAAGATTCTCTGGCATATCTATCTCCAACAGAGACGGTCTCTACCGGCACCGGCCGGGGCGGACCCGTCTTTTTCAGTTTTCTGGCATCCTCGTCCTAACCTTACCTGAAAAGGTTAAGGATGTCCTGTTAAAGTCGTCTGCTTAGGAAAAGCCAACGATAATATCGTGAAATTTGCCCCAATCCACTGAGACGGGGTAGTTACTTAGTGTGTACCGGACTCACAACGATCCAGTATGTGGTTACTCTACCACCCTGCCAAAGGAGGGGGCAAGTTTATTTGTAAAAAAGTACCACAAATGCTGCAATTGGATCGTTCATCCACGATAGCGGGGGTACGTACCTACAGCGTTACCAATCACGATCCTGCTTCGTACCCGTCCGCCACAAATCCACCAAGCTGGATAGTGCCGTTTCAACTGGCCAAAGATGGGGAGGTTTGGTACTCACTAAGAAAAGATAAACCTCTTACTTTTCTTAGTGAATCCCTGCGACCACTGCGGGTAGTCGGTGAAGCTCTGGTCCCTGACGATGTTGCGGGAGAAGTTATTGCCACCGAGAAAGTTCTGTACTGACCACCGAAAGAAAGAGATACTACCGTTCGAGGATCCGGGATGGTCCTTGGCGCACATCACATTAGCAATAGTCGGTTTACATTATTGTGGCTTTGTCACACACCGATAGGTACGAGGTTCCTTTTATTACACGGGATGAGGTTCGAGATCATGAGAAGACGCCTACTATTGGCCAGTAGTCTGGCCGTTGTTGCCACCTTGCTTGTGTCACCGGGATGCACCCCCAAGATTGATGCCAGCCTGATGGTGGCAGATTATCACTCATCTGCTCCGCAGCCGCAGATGTGCTCAGTCAAGGTTCTGCCGAGCGGCCCACAGCCGGCACTCCTGTTTGACACCAGCCTGTTCCGCGAAGCCCTCAATGAGTCGCTGAACAAAGCAGCGATGTTCGCCCATGTCGTCGATGAAAGCAACTCGGCCGCTCAATACCGGCTCGTCGTGAGCTTGCGGGAAGTCTTCGATAGAAGGATGTATTCCCGATGGGTGTTGACGCGGGCGGACAGGAGCTTGGTCTGGGATGCCGACTACACCATCAAACCCAGTGTAAGCGGGTTTACAAATTTTGTGAATCTCGCCTCCAAAGCCACCATAGAGAAGGCCTTGACTGATATGGACTTGGCTCTAAGAAAATCCCCCCGCCAGTAGGCAAGGAGAGTGATAGCTATGAAAATTAAGAACATTATGAAATCGAAAATGTTTGTCGGCATCGTGGTTAGCATGCTGTGTTTCAGTCTTAACGGCTGTGCGACCATGTTCACCGGAGTCAATCAGAAGGTCAGCTTCTCCAGTAACCCCAGCGGCGCCACAGTGATGGTAAATGGCAAAAAACACACCACACCTTGCAAGGTTAAGTTACCTCGAAAGAAATTTCACGTGGCGACCTTTTCCAAGGAAAACTACGACACGGCCGAGTTCGCCATCCGACGCAAGCCCAACAATGCTACGCTAGTGAATTTTTTCTGGTATGGCTTGATGCCGATTGGCCTCCTCATCGGAGTGGCGTGCGTGGCCACCGACGAAGCTAGCGGCGCGGCCTACTGGCTGGACACTAAAAATGTCTTCGTGACGCTGACGCCGACTGCGCCGGGACGGGCCCCCAGCCTCGAACTGAAGAACTGACGCACGCCACCGATTTCCAGGCGGTCGATGCGTCGCATTTTTTTAAAAAGGAACAATAATGCTAACAACTTTCGTTTCACATCATTCGGGATCCTTGCTGAGGCTCTCGACAAAAGGGTTTATACTACTGTTTGTTTGCGCTGGAATGGTTGGATGTACGCACCCGATGGAAGTCCTGAACTTAGATAGCTATACCGTTATGCCCGAACAGGGTCAGCCTATGGATATTGCCATTCGCCCATTCGAGGGAGATTCCGATGCTAAGCTTTACATGGCTGCTATTGTCGATGCACTACGTGTGCACCCTGCAATAAAAACCGTGCAGTACAATTGGACCGGGCAGGATGGTGTGATAGGATTTAATCCCAGTCACACGATTTCCCTCAGTATCACGCCACAGTATAAGGGATCGGGGAATAACTTTCTGATCACGTGGCCCGGTTCCTATGTATTTGCATGTGCATGGAATGGCTTCGAGTACGAGGCGAGTGTGGAGACGGTAGTCACGCTGACTCCTACCCCTGAGACCAAATCGATTGTGGCTAACGGTAGTGCCGATGTCCAAGGACTATCGAACACAATCAAGATGGACTTTGACATGCGCCACTGCGATTTTGAGCGAGGATTCTGGTCTGGGACTTCCTGGTGGTTCCCCGGTTGGGGAGTCCACAATATCGTTACCGGATTCATCTTCGCGCAATATGACACCGACGCAACAAAACCATTCCATGATATCGTCGATCCGGTCTACGCCAGGTATGTTGCGAATGAAATAGTGATACTTCTGCAGCTCAATGGCGGCGATACCCATGCCCGCACTGTAATGCAAGTATCCCAAGCCCATAGTAACTAGAAGATGTTTGTATCCAGGATCTGTCCCTCCCGAAAGCTCTGTCTGTCTTTCGGGCAGATCGCCCTAAGGTAGTAGCAGCGGGGGCCAGAATATGGTGAGAAAGAGATAGCAAATCATGCTTAATCGTAGCGGATTTGTCGGTCAATAAAGGGCTTAAATTACATAGGCTTATTATTTACGGGCCGATAACGTCGTGTCGAACCGCAAGGCCCCGACACGGCCTGCTTTGGCCCCAACCGGCATAATTCGGCCCCAAAGACGGATGAAGGATGGAACCTGTAGCTCTACAGGGTTATTCTCCACAAGATCGAGTGGAGCGACATTTTGGACTAGCCCCGCCCGTGGACCGCGTAGCCATACCCTACTACCGCAATCACTGCAATGCTTGCCATCCTATGGCGATGAAACTAGGATGACGTTCCAATCAGATGCGAGAGCCAAAGGGCCAAGAGCATGGTGAAACCTTTCGATGAGTAGAAATGCAAACCAAAAGCAGCGTCTTAGCCTTGGCCAGGCTCTGGACAAGGTAGCCCAGAGCCTTCAGACCGGCCAACTCGATCAGGCCGAAAGTATCTGCCGACAGATCCTCGCCACTGCGCCGAATGAGCCCAACACCTTGCATTATCTCGGAGTCATCCAATTTCAAAAAGGCAACCTTTCGGGCGGAGTCGAGGTGCTGTCACGAGCAGTCCGGTCCGAGCCAACCAACGCCCAGATACACTTCCATCTGGGCTATGCTCTCAGGGAGAACAAACAGTTTGCAGAGGCAGCCGCTGCCTTCGGCAAGGCGATTGAGCTCAAAGATGCTTACACTGAGGCCTACCGCGGCCTGGGGCTCACCCTGGCCGACATGGGGCAAATTGAGGAAGGCATTGCTGAAATCCAACGCGTGATTGCGCTAGAACCTGACAATGTTAAGGCACACATGAACCTTGGCAACATGCGCCAAGAACAGAACAAAGTGCCAGAAGCAATCGCCGCATTCCGCCAGGCCATAACTGTCAACCCCAAGCACGCCCCGGCCTACAACAACCTCGGAAAGGCACTGCGAATACAGAAGCAAGCCGAAGCCGCTACCGAAGCCTTCCAAAAAGCAATAGATCTCAATCCAAAGTATGCTCTGGCATACAATAACCTGGGTGGAATCCTCACAGAGCAAGGTAAGTCGGAAGAGGCCATCGCAGCCCTCAAACGCGCGGTAACGCTGGAACCTACCAATGCCCAAACTCTTCATCATCTTGCCCTAGCGATGGCAGCCGCTGGTGATCTTGCCACCGCAATTGCCGCCCAGGAACAGGCCCTCAAGCTCATGCCGGACCACTGGAAAGCGCTTTCTCACCTAATCAGTCTTCGCCAAAGCATATGTCAGTGGAGTGGATTGAAAGATCTGACTGATCGGCTCATCCAAGGCGTTGAAGAAGGCATAGCCCAGACCTCCCCATTCTTTTTCCAACTTATTGAGACCTCTTCACGACAACAGCAGCAATGTGCTCGCTTGTATGCCAAGGATGCGTTTCAACACGAAATCGCCCTGCGAAAGACCCTTGGATTTGACGCCAGAAGAGTTACGAAGTCTAAAATTACTATCGGCTACATCTCCGCCGATTTCCGTGAACATGCTGCCGCCAGCCTCATCGCCGAACTCTTTGAACACCATGACCGAGACCGATTCCGGGTTCTGGGCTATTCGATCGGCCCGGACGACCAGAGCGATATGCGTCAGCGACTGGTTCGTACCTTCGATCAGTTTGTAGACCTGCGAGAGATGCCTTGTGAGCAGGCCGCGCGAAAGATCTATGAAGACGAGGTGGATATCCTCGTGGATTTAACCGGACTTACGCAGTTTTCCCGCACGGATATCCTTGCGCTTCGCCCGGCCCCAATTCAAATAAACTATCTTGGCTCCGGATCGACGCTCGGAGCAGACTTTATGGACTACATGATTGTCGATCAGTTCATCGTTCAGCCGGAACAGGAACCCTTCTACGACGAAAAGCTCGTCTATCTGCCCGACTGTTTTCTCGTCAACGACTCGAAGCAGCTCATATCACCAGAAACCCCAAGCCGCAGCCAATGCGGCCTCCCGGAAGACGCCTTCGTCTTCTGCTGCTTCAACAACAACTTCAAGATCACCCCCGAGATACTGGACGTCTGGGCCAATCTGCTCAGCGCAGTGGATTCCAGTGTGCTGTGGTTGTACAAGTCAAGCCGATTCGTCTCAAAGAACCTGAAACAGGAAGCCGAAGCGCGTGGTATCGACCCAGATCGCCTGATCTTTGCTCCGTTTGTTCCCAGGCCGGAGCACATGACACGCTACCGAATAGCAGACCTGTTTCTGGATACGCCTGTCGTCTCGGCCGGCGCGACGGCCAGCGATGCCCTCCTGGTCGGTTGCCCGTTGATTACGTGCGCCGGCAATACTCTGCAATCGCGTGTTGCCGGCAGCATGCTCCACGCCGTCGGGCTGGGGGAGTTGGTCACCACCTCACTGGCAGACTACGAAGCGCTTGCACTGCATCTGGCTCAGAAACCCTCTAAGTTGAAAGCGATTCGAAAGAGACTCGCCGAGAATCTCCCAGCGGCCCCCCTGTTCGATTGCGCTCGCTCGACCCGCCACGTCGAGCAGGCTTATGAACTCATGTGGCGTCGCCACCTGGAGGGATTGGCTCGGGAATCTTTCATCGTATCACCCGCTGGAAACGCAACCGACGAGAAAACTTCCTAACTCCTCGAAAGCCCCCGCCGATCTTTTCGTTTGGCTTGTCAGGCGTCCGCGATTTTCTCGATCTCACTTCGAATATCACTGGGACACAGGGGTGAAACAAAGATTATGTCACTATTGACCGCCAAGAGGCGTTGCTGGACGACCTCCTCGTTTTCCTTGTTCACCGCCAACAGGCAGACGACCGGACCGGCGAGATCCTTGGTCTCGGCTGGAGGTGCAATACGAAGCTTCGAACCTGGCATGAACTTGCCCTGGCGCTCCGGGCGATCGTCGATTGCGTAGTCGACAAGCTCACCAAGACCCAAAGCGTTCACCAGAGTACAGGCCCGACACCCCACGCCATACAGAATTGACGAAAGCCCTTTGGACTTATGTTCTGAAAGCAGCAACCGCAGACGGTCGCCGAACGCGCGGACCCGACTTGGGAACTGCTCGGCAAGATCAAGGCGCAACACGGGCCGACCGGCGGCGATGCCCGAGAGCTTGCGGGCGACCAGAGACATGATTCCGCCACTGAAGTTGTATCGCTGGACCTCACAGATCTCGAACCCATGTGATCGCAACGCCCAGGAGATGACTGATTCGGTGAAGTAGTTGACGTGCTCTTCCCAGATCACCGAGCAATCCGCCTCCTCTAACCCCACGTCAAAGTCCGGAATATCGATGAACAGATGCCCCTGTTCGCCCAGTAGAAGGTCGACACATTCGAAGAAGTTGTCCAAATCGGTCAAGTGTTCCAAAACCTGCCTGGCCACAACGGTATCGAAAGAGCCGAACTGCTCAACCGCCTGACGACAAATCCGTGGCGTAAGCATCTCGCCAATAACGTGGAAGCCCCTGTCCCGTGCCATCTGAGACGTGACCTCGTTTGGCTCCAAACCAACGTACCGGCAGGTGGGGTTGCGTTTCTTCAGTTCCTCGAGAAAGAGCCCTTCATTGCAGGCGATCTCAAAGACGTTCTTCATTGAAGCGGCCGCCGTAAGAGACTCGATCTCCGACGGCATGTGATGCTCGGTCTTCCATGAGCTGAAACAGTAATTGTACTTTCGATAGAGCAGTTCCGGATCGATCGGCTGACAGATCTGCCCCAGACCACAATCGGCGCAATAATGCAGAGCCAAGGGAAACAATTCTTCGGCTTCCTGAGAGGTCTGCGGCAGTCGGTGGGCGATGGGCTGGGGACCCAAGTCGATCATTTCTATGAGGTTCTCACCCGCGCACAGTCGACATCGATTCCGTTCCATCATTCAATCTCCTATAAGACCTTCAGCTGCGCCGAAATATCCCCGCGAACTTGTTCCATTATGCCACTTATGTTCCCGCCCGGCCGACGCATCTCCCCAACCAGGCGATCCAGCCCCCATTGCCGAAAGCGTTCGCGCCAATAAGGACTGTCACCATTGGCCTGACAATGGGCCAGATATGCACTGGCCCTATCGCCGTGTCCGGCCAGCCGGGAGGCAATCGACAGGAATAGCGACATGTACGGATTGTGCGGATACGCCATCATGGCCGTCTCGACCCAGGGAATAAACTTAGCCTCCGCGGATCCGACTTCCAGATTCTTGTTGAAAATGAAATTAGCAAGCAAGTTAAACGTGAACCACACCTCTTTGGTTTGAGCAGACGAAACCTGCTCGGCGGGATCCAAAGCGAAGACATCCATATCCCGCTTGACGGACTCCTGGGCTGCGATAGTTCCATCACGACTCTCGCGCGAAGGGATGAAATTCTGCATCTGATCACCACTCGTTGAGATCTGATTGGAGAAATATTCCTCAAAATCCGAGAAGGCCGACGCCCCTCGAATGGCCTGACAGACTGCAAAGGCGGCCCAGTCAAATTTCAAGTCCAGGCACAGACGAAATGTCTCCAGCATCTGGCCGAATGTCTCGCCGGGAAATCCTATCATGAAATTGCCGCCGACGAAGACTTCCGGATAATCCTCCATCAAGCGAGACAATCGATGGAACGACTGGATCGTAGCTGGCTTTCGAGTGGCTTTGAGGATCTCAGCACTCCCGGATTCAATACCGACCTTGAAACCGATGCAGCCCGAATCACACATCAGCTCCAGCAGAGGCGCATCGATCGAAGTGGCGATAAGTCCATTATTCGCTGACCAGGTTATGTCCCATTGCCTTTCGATGACACTCCTCAACAGGAGGATGAATTCCTCCTTGTAGCAAAGTAGATCATCATCAAGCCATTCAAAATGTCGAATTCCCCGCTGTTCGACCAGGTACTCCATCTCTCGCAAGACCAGTTCTACAGGTCGGTGGCGAACACGTTTGCCCATGAAGTCCCTGACGGAACAGAACGTACACGACCCCCGGCATCCTCTATTCATCTGAATGGTGGCATAGGGGGCGCCATGTGAGGCGGCAATTCGCGAGAAGGGATTAAGCGAACCGACCGTTACATACTCCTCAATCGGAATCGACTCGTAACTGTCGACTAGATCCGAAACAAGTTCTACCGGCCGGGATGATCCAAGGGTTTCTCTTGGATCGTTCTGGTCCCTGAAGAACACCCCGCTGATTGGTGAAGTCTTTCGATCTTCGTCAGTCAGATGATCGAGAAGGTAGTTGAGCCGCTCCTCCCCTTCGCCCTGTATGACGAAATGGCAGACTCCCTTGCGAAGTAAGGCCTCATACTCATAGGATGCGATCACCCCGCCAGCGATGACGACCGAATGCGTATCGCGTCGCAGGTACTCCAGAACTTGGAGCAATGGCCCGATACTGGAGTCATACATGCAGGATACACCAATGAGTTGTGGGGCAAATCCTTTCAGATGGGGCTCAAGCAGGTCAAGCCATGAGTCAGGATCGAAGTCAGCGTCTTGCCTGACCTGCCTGAGACGTTCGAAATTCAGATCCAGAATCCTCGTCTCGATGCTACGCTGGGCGATTGCGTCAGCCAGGCACTGCAGGCCGGCGGGAGGATATGCATAATAGCCACACTGGCGCGCGATCTCCCGATCAAACTCGGACGTCGGCGCCTGTGGAATTTGCACAAGCAACACGCCAGAGCAAGCCCCGTACTGGGTCTTGAGGGCCTGGCAATATGCCACGAATTTCTCATCACGAATCGTCATGTACACCTATCTCTGACGCCAGAAACCGAAACAATGCCGACCTGCTAGATCATTGTCTCTTGCATATCTTGATAGAACCTCGCCAAGGCCTGTTCATCCTGGCTATCGGGAGCCCAGGAGGCCGTCGCTACGGCCTCGTCTTGTCGATATGGACCGGGCCTTGCCTCATGAAAGATCACCCTGTCGGATACCGGGACGGTGGCATGGTAAAGCCCAGCCCCCACACGATGAATCATGCAGCGCCCAGCCTCAAGACGTGCCGCATCTATCACCTTCCCTGCCCCACTGAAAACAAATATATCCATGACACCTTCAATCAGATGCCAGCTTTCTGCTTTATGCTCGTGAACATGAGGAGGCTGGCAACAACCTCGACTGGTCAGGATCACCATGTCATGAAATGAATCCTCAGGCCTCTGATGAAGACACAGCCTCAGGTTCTTTTGGCCAAGACGGATCGATTCGGTTTTCAGCGCCTCAAGAAGGTCGACCGTGACACCAACAGACTCACTTCTGCAAAAGTAGGCCACAGATCGGCCCGATCTGTCGATTCGAAACGCTTGAGGATTGTGCAAATCACTTTCTGCCATGAATCTCTCTTAATTGCTCTATCAGCCTGGCCCCGGATGCTCCGTCACGTAATTGTCGATGAGTCGTTCGCACACAGTTCGCAGATCGGTGAGGTCCAGCCCGGTAACATGTCTCAACTTCCGCGAGCACAGGGAGATATCCTGAGGGCGGACTTCCTTCGTGTCGAATTCAGACATTTTACAGGCAATGACCTCTGCGATCAATTCCATCCGCTGGCGAACCACGTCAACCAACGTCTGTCCAATGGCCAGTCGGCTGTATGGATGGAGTCCCCCCACATGGAAGAGCCCCGACGCACCGGACTCAAGGAGACGGCACACGGCCAGGGCTACATCACCGGCATAGATGGGAGAGCAAACATAATCAGACGCACATCGTAGCGGTCGGCCCTCAAGAATCTCCGAAAGCCAGGCCGACAAAAGCGTACCGCCCTGAGGAGAATCACCTAACACCAATGACAGCCGCAAGATGAGGTGGTCGGTGAAATGTTCCTGAATGTAGGACTCCACCTCCAGCTTCTGCTGCGAATACAGTAGCAAGGGCTTTGGAACATCCTCTTCGCAGTAGTTTCCTGCAGCGCCGTCAAAGACAGCTTCCGTAGAAAAAAAGACGGGTAAGACATTTCGCTGCTTGAGAGCGCGAACAATGGCGATGATCGCATCAACATTCAAGGCTCTGGATTGCTGAGGATTCAAGAAACAAGAATCGGGCTTGGTATCCCCCAAAAGAATAAGGGCATGAGAAAACGGCCCAGCCTCTGAGATCAGGTCATCCAGATTCATAGACATCGCATCAAAGAAGACTCCACCTTCGAAAGGGCGATGGCAATATGTCGCCACAATCTGGGGAGAAGGCACCCTACGGATAATCGAACGTCCAACGGATGACGAGCCACCAAGCATAAGTAGCTTGGTGTCACGCCCCTCGTAGCGATCTTGCTTTCGTTGGGGGCTCAAGAGAGCTTTCCGCCGGGATACGTTGAAAACATCCTGTACTTTTTTTCGCCACTACTGGCCATCACGTCGCAGGTGGCGCACATTTCCATCTGGCCATGCTGGGAGGACGTATGGAGCTGACGAATCTCGCGCCACTGTGAACCGTTCCATATCTCAGACAATGGCGTATTCATGATGTTGCCGAGTGAGTATCGGGGAGCGAAATCCACACAACACAGTGGAACGGTCCCATCCTGAAGGATCACACAGCGATCAAACAAGAACGGACAGGGCTTGGCGAGTGAGCTCGAATGCCCCGCCGTCCCGAGAGCCCAGTTATGACTGGCGATGAATCGAATCTCATCCGTGTCACGGTTAAGTCGATCCCCGAAGAAACGAAGATAAGATTCAAACTCCTGTTCATTGACGTCTTGCGAAATGAATCGCATGCTTATTCGAGTGGCATCGCCTCGCTCATTTCGCGCGTTGATGAACTTCGTAATATTCTCCAGCACCGTTTCGAAGTGAAGTCCGATTCGTATCCCTTCGAATGTCGCCTTGTCCAGAGATTCGAAGGAAAAGGCGATCCAATCCGGCCTGGCGTCCAGGAGGCTGGTTGCCCTTTGCGAATTCAAGAGTGAAGCATTGGTGGCAAAGCCCACGTTCGCAAACCCGGCATCCTTGCTCAGACGAATCCGATCCTCCAGCCGCCTATCCAACAGAGGTTCTCCGTGGGCATACAATGCAAGGACCTTGAGCTGGCTGCGAAGGTCCGCAAGCTGACGCAAGGCTTCCGAAAACACGTCAGGCGCCATCGGCTTACGCCGTCGATGCGATGTCTCGACTGGACACATTGCGCACGATGCATTGCAGCCGTGGACGGTCTCAATCTGGACTCGTTCAAGGGTAGCTGCACCCATTTCATCTGTGATGAGCCGTTCTGTCATTTTCTCGTCCTGTGCGACAGGCCTTCAAGGCCATATAAATCACTGATTCAAGCTTCTCTTTTGGAATACTGCATAGTGACACGGCTGGCCCCATGCGCCGATGAAGTGCTCATCTATGTTGCAGAACTCGCACACGCGATCCAAGTCGTCATGGACCAGGAGTTGTATGATCGTCGCCAGCATGCGCAAGCGCGCAATGGATTCGGCCCGCGCCTCGGAAGCATCGGTCAAAAGATGCACGCTCTCCAGGGCGCGCGTAAGGCTATCGATCAGCTCCAGCGCCTTGTGAAGGACTGACGGACAAGCATCATCGATTCCGCGATCGATGGCCTTTGTTAAGTTGCGAAGATCCTCCCCTATTCTCACCACAGACAACTCGGACTCTTCGCTGATGAACAATCTGCGTCCAAAGGTGTAGCTCAAGCAATTCCTGGCCAGGAATGCCTCCGAGCTGGCCTGGCGAACTTCCTCCCCCGGCAGCCGTTTATGCCAATATACGCGCGTAGAATCCTGATATCCGGGCCACGACGAATACAGAGATAACCCGCAGTCTTGCATCATTGAGCAAAGGCTGGCGGCCTCGAGAAAGTATTCCAGGCGAACGAACGGGTTCTCCAGAACATCCATCACCCAGGAGGAGAACTTCCTTGTATGCTCAATCGAGTCCCATTTGGCACCGAAGATCTTCCTCGCGACGACTTGGGAGTCTTCCGTGTTGTAGATATTCCTGGCTCGAGCGTGAATGAGCTTGAAGAATAACTCAAACAGAGATCCCGAACTCTCGTAGTAGGAAATGATCGCCAGCCCATCATCGGCCAGAATCCGCGAAAAGAGATCGCCCCAGATCTTGTTGGGCCGGATCGTATAGACGAACCCTTCCGCGTCGACAATGTCGTACGTGCCTTCGGGGCCAAACTGCTGCAGATCGGATTTCACCATCCGTTCCATCTGGCCAGAGAGGCCAAATCGATCGAAATAGCCGCTAATCTCCGGCCAGGCCAGAGGATTCGGCTCAACCAGGGTCAACGAACTTCCCCAGAGACCAAACACGAGCGAATTCTCGCCGGAGTCAGGACCGAATTCTACGACCCGTGCACCGCGAAACGTTCGCAGAGGGACAAAGAGATGCTCCTGAAACAGTGACGCTCGCTGACGTTCGTACGCCCTCAGTTGGTCTCGAGATGAAAATGCCGCGTGCGTCGGCAATCTCTTGGAGGCCGAATAGTATTCATATAATAAGTCGTTCTTTTCCGTTGTCATGTCGTCAGAGACCCTGGGGGTTCCTATTGCGCACCATGAGCTTACACAAAACCGAGATGCCTCGAATCCACATCCAGATATTCCAGAACCAACCTATTCTTGGAGTTCGCCACACAATGATGCTCACAGTGTTTTGACGGATTGATCCGGAAGAACTTGCCTTTATCGGCAGACCAGAAATCGCGAAAACGCTGATCGACGACGGACCCCAGCAGACCATGTGTCTTGTTGTATGCTTTGTCCTGACAGGAATAGACGTTACAGTCCGCACCGATTACCGGAAGGATCTGCTGATAGGGACACCATGAATACGGCTTGGCGAAACTCTCATTAGACTGGCCGAAGGAATTGACGATTTCCATACCGCCGGCGGGAAGGCTTGAGATGGCCTGGGCGACCTGGTTCATCACCAGCTCGGCTATGGGAGCGTGGTACGTATTGTTCTCATCCAGATCGTTGCTGACGATGCAAGGCGAGATCTTGATGGAATCGGCACCCACGTCGTGGATATTCCGTATGAATTCGTATACATGTTCGGCGTTTTCTCGGTCAACGATGAAATTCACGCCGAGACGACACGCTCCGCCCAGCTCTTTGAAGCGTCTCATGTTGCCGATGACTTTGGTATATTCACCTGAGGGCACGTTCCGATAGGTCGCATAGCTCGAATCATCCCAGCCATCAATCGATACCCGCAGCCACGTCGCGTGGTGGGCGAACACTTCGGAGAGTCGGCCTTCCAGTTGAGAACCATTGGTCAGGGCGGCAAAGCTGATGGGGGACTCACTGAGTTTCTCCACAACTTCGAGCAAATGAGGATAGCAGAACGGTTCACCTCCCCCGCTGAAGGTCACCGCTTGGACATTCATCGCAATGAGATCGTCCAGAATCTCCATCATCTTGGCCTGGTCAATGGCGTCGCGCAGA
>SDBV01007176.1_pt1 | contig 15285 bp, 6 predicted proteins | sample 2277081 | NCBI WGS metagenome assembly SDBV01 (sample SAMN10402039, study PRJNA504765) | marine sediment metagenome | isolation source: marine sediment core GS10_PC15, 223 cmbsf | place: Arctic Ocean: Southern Knipovich Ridge | collected 2010
CACAGTCAAAAGCATGCGTTTTTCGCTTTACCGGCTGACAGCAGGATGTAAGAAACGGATGGTTCATCCTGCTGGTAGCCTTTAACGCGCTAAACGCAAAAAGTTGGACACCTTCAGAAACAGTTATAACCACTTGTAAGAACAAACACTTACAAAAACACCAAAAAATATTGTGCGCGCCGCGGGCTCAATCATAATCTTAAGAGACTAAAAAGTACAAAGTTGCGTTCTAAAGAAAACCACAAGGAAGAAAGTTAATTTTCCTCATTACCATGGCAGTTGTTTCCAGTGTTTGGGGCCTTCGTTCTCCTGCTTCGCTCCCAGCGTTGACCTTCCTTGCTCGACGTATTTTTTTAATATCGCGCGAAGTTCTTCTACAACTTCCGGTCTCTTGTCGCAGAGGTTGGTTTGCTCTTTGGGGTCGGCTTTTAGATCGTAAAGCTGCACCGGCGGAAGTCCCAGTTCTTTGGCTTGTTTCTCCTTTGGTCTGCTCCATCCGCCAGAACCTGCGCAAAACTCTCTCGAATGCTTTACCACTTTGGCACCTAAGGGTATAATATCTAAAACCGCAAGAGGCACGCAGATGCTTAAAGGCAGCAGACATGATTTTATGAAAGCCGTAGTTGTGTGCACGGTCCCAAATCACTTCAAAGACCGGTTTGTTTACGAAATGGCGGCAAAGATAACCAAAATGGCGTTAAATTAGCACTGGGAATTTGTTATAATGACATATCGTGAATATGTTTAAGGGCAAGTATCAAGTATTACCGACAGAAATTCAGACGGAGTTGATTCATTGCATTAGTTCCGTAAAAATAACTAATGAAGCCGTCTCGAATAGCCCTTTAACTAAAGGATGTTTGACTATAAACGCAACCGAAAGAAATGTGGAAAATTCAGAAAACGATGAAAGATATATTAAAATTATTGGTTTTTGTCCTCCTGTTTCTGACATTTAACTCTTACGGTCGAGTAATTAATGTAAGTGATTGCGGCGCTTTAGGTGATGGGGAAACTGTTAATACAAAATTTCTTCAAAAAGCAATTGACGACTGTCATGGATCAGGAGGAGGCACGGTACTGTTTTCCAATGGAAATTATGTGACCGGAACCCTGTTTCTTAAAAGTAATGTAATTCTGCATATTGAAGCAGGGGCCACCCTATCCGGAAGTACGAAGATCAGTGATTATTCACCGAATGTATTCCGCAATCAATATGCCGATAAAAACAGGAAAGAGGGATGTCTGATTTTTGCGAAAAATGCAGAAAACATTGGGATTGAGGGAAAGGGGAAAATTGATGGAAGAGGTCATAGAAGTAATTTTCCCAATCCGGGAGACCCAAAAAAGGACAGGCCGATGCTTATCCGTTTCCTGGAGTGTAAAAATGTATCAATACTGGACGTTGAACTCATTAATCCTGCCAGTTGGACTGTCGCAATGATATATTGCAAACGTGTTAATATTCAGGGTATTACAATCTCGAGCAGGGTGAATGGAAATGGAGATGGACTGGATTTTGATGGTTGTGAGTATGTTACGATTAACAACTGCGTTCTTGATACAAGTGACGATTCTATATGCCTTCAGTCTTCAAGTAAAGATTCTCCCTGCCGTTTCATTACGATAACCAATTGTATAATGACTACTAATTGTGCAGCGATGCGTATAGGTACGCTTTCCATTGGTGATTTTTATGATGTTACCGTTGACAACTGTGTTTTTCATGATATCCATGATGCCGGCATAAAAATCCAGATGATGGAAGGCGGGAAAATGGAAAATTTCAACTTCTCAAATATCATTATGAGAGAAGTTATTTGTGCTGTGTATATGGTATTTACCAGGCACACTGTTTATGTTGACGGACCTGCTGAACCTGCTCCCATGCAGTCATTAAAAAATTTCACATTCAGTAATTTCAGGGTTGAGACCAAAACCATACAGGAGGATGACTTAAAACCTCTGATCTTATTAACCGGACTGCCCGGGCATAATATTGAGAATTTAACGTTCAGTAATTTTTCCATTACAGGTCCCGGCGGCGGAACGGTTTCTGATGGTAAGCGACGTTCGATTCCAGAGTTGGATCGTATCAATCCCGGCCTGTTTCAATTCAAGGAAATCATACCTGCCTATGGTATTTATGCGAGGCACGTCAAGGGGTTATACCTGGATAATATTGTGATGAATACTGAAACTCCGGATAGCCGCCCGGCTGTAATATGCGACGATGTGAGCGATATGGTGATTTCTGATAGTAAAGCCTTTGTTTCTTCCGATGCGGAGTGTATGATTCGTCTGCAGAATGTTCAACAAGCATGGATTCGCAACTGCCGGCCTTTTGGAAGTAATAAAACTTTTCTTCAAGTTGAGGGAAAAGAAAGCAAAGATATTCTGCTGTCAGGTAATGATTTGAGGAAATTTGAAAATTCATTCAGCTGTATAAATGGCGCAGCCAAAGATGCTGTTACTACAACAAACAATATAAATTGATAATACAAACAAAAGTATCAACAATGGAATATGAGAAAGCAGGTGGAAGTTAAATAGCGGTTTTTATCCAGGAAATTCGAAAATGGACAAACAGATTAAGATAATTTCACTCGTATCATTGCTCTTTTTGATATCTGGTTGCGGTGCAGAGATTTCAGTGCAAAGACCAACATCGCACCCAAACGGAAGTTACGGCAAGGCTGTATTCGATGTTCGGGATTTTGGCGCAAAGGGCGATGGTGTTGATATGGACACGGCTGCAATCCAGTCAGCGATCGACAGGTGCAGCGAGTACGGAGGCGGTACGGTCCTTTTCCCTTCAGGTAAATATCTCACTGGAACCATCTACATAAAAAGCAATGTTACTGTTCATTTACAAGCCGATGCCACAGTTCTGGGAAGCGTAAAGATCGGTGATTACGCTACGGACGTAGCCGGCATCAGGTACCGCGGCAAGCAGTTTGATGAGTGTTTGATTTATGCCGAGGATGCGAGTAATATTGCTCTCACCGGTATGGGAACAGTTGATGGCCAGGGGCATAAAGAGAATTTTCCTTACATCCCGATACGCAAATACCAACGGCCTATGCTTATGAGATTTATCAACTGTAAAAACATTGACATTAAGGATTTGACCTTTAAAAACGCCGCCTCTTGGTGCAGTTCTTTTATATTATGCGACGATATCAAAGTAGATGGGATCGTTATTGATAATATGGTCAACTGGAATGGGGACGGCCTTGATTTTGACAGTTGCAGCAATGTTTTCGTCTCTAATTGCAAGATCACTACAAGCGATGACTCTATTTGTCTGCAAAACTCAGAAAAAGATAATCCCTGCAAGAACGTGGTCATCACAAACTGCATTATCAGCAGCAAATGGGCCGCCATACGCATCGGCCCGTTATCTTGTGGAGATTTTGAGAATGTTACTGTGTCTAATTGCGTATTCGAAGATATCAGAGGCAGTGGTTTGAAGATACAGATGTCTGAGGGCGCGCGGATGGAGAACATGCTGTTCTCGAACCTGGTAATGAAAAATGTTGCTCGTCCGATTTTTTTGACCTTCCAACAGCGTGCGGTTCGCAGGGATGCCTCAGAGGAGTTGCCGCCGATGAAGACTTTTCGTAATTTCCAGTTTAGCAACATCCGTGCTGAGGCCGACTCTAATAGTACCTATTTTAAAGAAGGGGCGTTTAGTTTAAAGTCAGGCTTTATTATCGTTGGCGTGCCGGGTAACAGAATTGAAAACATTATGCTAAGTGACATTCACTTTACGGCCCCCGGTGGTGGAACAAAGGCAGACGCCGACCGAAGAGACATTCCGGAAATGACGAACAATAAACCGGAACATTCTGTCTTCGGTGATAGTCTGCCGGCTTACGGTCTCTATGCACGTCATGTCAAGGGACTGACGCTGAACAATGTCAAATTCGACCTGGCCAGCCCTGATGTACGTCCGGCTGTAATATGCGACGATGTGAGCGATATGGTGATTTCTGATAGTAAAGCCTTTGTTTCTTCCGATGCGGAGTGTATGATTCGTCTGAAAAATGTTCAACAAGCCTGGATTCGCAACTGTCAACCTTTTGGAAGTAATAAAACTTTTCTTCAGGTTGAGGGAAAAGAAAGCAAGGAGATTCTGCTGTCGGGTAATGATTTGAGGAAATTTGATAATTCATTTAGCTGTATAAATGGCGCAGCCAAAGATGCTGTTACTGCAACAAACAATATAAATTAACGGGATAATAAAAACAGGATTTGATTCAGTTGCACTTGGTGGTTGAACCGGCCATATGAGAAACTGTTCAGGGAGTTCAAATACATATGATGACATTAGAAGAGTCCATTCACGACATTTTCGTACAGAGGAAATTTGGTATATTTTTCCACTGGGGATTGTATTCTGTACTTGCAGGCCAGTACAAGGGCCGGGAGACACCATACATCGGCGAATGGATAATGAGAAGGTGTCGCATACCGGTAGATGAATATTCAAAACTGGCATCTGAGTTTAATCCCGTTGATTTTGATGCTGACAAGTGGGTTGAGCTTGTCGAACGAGCCGGTGCAAAGTATCTGGTCTTCACCGCAAAGCACCACGAAGGCTTTTCATTATATGACACAAAAGTTTGCGATTACAATGTGATAAAGGCTACTCCGTTTAAACGCGACCCCGTTGCCGAACTGGCCGAGGCTTGTGCAAAGAGAGACATCAGGCTCTGCTTGTACTATTCCCAGGATCAGGACTGGCACCATCCTCACGGCAGTAAAAATGACTGGGATTATGACCCGGCCGACAGGGACTTTTCGATTTATTTTGAAGAAAAGGTCATACCCCAGGTCACGGAACTGCTGACCGACTATGGTGATATTGGCCTTATCTGGTTTGATACTCCGACGAATATCAATCCTAAGCAGAGTAAAGAGCTTTGCGACCTGGTTCATAAACTCCAGCCCGGCTGTCTTGTCAATGCAAGGATAGGACATGGACTTGGTGACTATGACCAGACTGGCGACAATGACCTGCCTTCCTGCGTAATGAGCAGACCATGGGAAATGCCGGCAACAATGAATGATACATGGGGCTACAAGAAGAACGATCATAATTGGAAATCAAGCGAAACTCTGATCAGGCAACTTGTTGAAACGGTCAGCAAAGGCGGAAACTATCTGCTCAATCTCGGGCCTGATGCCAATGGAAATATTCCTCAACCGAGCATCGAGCGTATCGACCAGATAGGAAAATGGCTGGATGTAAATGGATATTCGTTGTTCAATGCCAGCCGTAGTCCCCTGCAAAACAGCTTTCCGTGGGGCTGTATAACAGCAAAGGATAGCAAGCTCTACCTTCAGGTTCTCGAAGCACAAACGGCTTCTATAGGGGTCATGGGTATCAAAAACAACATCAAGTCTGCCTCTATACTCGGTGGTAATGGCGGCCCCGATGTGAATTTCCAGCAGAGCTATAATAAACTCAACGATTTTAATGTTATCGAACTGGATCTTTCGCAAAACCGGTCGGATGGCAGGCCTTTCGTTGTCGAACTGGACATTGATGGCCCGCTGATGGTTGACAATTCGATAATTCAGCATTTAGACGGGCAAATACTTCTGGAGGCTTCTCTGGCCGAAATCGAGCAAAACGACACTGAAAATCCTATCGAAATCGGTGAATTCAGCAGTATTCATAACTGGACCGCTCCCAAAGGCGAATTGAGGTGGGATTTCAAGGTTTTGACGCCAGGGCAATTTAATGTTTTTATTCTAACTGCACTTATAAGGGAAGATGGCGATCCTGCTTCGCCCTGCAATTGGGAGGGCGGCCACAAGGTCGAAGTTACTGTTGCGTTCAGCAAAGTAACCGGTCAGATCGGTGACGATTTCAGGGTCACCGGTAAAGGCAGCTATGCCGAATACGCCGGTTGCAGTGTCGGTGTTGTCCGTATCGATTTGCCGGGCATCCATAGTCTTTCAATAAAGGCAGAAAGCGTAATTGCGGATAAGGGGCTGGGTTTAACTTTGAGAGCAGTACGGCTGATCCCGGTTACCAGACCGAGCAGCAGGCATAAAATAAAGTCGATCGAGTCAGCAAAAGATGGTTCCAGACGGAGTGTAGGGCCAAGAAGTTGATCAATGAAAAGCGTGGTCTTAGTACTTTGCCTCCTGTTTATAGTGATCAATGATGGGCAGGAAAATACAAAAAGTGGCTCATATACCTGAAAAACGGGGCATGTTTACAAAATGGCGGTAAAAATATCCAAAATGGTGTTGCTTTCGATGAGTAATTGTCTGTAATAGAGGAATGAGGAGAGTCGTGATCATTTGTTTAAGGTTGCGGGTGAATGTTCAAACTAAAGAACTCATAAATCTGATAGACGGGGCATGTTTACAAAATGGCGGTAAAAATATCCAAAATGGTGTTGCTTTCGATGAGTAATTGTCTATAATAGGAGAATGAGGAGAGTCGTGATCATTTGTTTAAGGTTGCGGGTGAATGTTCGAACTACAGGTATTTGCGTTAATGAGGAGTATGGTGGTAATTTCCGCAGGCTCCCTTCTTCCATCTGGATTTATTACCTTCTTTTCAAGAACAAAACTACAAGCCACTAAGTTTGCATTCGAATCTCCTGCAGTTGGTAATTGTTTCACAATATAGCGATATGTCTCTATCGAATAAGATAGCTAATGTTAACAGTGTTTTATGGTGAAAGGGTGTGATTATGAAAAAATTTAATGTGTTATTAGTCGTAATGCTCGTTGCATTTGCGGCTAACAGTTTTGCTGTGGATTGGGATTCCGGAGGTGGTGTTGACCGCTTGTGGAGTACTCCCGCTAACTGGACTGGCGACACTTTGCCAACCACGCTCCTCGACGCTAAAGTTAAGAATGCGGCTGCCCTTGGTCCCGTCATTGATGGTACTGTTACTGCAACGTGCAAACTGTTAATTATGGGCGGCAACACAACGCTTACCGATACCCTTACAATAACAGGCGGTACTCTTGATGCCGTCGCCACCGCCGGTAGCCACCAGTTTTGTGACCTAAATGATTCTACGGTAGTCATTGAGATGAGCAACGGTACAGTGAACATAGTTGGTACTGCTATGAATTTTGGACGGAAACTGGGCGGCTCTGCTACTCTTAATTTGACAGGTGGTACGATGAATCTCGGTAATGCCACTACAGGTAAAGATGTAACATGCGCTGGCGATATCGGATCTTCGGCGGCCCTTAATATCAGCGGTGCTGGTACAGTATTAGATATTGGGAGAAAGTTAAAGTTTCATAAAGGGACCGTGACCACTACTCAGACAGGCGGTACGGTCAACGTTAGAGAACTCCAGTTCGACACTGGCGGTATAGCCAGCCTCGGTACTGTGTATCACCTTGATGGCGGAACATTGAACGTTACATGGGATCTTTTTTGGAATGCCGCTGGAGATGGTATCATAGACATAACCGATGGAACATTCACCATTCGTGCCCCCAAGCTGGGTGAAGTCAATGCTGCCATCGCTGCCAATCAGATTGTTGCTTTTGGCGGAACCGGTATACTCAACGTTGATTCTTTGGGCGATCCTATCATTGTTACCGCAACAGCCGCTACCGCAGCCACGAACCCGGTTCCGGATGATGGCGCAACTGAAGTAGATACGGCAGTTGTTCTTTCGTGGGACGCTGGCGATGGCGCGCTGTCTCACGAGGTATTTTTCGCAAGGGAAGGTACTGCTCTGGTATCTCAGGGCATCCAGGATAATCCCGATCTGGATTTTGATCCTGTCGATCCTGTCACTACTCTTGACGCTCTTACGCTGGGTCAGGAGTATATCTGGCGTATCGATGAGTTCGATGCACTTGCTGGTGGCGGTACTAAGACCACCGGTTCCGAATGGAGCTTTACTACTGTGCTTCCTGTTGCAACTGCTCCTGTTCCTGCAGATGCTGCACTACATATAGATCCTAATGTTGTTCTTGGGTGGGACGCTGGTATTTCTGCAGTAAGCCACAAGGTATATTTTGGAACAGCTGCTAGTCCTCCTTTCGTAGTGAATCAGCCGGGCGTCACTTATGATCCCCTTGGCGCAACTGACCTTGATTTTGGCCAGATTTATTACTGGCAGATTGGTGAGGTTGATGCGGGGGCTAATGAGTTCCTTTCTGCTGTGTGGAGCTTTACTACTCTGGATTATGCGGCGTATGATCCTGTTCCCGCAGATAATGCAACACAAGTGGCGGTAGAGCCGGTTAACCTTTCATGGTCTCCCGGTGCGGATGTTGTAACACATGAAGTCTATGTTGCTGACAGCGAAGTTGCTCTGGCTGCTGCGTCTGTTTATAAGACACTAACTGAAGCAACAGATGGCAGTGCCACAACATATGATGGAGTACATCCTGAGGCTACTGAACTCTTCTGGAGAGTTGACGAGGTAGATTCCGGTGCTGTTACGACTACGGGAGCCGTATGGTCGTTTACGACATATCTAAGACCTGCTTCTACTTGTAGGTGGGATGGAAGCGAAGACCCGAATCTCTCGTGGGACAATCCCGATAACTGGGATATCGGCTGGGTGCCAAGAGTAAACGACAAGGCTTTCATTATGACAGCCGAGCCCAATGACCCCGTCATTGGAGCTGGTGTTGATGGAGTTTGCACTCAGCTTGCTCTGGGTGGCGCAGATGGAAACGATTTCCTTACAATTACAGGCGGTAGCCTCACTGTCGGCACTGTTAACTCCGGTCTCGGTGACGCATTTAATTCTACGGCAGTCGTTGATATAAGCGGCGGTATACTGGACATGTCTCAATGCACTACCTATCTTGGAAGAAGAGCCGGCAGTACTTTTACTCTTAATCTGACAGGTGGTACGTTCAACGCCGGTAATAGCACTACTGGTAAAAATGTAATGGTTGCCGACAACGCTACAGCTCAGGCGACCCTTAATATCAGCGATGGTGAATTCAATGTTGGAAAAGAGATATGGCTTGGTGATCCCGGCGTCGCTACCGTCAATCAGACAGGCGGAGCAGTCGACGTCGCCGTAAAAATGGTGATGTCCAGAGGTGGGGAGATCAACGGCACTTCCTATAACCTTCTTGGCGGAACATGCTACGCTGCTAACCTTATGTTCAAGGGAAATGCTGTCATGAACATAGGCAACGGAACATTCATCGTTCCCAGCGGCAGGATGGGTACTGTCAATCTTTATATCTCCGAAAACCGGATAGTACCGTCTTCTCCCCTGAGAGAGCTTGTTATTACTGCCGATGCACCCATAGCTGGTCAGACCTCGATAACTGCTCCGATAAATGTTGTTCCCGCAGACGGTCAAGAAGGCCTTATTGACCCTGTACTCCTTGCGTGGGGTGATGAAGTTGGATTGTATGATGTATATTACGGCCTGGTATATGATGACGTACTCAATGATGATACTCCTAATATTACAATTACCGAGCCTAATTACCTTATTCCGGATCCGTTTGGCACGGATGTTGAGGTGTTCTGGAAGATTGGCGAATTGGGGACTGTCAGGTCGTTTTTCATGATTTCAGTCTTTGCTGCCAATGTATCTCCTGCAGATGACGCAGTAGATGTCGTTCAGCCGGTACTTCTTCAGTGGTTGCCGGGCATTGGTGCGGTAACCCATGAAGTCTTTTACGGCAGCGATGCAGTTGCAGTAGCTGCTGCTGTCACTCCTGATGCTATTACGACCGATCCTAACTGTCTGATCGATGTTGTGATCGCTAACGGTACAGAGTTCTTCTGGAGAATTGACGAAGTAGATGCTGGCGATGTTGTTATATCTGAAGGTTCTGTCTGGTCGTTTACTGTTGTATGTGACGGCGCTATAAATCCTGAAGCTGACCTTGACACTGACTGCGATGTTGACATAGATGACCTTCAGACCATGGCTGCTGACTGGCTGGATGTTGCTCCGACTGAGACACGTTGGGAGTTTGACATGAGTACCGATCCGGTTGGAGCAGGAAATTTGGATCTGGTCGTTCGCGGCATACAGGATGACTATGTTATGTCTGGTGTAGGTACAATGCTTCTCCCAGGTGGTGATCTGAACCTTGAATCCCAGAATCCAACGCCCGGTCTCTGTGATGCTCAACTAAATTGGGTTGTTAAGGCCACCAGTATACCACCAGAGACCAAAAATTCTGTGAAGCTTTGGTTTGGCATGGGCACTTCGAGCGATCCTGGCCGGCAGGCTAATGTTGGGGCATCTATATACAAAGTTGCAGGCACACCCGAGACTCAAACGGTAGAGCTATGGACTGGTTGTCCTCCTCCTACTGTTGCCTGTTATGCACCTGTTGTGCTTGCCGGTTTTGATGTTGATGAATTTGTCGATATTACGGTCGACTACGATTACGAAACCGACACCTTTGACTACGTAGTTACTGACGGTACGCTTGAGCAGAGCGGGACAGATGTTGCGTATTCTTCTAACAATGACGGTGATGGCGGCGGATTTACCCTCAACAATGTTGGCGGTCAAACTGCAGAAATTGACGCTTTGAATATGTGGCTCGATGATTCAGTTCTACAATTAACCGGTGACATCGCACCTGTTATTTCAGGTGGTGATGGTACGGTTAACCTGATTGACTTTGCAGTTTTAGCAAGCGAGTGGATGGAATAATCGCTTGGCAACTTTGACGTACTTAAGCGTAAATAGTTAGATGTTCAAAAGGGAGCGGATGATTGCCATCTGCTCCCTTGTTTTTAGCCCTTCTGCGTTGTGGTAAAAGTCATCCTGTGGCAAGAGAGCTTTATTTAATGCTTGTTAGCTCGTTGAATTGAGAAGGGTATGGTTATGAAAAAGTTTTCAATTCTATTTTTGTTCCTTGTGCTGTTAGTATTTTCGGCTAACAGTTTCGGGGCCAGCATCTATTGGACTGGCACAGGTGCTGACCGCTTGTGGAGTACTGGCGATAACTGGGTTGGCGGCAGCTCGCCAGGAACGGGCGACGTCGCTGTCATTTATACTGTTCCATCCAGCAATGACCCCAACATTAGTAGTACTGTTAATGCAGTGTGCAGTCAGTTAATCATGGGCGGCTCAGGATGTGTCGATACCCTTACCGTGACAGGCGGTACTCTTACTGCCGGCGGCACCGTCGGCCACAAGTTATGTAACGCAGCTAATTCTACGGTAACCATTGATATAAACGCCGGTACAATGACCTTTACTAGTGCCGATGTCCTTATAGCCCAAAATGTGGACACCTCTTTTACTCTTAATATGACAGGTGGTACGATCCAAACCAGTAATAGGCATATAAAAGCCTCAACGCACGCTGTAGGTCAGTCGTTCTTTAATATCAGCGGCGGCACATTCAGTTCTGGAGGAGAGATGACGTTGGGTGATAACGGGCCCAGTACCATCAATCAGACAGGCGGTTCAGTCCACGTTGCCTCAAAACTCTTTTTGGACAGGCAAAACAAAAACAACGGCACTGTGTATAACCTTAATGGCGGAACATTATACGCTGGTAACATTGTGTTTAACGGAAATAGTATCCTGAACATTGCCGGCGGAACATTTACATTTCCTAAGGCCTACCTGAGTATAGTCAATGCTGAGATCTCAGCCGAGCAGATTGTTGCTTATCTGGGCGAAGGGGCTGTTGATGTTGACTCGACAACCGATCCTGTAAATCTTATTATTACCGGAGTCATATTAGAACAAGCCTTGCAGGAAAGCCCCGCAGACGGCAGTGTCGATGTTCCTCTTGATGTTGCATTGAGCTGGTCAGCCGGTGATGGTGCCGTTTCTCACAATGTATATTTCGGCACAACAAGCCCGCCGTCTTTCGTACAGAACCAGACGGAGCTCACTTATGATCCACCAGGTGACCTTAATGGAATAACTACTTATTATTGGGCAATTGATGAAGTCAACGAAGCTAACGGCGTTTGCGACGGCGACGTTTGGAGCTTTACGACAGTCAATCCTTATATAGCATCCGAACCAAGTCCTGCAGACGAGTCAGATGACGTTGAGGCAGATGTAATACTCAACTGGACAGCCGGCACAACAGCAGTTTCGCACAATGTATATTTCGGCACCGATTTTAACGATGTGAACGCTGCCAACTGTCCGGCTGGTGATATAGACGGCGACGGCCAGGTCGATTGGGCTGACATGTTGGTAGTTGCTGAGCAGTGGTTGCAGGACCCACCTGAGGGTCCGGGACCGTCCGCAGACCTGAATGATAACGACAATGTGAATCTGGTTGATTTTGCCATCGTGGCAGAAGACTGGATGGAGGATGCTGATGTGGTGTTCAAAGGCAACCAGGCTCTTGATGCTAACAGCTATGACCCCAACGGCCTTGAATTCGGCCAGACTTACTATTGGCGAATCGACGAGGTCAATAACTCTTACCCAAACAGTCTGTGGAAAGGCAATGTTTGGAGCTTTACGAGTGTAGCTAAGGATCCTGACCAGTGGTGGCAATTTCGTAATGATCGTGGGCTAACCGGGCGATCTCGAATGCTCGGCAGCATCACCGGTACGCCGAGCATCCTCTGGAGCCGATTCGTGGGCGCAAGGGAAACGTATGTTGAGCTGCAACAAGCCGCAGGCAGCAGCGTTATAGACTTACCGCAAACTGACCTGGCGATAAGTAACTGGAATACCTTCAACATGCAGTGGGATCTGGGGTCTGCCTATTACGATCTGGACGGCACCGGCTCGCTGACACGCATCGACCGGCATAGGTACTACAAGATAGGCGACTTTCTGCCTGAACCAGGGTTGGAGAAGGTCGAAGCCACGTTCTTTGGGGATAATGGTCGTCTCAGACTCTACAAACGCCAGAGTGGCGCCTGGGTGCAGGTGTGGCAGACGGCAGAACTGATGCCTCAGTTCTGGCAGCCGGAGGTCATCGTCGGCGATTTCGACGGGGACGGTCAGGATGAGGTTTCTGTTACGCCCTGGTACGACCTATGGATGTTTGACCTGACAACCGGCGCCTTTGAGCAGAAGTGCAGATACATCCCTGACGGCCTCGATAACGGACGCGGCTACGGTTGGCAGGGCGCTTTCGACCTTGACGGCGACGGGAAAATGGAAATCATTATTCTCGGCAGTCTTGCAAACTACATCTCTGTTCTTGGATGGGAGACTCCGGGTGGCCAGATGACACTGGTCAATAAGTGGGACAGGATCATCGAGGTCAGCGTGCAGACCGAATATACCATTGTCCGGCCAGGCCCCGACCCCATTCAGGATATCGACGGCAACGGCGATTTAGAGATGGTTATCTGCATGTTCAACCACGATGGCGGCAACTATACCTACGGCCAGGGCGGCTACTACGGTGACAACAAATGGCATACGGTCGCCTTTGATGGGGTGAGCGGAGAGGTGAAACTCGAACTGCCGGATAAGTATTTAGCCGGCTTGCGCGACATCGACGGCGACGGCGTGGCGGAGTTGCTCTGCTCCGAGACTTCAGGACAGCTGATGCTCGACCCTGGAGAGTTGACGGTTTACAGCTTTGAGAACGAAATCCTCTCCATCCGCTGGGGTGAGCCGAACAGCTCTTTCCAGATGTACCTTCGCCCGGAGTGTCCTCTAAATGTCAATATCCTGGACAAGGACAACTTCACCGCATTAACCGGCCCCATCGATGCAGGTGGCAAGCTGGTGTTCTTTACACGAAAGACTGTTGATTCCGGCACGCGCACGGTTGAGATCAAGGCCTGGCAGGCCGATGCGGGAGGGTCCATAACCCATATCGCGACGGCGACCGGCTCGTATCTGAGTGTGCTGTCTGTCCAGCCGCCCGACGGCGGTTTTCCCGGTGGAATCCTGACGCGTGCTGAGGTGCCCCGCGATGTGGCAGGGTCTCAGATGAGTGCCTGGCAGGCGGATACTTCACGTCTCTACTCTGCACGGATTGGTACGTATCCTGCCACAGCGGTGGTCGGCAAGCTTTCGGTAGATTCGCCCCCGGCGATTGTCGTTGAAGGCGCGGGCGAGTTAATGGAGGCTTTTTGGCCAATTGGCGGCGGCGAGACAGAATTAATCTGGCGACAGCCTGGCAGTGGTCTGGCCTTTTCAACCGGCTACAAACTGTCCGGATCCATCCTGGCTGACCTCGATGGCGACGGCAATATCGAGGCGATGGCAGCCACCTACGGCCCGGGCGGCTGTGTTCGTATTGTGGGATACAAAGCAGACGGTTCGGAGCTTTGGCACCACGATTTCGACCAGTTCCAGGGTGGTGTGCCGGTCTGGAACATGCCCGGTGCCATCTTCTGGCACGTCGGGCGTTTTAGCGACCCCGAGCGAAAGGACATCCTTGTTACACTTCGCCGCGGCAATATGCACAGTGAGCAGACGCATCTTCTCAGCGGAGACGACGGCCACGAAATTTGGAGCTGCCACACCACGATGGCTAACCGTGCGGCTGGTGGCGATTACATGGCCATCTACGACCAGAATGGTGACGGTCTCGACGACGCCACAATAATGTTTCCGAGTATTTTCTGTGTTATGAGTGGGCCGACCGGTAATATTCTGGTTGGCAAAGTGGAGGATTACTGGGGAACACCTGTCGCTGCGGACTTTCTGGGAAATGGGAGCAAGCAGGTTCTCTTTGCCGGCTCGTCGGAGGCCTTCAAACTTCGGGATATTCAGGGCAATATTATCTGGCAGGTGAGTCCGCCGCCCGTCTTCAGCGGTATGCCTGGCGTGGGCGATGTTGATAGCGATGGCGTTCCGGACATATTGGTATTCGATGGAAGTGGGCAGGTGCGGTGCTATGAAGGGGCCACGGGATCATTTAAATGGACTTTGGGTGGGCTGGGAAGCGGCCAACCATCCAGTCCGGCCACGGTTGATATTGACGGCGACGGACGCGATGAGTGCATCTTCGCAATCTACAATATGCTCTACGCCGTTGGGGCAGCAGCAGACGGGCTGACTGGTCAGATTCTCTGGCAGCTTGGGTTCCCCGGCAACCTGGGACCGCCGGCCATCGCCGATGTAGATGGCAGCAAACAGCCATGTATTATTGTGGTCGGCAAGGACGGTTACGTCTATGGTGTGGGACAGTAACTGATGCAGTTTTAAGTCAAGTTAAGTTCCCATGAACCATAATCAAACTAAAGGGGCTCATACACCTGAAAGACGGGGCATGTTTACGAAATGGTGGTAATAGCATCCAAAATGGTGTTGACTGGGTATTGGAAATTTGTTATAATAACAGCGTCTGGGTATGTTTAAGGGCGATTATCAGCTATTGCCGACAGAAATTCAGACG
>SDBV01007177.1_pt1 | contig 15283 bp, 24 predicted proteins | sample 2277081 | NCBI WGS metagenome assembly SDBV01 (sample SAMN10402039, study PRJNA504765) | marine sediment metagenome | isolation source: marine sediment core GS10_PC15, 223 cmbsf | place: Arctic Ocean: Southern Knipovich Ridge | collected 2010
CCTAATAAAATTAAATGATTTACTACTGGATAATAAAATAAAACATATAATAATCTTGCACCAATTATCCCTCCCAATAATAAATAATAAAATTAATCATAAATAATTTCTTTCTTAATGTTTCTTTTTTTAGATTCCCTTACTGCCAATAAAGAAGCGACTAGAACACCTAAAGCAAACATTATACCATACATATTAATATGTATTTGTCCAAACCGAAACATTGGAAAAATTTTGTAGGGAATCATTTTAATTTAACAAAAACATATTCTATTAACATCCTCCATAATTCTTTTAAATATATTCTCTGGAAGTCCTGTTTTTCTTTCCCATCTTATTTATCTTCTTATGTTTTAGTCACTATGTACAGCATACATTAAAAAGAAAATTCCAAATATGCCAGCAGCTACTGCATCATAAAACCAAAATTCAGTTGGAATGCTCCAAAAAACTGATTTTGTAAATAAAGCAGTCCATCCTATAAAATAAGCTAACAACCCACATGCTATTGAAATCCATGCAAAAACTTTAAACAATCTTTCCATTTCTCTCACCTCCTTTTGAAAGTTTTATCTTGATTTAGTGTACAGCAATTAAGACGGCATCTTTTAGTTAGATCAGATGAATAATTTTCTCTTGCTGTATTTTCTGCCTCATGGATAAATCCTCTTTTAATCCTACTAAAAAATCCAGATGAAAGATGATAACCTAAATCCTCAATCTTAGGTTCTATCTCTTTTAATGTTGTTTCCAGAATATCATATTCCAGCTTAAGCTTACTTGTTTTATAATCTGCATCTACACTTTTAATGCCTTTCAATTCTTGTAATGCTTCTTCGACTTTCTGTTCACACCCCGAGCATGTCATTCCTTCAACTTTTAATTCCCTTTTTCTTAATCTCATTTTTTCGTCTAACATTTTAATTTTTACCTCCTTTCAATTTTCTATCAACCACAACATCCTCCTCCACTTTTTGGTTTTTTCATGTGTTCTTCCACTTCTTGTTCATAGCTTTCAGCATGTTCTCCACAACAAAAGGTCTTTGGATGTGTTCCTATGTAACCTGGAACCCTAACATCTTTCTTAACTTCTTTCCCATTTTCTATTTTTGTTTTACAATATTCGCATTTTTTTCTAAATAATCCCATTTTTTTCACCTATCAAAATTTAGATATATCAAAAAAATCAAATTTGATAATTATTGTACTTCTCCATTAACTCCTATAACTTCTTTTATTATTGGAATTTTTTTTCTTGAATCTTTTACTGCTTCTTCAGTTATTGCACTTAATCCATAACAGCATGGTACTTCCATTATTGCAACTGTTACACTTTTTATTCTATTATTTTTGAATATCTCTGTTAATTTTTCTTTATAAGATTCAATATCATCAAGTTTTGGACAGCCAATAACTAAAGATTTATCATTTAATAATTTTGAATGAAAATTAGCATTTGTAAAAGGTACGCAATCTGCTGAAATTAACAGATGGGAATTTTCAAAAAATGGTGCTTGTTGGGGCAATAAATCTAATTGAACTGGCCATTGTCTTAATGCAGACTCTTGTTCAGAATTATTTTTAGCACTTTTATCTTTATTAACCTCTCTTATTGCTGATCCTGGACATCCTCCAAAATTATTTTGTTCCATTTTATTATCCTCCAATTCAATTTTAATATTTTTTTCTTTTAAAAATTTTAAAGCTTTATCTAAAAACTTAGTTTCATTATGATCTTTAAGATGCTGTAAATGAGCTTTTATTGTATTTTTACCTTGTTTTACAATATTTTCCATAACTTTTCTTTCATTATATGGTTTGGCATTTCTCTCTATTACTTTTATTGCATTTTGTGGACAACCACAAATACAAGCACCTAAGCCATCGCAAAATAAATCACTTATAAGTCTTGCTTTTCCATCTATAATTTGTAAAGCACCTTCTGGACAATCAGGAATACACAAACCACAACCATTACATCTCTTTTCATTGATCTGAATTATTTTTCTTTTTACCATCTATCTAAGTTTTATTCATTTAAAGTTCTCTTTTCATTTCTTCAAATTGCTTTTTAGTTACTTCTCCACGAGCAAATCGTTTCTTTAAAATTTCTAAAGCAGAACCTTCATGAATAGTTTTCCTGGTTATTTTTTTGTATAGCCAAATAATCAGTAATATTAACGCAACTAACAGTGCTATCCAAAATAAAAGTCCTATAACATTCCATAACCCCCATGAGCCACCCCACAATGAACTGCCCATCATTCCCTGCATCATACCACTTTGTATGTTTTGTCCTCCCATCATATTCACCATTCCCATCATACCACCAGAGTTCATCATTCCATCTTCTCCACAATACATCATTTGTGCCATGTTTACATGAAATTGTTTATGGTATTCTGTTCCTTCTTCCATACCCATCATTTTATGCATTGCTTCATGGGATTCACCTGGATGCATTTGCTCCATTAAATATTCTCCAATTGCTTCAAGTTGCTCGTCACTTAGTTTATCGCAACTGACTTTACTCCCTACAAGTTTTTTGCCTTCTTCAATTTCACTTTGATGATCTCCGTTAGCTAATACTAGGGCTATACTTAATAATAATATTCCAAAAACTAATATTATTTTCTTCATTTTTTCCTCCTACTTTTAATAATCATCAAACAATTTTTTTCCATATGTTTGTCTATAAGTTCTATAATCGGAAGAATTGTTTTTTTATTAATAGAATATTTTCTGTATTTACCATTTTTTTCTGAGACAACAAATCTACAAATTTTAAGTTTTTTTAGATTATGTGAGACACTTGTCTGATCAATTTTCAATGCCTCTATAATTTCTCCTACGTTCATTGATTTTTTTCTCAATAAATTAAGTATCTTTAATCTAATCTCACTTGAAAGCGAATTAAAGAATAATTTATATGCTTCATAAATCTCTTTTTCTGTTACATTATGTATGTGTTTATCTATCATATGATAGTTCAATACATATATAATATTTAAATCTTCCTAATTTAAAAAAGGGTTTCTGTAAACTACTGTAGCAAGTACAGAATGTAATAAAACAGAAATGAAAAAGAACCACCATAATAAATGATGAAACCTACAAATCTTCCTATACCAACCATATTTATATAATTTTTTCCCAAATCCTTTGATTATACAATTCCTAAAATATAAACAAGTTTCTGGGCTAAAAGCATATCTATCATTTTACTATTAACTGCCCTCTCATACTTGAATGTCCAGATCCACATTGTACTGAACAGAAGAATGTAAATTCTCCACTTTTATCCGCTACAAATTCAATATTGGTAGTTTGTCTAGGCTCTAATCTTTCATTAATATTGAAATCACTGATTGCAAACCCATGTGCAACATCAACACTAGTAATGGTTAATTTAACTTTGTCTCCTTTATTAACTGTAATCACACTTGGATTAAATTCCCATTGCTTTGCAGTTATTGAAAATTCTTTTATTTCTCCATTAGTTACAGAATTTGATATTACAGAGTCCGATGTACTAGCAATTTTACTACATCCATTAATAAAAATCAAAAAAACAACTAAAATTACTCCTATTATTTTTTTATTCATTATTATATCTCCTTTTTCTCTTTAATTTCAATTTTACAAATATTGTTCTTGGTTAAAAGAACTAAGGATACAATCAATAGTATAACAGAACCAATTTGTAATTCTATTCCATATAATGGCAAAATACTCAATGAAGCTGTAATCCCAAATAACCCTAAAAATGCTGGAAATAAACCAACAAAACAACCTGGACATGCTCCTCCAAGAAGACCTCCAAATACACCCATAAAAGTTAATCCTCCATCTTTTGTTTTTAATTGTTTTATTTCTCTAAACTTCAGAATTATAAGATTAACATTAACTGCAATCAAGAATGCAATTAATATATTTAAAAATAAATAAGGGATAATGAACTTCAATTTATAGGTAGATATAACAGGAACGGTAACTTTATTGATTATAAGATTAATAAATATATACGCAAGGAATATAAATATAAAATAAAATATATAAGGCCTACTAAAGATTACTTTTTTTATTTTCTTAAACCGTTGTTTAAAATTCATTTTAAATAAGTATAGAAACTTGTTCTAACATCCAAATTCTCCACCAATAGGACAAGCAGTAGAGTTTACTTTTACTTTTGGAGTTCCTGGTGCTTTTCCTTCAATAATATAATCTTCAACATTAGTAATATCCCATTCATGTTCATGATTCCATAAATTCCAATAAAATCTCCATTCATTCCATCCAATATTAAGATGTTTTACATAGATATTATGTTCTGTGAGCATTTTTCCAATTTTTCTACCAGTCATACAAGGCATACTATAGCAATATACAATAACCTCTTTATCTTTAGAAAGTTTTGAGAATTCACTAACGATTCTTTCTACATCGTTGTATGCAGATTCATTTGGATTTTTATAGGCAGGAATGTTTATTGCTCCAATAATATGTTCTCTTTCATACTCGTCTTGACTTCTTAGATCTACAAGAATAAAACTATTATCTCCTTTATCCATTACTTTTCTAAGATGGTGGGGGCTTACATGAACATAATTTTCAGCAAGATAATACTCTTTTATAATCTCTTCCCTAGAATCTTGAAAACTATCAATCGCAAAACTAGTTAACACCCCGGAAATTGCGCCAAAAATAATTGCTATCATTATAAATCCAATAACTTTCATTTTATAGATCCTTTTTAAGGTTACATCCGCTTAAATCAGCTAATCTCTCTAATCTTTGTTCTCCAGGATATTTTTCTCCATCAATTACCCATGTAGGATACCCCCTTATCCCCTCTTTTAAACATTCATCTTTATTTCTATCACAATCAACATAATTAACAAATTGAAAAGAACTGTCAAACGCTCTTTTCTGATTTTGACAATGAGAACACCACTCAGTTCCAAACATAACTAGTCCTTTCTCTGTTAGACATTTAGCAAAAGTATCATACTTCCCAGGTCCTTGTACACAACCTGATAAAACAACTAAAACAATCAAAAAAGAAAAAAGAAAAAAATATTTCATTTTGCTAATTCTGCATCAATAATTTGTTGAAAAACACTGAATGGTTGTGCTCCCGACACTAGTTTTCCATTAATAATAAATCCAGGTGTTCCTCTAATTCCAACAGCAGTCCCATCTGACATATCTTTCTTGACTTCTGAAGCCATTTTTCCTGAATCTAAACAATCATTGAATTTATTAGTGTCTAATCCTATTTCAGATGCCCATTGTTTTAAATTTGCAGAACTTAAGGCAGCTTGATTCTCAAATATTTTATCATGGTATTCCCAGAATTTTCCTTGTTCATCAGCACATTCTGCTGCTTCAGCGGATTTTTGTGCATATTGATGGAAACCTAAAGGAAAATCTCTAAAAATTAATTTGACTTTACCAGTTTTAATATAATTACTTTCTATTAAAGGTAAAGTTTGACTAAAGAATCGTCCACAAAAAGGACATTGAAAATCACTAAATTCAATAATTGTTACAGGTGCATTTTCTGAACCCTTAACAGGATCATCATCAGCTAAAGTTTTCATATTGATTGTTGGTTGACCGCTGTTACCAGAAGGTAGACCTTGGATTACTCTTTCTGAAGGTACTCTAGGATTATCTCTTCCTTTAAAACCTCCTGTAAGTAAACTAACAATAAACAAACCTAAGAATAAAAAAGTACCAACCTTCCACAAAGTTGATTTCTTTAAAGTTATTTCGTTTTTATGCCTATGTTCTTTATGCTCTTCAATCATTTTTCCCTCCTTTTAATCTTATTTCAGTAATATATGATTGAACAAGGAATATATGTATTTAATCCCATGAACGATAGCCCAAAATAAGCCTTTATTGCCAGAATTTTAGCTTTAGACTGTTCATAGAGGTAAAATCTTTTAAAAATTATCTCTTAGAAATACAGAAAGAGTTTTTCCTTTTTTAATTCTTTTTATTAATCCTTTATTTTCAAGATCTTTAAGAACATAACTCAACTTTGCTTTTGACATATCTATTCTTATTCTTAATGTGCTTTGGGTTATTCCATCTTGGTTTTTAACAGCAGTCATTACTTTTTTTTCAAATGAATCAAGCCCTTTTAATACTAAATTAAATCGTTCTTTTCCAAGTTCTTTATTTTTATTTTCTTTTAATGTCTTTAATATAGCCTCTTCTCCTCTTGTAAAGAGTAGTAAATAAAACCCAAGAGCAAAAATAAAACCTATAACCCCAAAAGCTAAATGGCTTAAAGAAAGAGCAGACTCTAGAGGACCACATTCTTCATCTTGAAGACAACCGATCTTTCTACTTGAAATAGTTAGCTTTGAAATATAACTAAATACCATAACTAATATAAGTATACTTAGTATAAGTAAAACCATACCCAATTTTTTATCATTCATTCATTATTAAGAAAAAAAAGACTTATATAAAATTTTCTAATATTTTTCTGAAATAATTTGTTTTAAAGTATCTAAATGTTGTTCTACGGTCATTTATAATCTCATAAATTCTGATTGCGTACCATCTTTTGATATTGCATAAATTATAAAAGGCCCTGTTTTTGGACCAGGCATTCCAGGAGATCCAGAAGGCATTCTGGGTAAAGAAATACCTTTAATATCTGGTTTTTCTTCTAGGAGTTTATTTATCACTTCCATAGGAACATGGCCCTCAATAAAATAATCTCCAATGATTGTAGTATGACAACTTCCCATAGCACTTGGAATTTGATATTTTTGTTTTATATGAAACATATTTTCATTTTTGGTTTCCACTACAAATCCATTTTTTTTAAGGTAAGGGATATAAGCAACACAACATCCACAATCAGGTGATTTAAATACTATAACCTTATTTTTGTTATTATCAAAATTTTCAGATCCTGTCTTCTTAGTATTAAAGTTCCATAATAAAAAAGCTCCCACTACAATAACAAATACAATCATTATAATCTTCTTATTCCTTTTTTTCATTCTTTGCAACAGTCAATTATTTTTCTAATAAGTAAAGAAAGTTTAGAAAGTTTTTTCTCACTAACCATATCTTTCTCAATTTTACCAACACCATTTACAGCCCAGAATAAACTATAAACATTAAAGGCTTCAATAAAAGCTTCTTCTGCTTCTTCTTTTTTATTATCATGGAGATATTTAGTTCCAATTTCTGTTAATCTCATGGAAACTGCTAATAAATGTTTACTTATACACCAGTTTTCCCCTTCATTTTCTTTTACTATCTTTTTTAATAACTTTTTTCTTAGTTCTCTAATTTGCTCTAGCATTTCAAGATATTGTTTTTGAGAAGTCTTCATAAAACTAAAAGCAAAATGTTCTTCTAAGCTTATTAGATTCATTAAAGCTATACTCAGATCTTCACCAATAGACAAATCTAATACATTCTTATCTTTAACTTCCTCAATTTGTTTAATAAAATTTTCAGTGTTCATGTTGTAATTAACCAGAATACCAATGTTAAAATTAGTAAAGTTATTATCATAAAAGAAATTCCTTGATAAGGATACAGTACTTTGCCTTTTTTCTTCTTTATTTGTTCACTTAGTGTAAAAGCTCCCCAAACTGCTAAACTACCTAAGATCATTCCAAAAAGTAATTTATCTATACCATAAACTCCTAAGCCTAGCATAGAATGATATGTTGGCATTGATTTTACCATTTGAAAATTTGTTATTAGACCTGAAAAATAAAATGGGATAACGAACATTAAAAAAGAGAAAATTACGACCAAAGGTTCTTGGAATTTAAATTTTATTTTTTTCTTTAACCATTTATTAAACCACAATGCTGAAGAGAGTATAAGACCACCTAAAAATAATCCAACAATACTATCATCTACCCCATAATATCTTGCTACAGCTACACCTGCTCCTGCAGTAACTGTACATAAAGGACAATGAGCAAAAACACCAGGTATTAATCCTATAACAAATAATATACCTATTAATATTAAATTTTTTTTCATATTCCTTTCCCAAACTCACAATTACTTAAAGCAGATAATTGTTCTAATGATCTTGTTCCAGAATATTCTTTATTATTTATGACCCATGTCGGATATCCTTTTACACCAGCACTATTACACTCTTCTTTATTAAAATCACAATTTCTGTAATCAATATGTTTGAAAGATTTCCCAAATAATGCTTTTTGATCTTGACAGTGGGAACACCAATCTGTTCCATACATTATAATCCCTTTACTAGTCAAACATTTAGCAAGATCATCATATTTACCGGGTGTTTTTGCTTGTTTAATAACACCATAAGCAATTACTGAAATTAAAATTATTGCTGATATATAGAGTAAATTTTTATTTTTCATTTTAAGATATTTTATTTAGAAATATAAGCTTTAATATATAACTTAGCCCTAAAATTGACACCTTAAAAAAGGCTGAAACAGTTATATCTTCAATAATTACCGTTTACAAAGCAATTTTATCAATCTTTTACCCACACCATTTGTTAATACCACATATTATCAGCTTAAGTCAGTATACTGTAATAAATACAAGGATAAAAATAGTGAAAATTATTTAACCATCCTTCTGCCAACAGAAGTTATTTTAAGTGATTTGAATCTCCCTTTTTGTTCAACATTTAATAATCTTAATCCTTGAAGCTTATTAATCCTAATCCTTGTTGTTGGTTTTGTGATATTAAAATTATTAGTAATGTCTTTGTAGGAAACTAATCTATTAACAACATTCCTTTCATTGATGTATTTAAGAATGTCCATTTCTAAATCAGATAATTCCACATTTTTTCTCAGATGTTTCCCATATAAATCAATAGCTTCTACTTCAACTGCTTTAAGTTTTGATTCATCAACCAACTCCGGGTTTACTGAAAAAATAATGATACAATCATATGCTAAAGCCAGGTCTTTTAGTGAATGAATTTTCTTAATAACATCCTCAAACTTATTTTCAGTTAAAATATAATCCAATCTATCTAATAAAATAACACTTTTTTTACTTTTTTTAACAAATTCTGAAATTAAGGTAAACAGGTCATCAATACCTGTTTCGCAAGGAACACCATCTATTTTAGCGTTTGTAAGCCATATAAAAGAAGTTTTTTGTAAATTATATCTTCTCCTTATTTTTCTTGGGTCTTCTCTAACTATGCCTAAACCAGCAAAACCTCTATTTAAAGAGCTAATGAATAATTCGTGTGCATGATTTTCATCATCTTCTTTTACTAAATAGATTTTTTTTGTATCCAAAATTATATCTGCCTGATTAAACTTATCTTTTTCAAATTCTATGTTTATCCCAAGTTGTTCCAGGGTTACATTTGCTTTATCTAATTTTGATTGAACCCTTTCTTTTGATTTGTATAAAGATATCAAGAAAAAGAATACTAAGATAATAATTACTACAACAAAGCCTAAACTAAAAAGATGCCTTCTCTGAACAGAAGCAATCTCTGTTCCCACATTTTTTAAAGGTGTTAAGATAACAAGTCTCCAAGTCCCAGAACCAAGAATTAAATCAGATGATGTAATTATTGTATCTCCAAAATCTACAACATCACTAATTGTATTCAATCCCCCCTTAATTTCTGGGAAATATGTTTTTATTTCAGAGTACTCACCAATATTGTCACTTTTAAGGATGGTTTCCTCAGTATCCAAATTAATCAACAAAAAGGAGTTCTTATCGGATTCTAATAAAGGATGAAGGTATAGATTATATAAATGATTTAATTCAATAATACTCATTAAGACTCCTCTAAATTCACCAACAAAATTAGGATAAGGTGTATACTCAGAAGTCTCAAATAAAGGTGCAGAAACTATTATTTGTTGGCTTGTGCCTTGCCTTACCATACTAGCTATAAACGGTTCATTTGTTTCCTTGGGTACCATAAAATAATCTTTGTTTTTTATATTTAACCCTAAATAATGTGAAAACTGTGATGAAGAACACTCAATTATATTACCATCTTTGTCTACCCTCAAAAGTGAATCTACCTTACCTTCTATCTTTTCATGAATAATTTTCATAGTGCCACTACATTCATTAATGTCTAAAGATTCCATTATTGGAAATTTGCTCAAAGCTATAAGTTCATCTTTTACTTGAAGTATGTGGTTTTCTATATTATTTGCCGCATATTCAGTTTCTATTAGTTGAGTCTCCTTTAATTGATTTATAATAACTTTCTCTATATTAGAGAATGATAGAACATTGGCCAGAATAACAATTCCTATCAAAAACAATAAAACCAAGACTAGTACCAAAAATTTATTGCTTTTCACTAATTTTTCACCCACTCAAATTCAAATAAGATGCTTATTTATAAATTTTCCCTATTTTTTCACTAATATTTCTTTCTTTTTAAATACAAGTTACTTATTATTAATTAATAAAGGATTTGGTAGATATTAAACTATGTCCAAGAAAATATTCAAATTTGAGACAAAAAAAGAAAAATATCTGTTTTTCAGTATAGTTGTAATACTTTTCTTACTATTTACCATAATGATATATCCTGCTATAAAGACCCATATTATTAGTAATAAATTAATTAATCCTAAGATAAACCAAAATAAAGCAGAACTTAGTTTGGAACCCCCAAAAACACCAAAAGAGTATTATGATATGTTTCAATGCTCTTGTTGTGGCAAGTCAATAGATGTAGGCTGTTGTGGTATGGCCAAACAAAGAAAAGCTTATGTTGATCAGTTATTAGCAGAGGGTATAGAGGGGAATGAACTTATCTACAGAATGGTTAAAAAATTTGGTTTTGATATTTTAATGGATCAATCTAAAGAACAGGAAATCAGGGATTATATCTTAAGTCAGGCATCAGATAATCCACCAAAGATAGATATTGAAAATCCAAAATATGATTTTGGTACTATAAAACAATCAGAGGGTATTATAATAACTACTTTCACTGTTAAAAATACAGGCGGTAGCGACTTAATAATTGATAATATGGACACTTCTTGCGGTTGTACTTCTGTAAGTTTGATCTATAAAGGGCAGGAAGGCCCTAAATTTAGTATGGGTATGCATGGAAACAATCCAAAAGATTATAGTTTAGCTATCCCTCCGGGAGAATCTGCTCAACTAAAAGTATATTATGATCCAATGGCTCACGGAAAGCAAAAAAAGCCAGAGATGGAAATTGTAAGAACAGTTACCATCATTTCGAATGATCCAATTGATTTCCAAAAGAAAGTAAGAATAGAACTTACGCAAGTACCTTAGAGGCAGAAAAATATGGCAAAATATAAATGCGAGAGATGTGATCATGAATTTAAATCGAAAGATGCTTTGAATATGCATAATCAAGCAAAGCACCCAGAATCATATAAAAAGCCAAGGCTTTCAAAAAAACAGAAAAAAAAATTAACAATTTTTGGAGTCCTAATTATCATAATTTTATTAGGCAGTATGTTCTATTATTTTAAATCAATATCTTTAAAAGATGCCCCAATAATCGAAATAACTCCAAGTTCATACAACTTCGGAACTGTAAGCCAAGCAAAAGGTACAGTTAACGCAGAAGTAACTATAACCAATAAAGGAGCTAGCGACTTAATAATTAATAACATAGACACTTCATGTGGCTGTACTTCTGCATCAATAATCTACAATGGAGTAGAAGGACCAAAATTTAGTATGAGTATGCATGGAACTAATCCTAAAAACTGGAAACAGGTTATTCCACCAGGAAAAACTGCTAAATTAAAAGTAGATTACAATCCAAATGTACATAGAAACTTGCGTGGAGCAGTTACCAGATCAGTATTCATCTTTTCAAATGATCCTAGACATAGGAATAAAGAAATGAAAATAAGTGCATATCAGGTTGATTGAAGTAATGAAAATAAATAAAAATATATCATTAATAATTGGAATGATTATACTCTTCATAGTCATAAGTGGGTGTTCTAACAAATTAGGACCCCCTAAAATCGAATTAAGCACAACTTCATTTGATTTAGGAAATATTAACCCCGATAAAGGGATAAGAACAGAAACATTTTTTATAAAAAATACGGGTAATGGTTTACTTAAAATTATTTCAGTTAGTACTTCGTGCGGTTGTACCGAAGCAAAAGTTGAATCAAAAGAAATACCTCCAGGAGAACAAATAGAGTTAATCATAACATATGATTCCTCAGTACATCCAGAACTTACCGGAAAGATTAAAAGAATTATCTATATTAAAAGCAATGACCCCTTCCAAGAAGAAGTTGAGCTAGAATTAACAGGTAATATTCTATCCAAAACTAGTAGTGAGGAAGAACGATGATAAAGCTTAAAAATTTAAATCTAATTTTTATGTTAGTGTTACTGATTTTATTAACTCCTTCTTTTGTTAATACTAAAGAAAACCCAAAACATGAAACTGCTATAATCTACTATAATGAAGCCTGTACTATGTGCGCTATGTACATAAAGCAGGAATTAATTCCAATACTAGAAGAATCAGGTATTAAAAATATAATAAAAAAAGATTATGTTAACGAAAAACAAAACAGAATAGAACTCAACGAGTTAAATAAAAAATATAATATTCCTCCAACATTACAAGGTCATTTTATGGTTTTTATTGATAAAAAAATTATTCTTGGTGGACATGTTCCAAAACACATAATCACTGATTTGTTAACAAAAGACTTTGAACTTGATAAAATTCTTGTTCTACAAGATGAAATGAGTAATGCTAGATCCTATTCTGCATGGGGTTTTAAAGGTGATGCAAAAGAATATGAAATTGATACCCCTATTGCAGAATATACTAACTGGTTTAATGAAAATAAGGACTCATTAGAAGAACTTAAAGAGTCCTATAAAACTTCTTGGAACCTTGCTACAATGCTACCCTTAATTGTATCAACAGGTTTTTTAGATGGTATTAATCCATGTGCAATTGCTATATTACTATTCTTTATAACTTTCCTTTACACTATTCATAAAACAAAAGCAAATATTTGGAAAATGGGTATAACATATATCTTGGCCATTTTCTTAGCATATTTCCTCATAGGTATTGGCCTTATGAAAGCCTTTATTTTTACAGGAGTTCCTCACCTAATAGCAAATATTGCTGCATACTTAATTATCTTACTTGGATTAATACAAATATATAATTTTATTTTTCCAAAAAAGAAAATTAATTTAGGGATTCCCAGTTTCAGTAAGAAGTATATCAAGAAATGGATACATAAGGCATCAATCCCAGCCGCAGTTGTTGTTGGATTTCTTGTAGGTCTATGCACATTTCCTTGTTCTGGTGGGATATATGTTGCGGTAGTTGGGTTATTAGCAACAAAATCTACATATTTACACGGATTAGTTTATCTAATAATATACAACATATTTTTTGTAATGCCTTTAATCATAATGTTATTATTTGCATCAAATAAGAGAACAATAGAAAAACTATCAAGATGGGAAAGATCTGAAAGTAGACTAATCAAATTAATTTCAGGATTAATAATGATTATCCTTGGAATAATTATTTTAGTATGGTTTATATAGATGATGTTAATAAAAAATATTTGGGATTTCAAATAAATTTTCGGAGGTAATCAAAATGAGAAACAAACATAAAAAAGAAAAAATGATTACAAAACTAATTATCGGATTAATTATAATAACAACATTAGTTGTTTTATTCAATCAATGGCAAATAAGTAGTGTTTCAGGAATGATAAACTCTGGTTTTAGTTCTAACTCAAGAGTAATAAGTTCCTCTGGGAATAAAGATCTTACAAATATAGATCTCTCAAGCTTGAAATCAACAGGTCATACAATTGCTGCAGTATTTCCAGTAGAGAATATACAGACAGCGGACGATGCAATAGCCATATTATTCCCAACAGGTACACCCGATTATGGTAAAGAACTAGAGGTAAGTTATGATAAACCTATTGAATCTTTAGCAGTACTCGCAAGAATGTATAGAGGTTTAAAAGCTGAAGTTGAAAAAAATAATCCTAAGGGCTGGCAAAGATTTATGAATCTTGCATCAAAGCCAGTAGGTATATCCTGTGAATACTGCTGTGGATTACAAGCTATAGGAATAAAGAAAAATGGGGACTCTGCTTGTGGGTGCCAACATAACCCCGCATTACTTACAGTTGCATTGTATCTTTCAGCATATAGCGACTATACAGACGGAGAAATACTTAGAGAAGTTATGAGATGGAAGACACTATTCTTTCCAAAAGATATGATTAAGATGGGATTAACTGTTGCAGGAGGAGATACATCAGCATTAGCTAATCTACCAGGAATGGTGGGGGGTTGTTGATGAAAAGAAATATTTTAATTTTATTATCAAAACAAATTGGAGGTCAAAAAAAATGAAAACCACAAAATTAATGGCCATCATACTTGGAATACTTATACTTGTTTCTGTTGTACAAGCATTCCAATTGAATGGGTTAAAGGAAAAGATAGCAAAAGGACAAGTTAGTATAGGTTCTTCAAGTAATACAGGATCAACTACTTCTTCAGGGGGTAGTAATCAAAGGACGTCTGCTTTACCAAGCAGTGTAAAAAATCTGCCTAAAATGGTTGGAGGCTGTTGATTAAAGCCTTCACTCATCATTTTAAAGGAAAATAAATAGAAGTAAGAAAATGGAAGAGCATGAAAAACATCACAAAAAAAGCAAAACATTAAGCAGTACTTTCTATAAAAAATTAATGGTAATGTTTAGTCTAGTTCTTATCATATTTGCATTATATAATATTTACCAAGGAAAATCTTTTAGAGTGTTATTTGAAGAAAAACTTGCTGAAGCAAAAGAAGCTGCAAGACCTGCCGAACTACAATTAACGATTATTTCAACAACTTGCTATGATTGTTACGACATCAATGCTGTAGTTGACATTTTAGAATTAGCAGGAGATAATATCACAAGCAAAAAAGAATTAGTATTCCTCTCAGAAGAAGCTAATAGACTTATAAAGGAATACCAGATTGATAAAGTCCCAACAATTATAGTAACAGGAGAACTCAATAAATCTAGAGCATTAAGTACTTTAAATAGTGCAGGAAAGGAACTAAAAGGAATGACGAGTACAGAAAACGTCTGGCCAAACTGCAGAAGCGACTCTTCGCCCAGGAGCACGAACTATACGTGGCCCGGATTCCGGCTGTCATCATCTACCAGGGATGGGACGCCGCCGGCAAGGGAGGCATTATCAAACGCCTGACCCACGGCCTCGACCCGCGTGG
>SDBV01007178.1_pt1 | contig 15283 bp, 13 predicted proteins | sample 2277081 | NCBI WGS metagenome assembly SDBV01 (sample SAMN10402039, study PRJNA504765) | marine sediment metagenome | isolation source: marine sediment core GS10_PC15, 223 cmbsf | place: Arctic Ocean: Southern Knipovich Ridge | collected 2010
CAGGCTTGTCTGTATGAATCGGAAATATCTTTTTTGGATTGATTTTATTTATCATATCTAAGATTTCCTTTCCTGAAGCATGACCAGACGCGTGAATATTTGCCCTAAAATCAAGTTTATATCTTTTCATCCAATTTTCAAGTACCTTTTGTTCAAACATTCCTTCCTCATCAAAAGGTTCAGTTTTTAAATTAAAGTAATAGCTATTTTCTGGGGGTTTTATGTCGATTAGTTGATTAAGACCATAGAATTCTAAATGTAAAATATATTTATTTGGATTTTCATGAATGTCATAAGCTCTTACAAAAATATCTTCTCTATATTCATTTGTATATAATAACGGCTTAATATTTTCAACATCTTTCCATTTAGTCTTAAAAGAAACACATTCTTTAGCATACACATAATCCCCTTCAGAGTATAACATGCTGGATTTTCGTGGTTTGTAAATTCGAATTTTTTCATCATGTAAGATATTCTTTATTCCTAAAGAATCATTATCTCTAAAATGATGTAATACATAAGCTAATTTTGGATAAATTACAAGAATTCTTCCTAGTTCTCTAGCGATATTAAAAACTGTTAAAAAGCGTGAAATACTTTTCCATGGAAAGCTTGTAAAGATCATTTTGTCATCTAAAGCTTTGTCATTATTTAATATTTTTAAGATATCATTAAATACATCATCTTCACTTAGCCCTACTTCTTTATCAATTCTTGTCCCTTCAGATATTAAAATATCAATAGGTTTTGAGCTGAAAAATTTTACAAAATCATATGAAGTTTTTCTCTCAAAATCATGTCCATGAAATCTAATATCACCTGTATAAAGTATAATTTTTCCACCTGAATTTTTTATTCTAAATGCCAAGGCACCCGGTACAGAATGGTCTACAGGATATCCAGTTATTTTAAAATTTCCGATGAGAATTTCTTTTTTTGGTTCAATAATGATAAATTTTCTTTCTATTGTACCTTGAGTTTTTTTAACGGCATTTGGAAAATAACTTTTCTTTCCTAATTCACCTCTAATTGAATATTTATAGTCTAAAAAATTAAAATTTGTCAAATCTGAAATAATTTCTAGAAAGTCATAAGTTATTTGAGAGCAAATGACGGGAATTTCAGCAGACATAAAGATTAAGTTCCTTACATGATCTAAATGTAGATGTGATAAGATTACTGCGTCAATGTAAGGACGTCCAGTTCGTTCGATGAATGACTTATAACTTTCTAAATTCGAAGCTAACATATAATTTGCTCTTGAATCTACATCATTGATACATTCATCAATAAGCTTCTCCTTTCCATAAATACCTCCAATTTTTGGAACTAAATCGAGATCAAGAAAATCTCTAAGATCATTTCCAATACGTGCTGATAAAAAGTCTTTATAATATTTTCCTTCTTTAGAAAAGCACATTCCATTATCGATCATTATTCTTGAGACATCATCTTCGAGAATAACGCAATTTCCTCCAATGGTACCCACTCCACCATAAAAAGTTAACTTTGCCATTATCAATCTCACTATGAATTTTGTAAATATTTTGGCTAATTAATAATATATAAGAGAACTCTCTTTAAAGATATAATTATTCGAGTTATGTTAGCCAAATAATTAAAATTCACAAATTCACAATAATTTATTAAATATGCAAAGTGTAAGGGGTTTAAATTTTTAGGTTCTAAATATATTTTATAAGTCAAGATAAAAATTTAGTCGATAACTTTATGAAAATAATTGCTGTAATTGATATTGAAACAACTGGCTTAAAGCCCATAGACGAGTTGATTTTAGAAATTGGTATTGTCAAGTTAGATTTAGAAACTGGTGATACTAAAATAATATTTGATTCTTATGTAAGAGAACCAACATTTAGGGACAAACATAAGAGTTCTTGGATTTTTGAAAATTCTGACTTAAAGTTTGAAGATGTTGAAAAAGCACCTTTGCTTGAAGAATTTAAGCAGGAATTACAGGAAATTTTTCACAAATATAATGTAACTGCATTCAATAAGTCATTTGACTTAGGATTTTTAAAGGCCCGTGGATTTGAATTTCCTGACGAATTACCTTGTATTATGCAAACTAGTACAAATATATGTAGAATTCCCTCTCGAAATAGGCGGAGGAGATATAAATGGCCTAGTGCTCAGGAGGCTTGGGATTTTTTCTTTCCTAATTCTGATTATATTGAAAAACATAGAGCTGCTGATGATGCGGTACATGAAGCAAAGATTTTATATGAGATTTACAGAAATGGATTATATTCTATTTAATTTTTTTTATTATAATCCACATCGTTCTCTTATTTCATCCTCAGAAAAAATTCGATTGCATGTTCTACAAAAGAATTCTCCATATTGGTTTAAAATAAAAATCCTACCACAATCAGGACATTGAATTTTAATACCATAAAGCTCTAATTGTAGTTCTCTATCTTCCTTCTCTTGTTTATCATTCTCATCTTTAGATTTTATACTCATTGTTAGATTCCATCTTTTTTTTTTATAATTTGCTATTAAATCTGTTCTTTGCTATACATATTTTCTTTATATTTAAAGAAAAATTTTGATGAAGAAAGAGTTATTCATTATTTTTTAAATTTAAAGAGGAAAATTATGGTAAGACATATTTTCTTAAATTTAAAACTAAATTTTGTGCTAAATCGAAAGTTCAGTAACTTCAGAAATTCCCTCTCTTATTTGAACTTCGAATATAGTATCCGCAATTTCCACCAATTCTTCATGATGTGAAACTACAATCAATTGAGGAATAGTATAGCTTTCTTTTTTAAAGCTCTTCATCGCTTCTACTAATTCTCTACGTCGATCCATATCTAAATGAGTTGTAGGTTCATCCATAATAACCGTTGCCATTTGACCGGATAAAAGTTTAGCTATAGCTAGCCTTAGAATAATGGCTACTGCGACTTTTTCGCCACCGCTGATCGAATTAATTGAAATTTTTCCAGTTCTCGCTAAGACAGATATATCTAAATCCTCATTCACAGATATATCATTAATATTAATATTAAACATTTCTAGATATTGTTTTGCAAAATTGGTAATTTTTGGAACAAAGATCTTACGGATCGATTTTTGTAATCCGTCCCTGGAAAATGCCTTTCGAATCTCTCGTAATAAATCAATGAACCTTCTTGTTTTTTCAAATTTTGCGAGTTCCTTTTGAGTTTCTTCAATCTCTTTCTCTTTTATCTTTATTTTTTCTTCCTGTTTACTTAGGAGCTCAATTTCTATGTTTTTTTTTTCTTTAAGCTTGATAAGGTTTTCATTTAACTTGTTATAAGACTCTTTAATCTCTTTATGTTTTTTCTCATTATAATTTATTTTTTCAAGATTATTTTGGACCTTTTTCATTTGGTTAAGGAGTCCACTATGATCTTTTCGTAAACTTTTTAATTCTTTATTAAAACCTTTTATCTTTCCCGCCTTCTCCTTATTTATAACATATACTTTATTTAATATACGTAATTGTTTTAATTTTGCTTGAGGATCCTCAGGGATTACTTCAAGCTGACTGGAAATATTTGATATTTTAGATTCTATTTTTTCTAATTCTTGTTTCACTTCATTAATATCGTTTTGAATCTCCTTTAATTCTCTTTCATCTTCTAAACCTTCATTAGCAGAATTAAATTTATCATAGCTAATTCTTAATTCTTCAAGAAGATCTTCATTGTTTTTAACTTCTCTATCTAACTTATTATAATGTTCTTTTAAAGGCTCTTTTGATGTAAGTTCATTATTTAGATCGCTAAGCTCTTGTTTAAGAGTTTTTTCTTCTTTTTGAAGTTCTTGATATCTTTCTATATTTAACTTTACAATAGTAGTTTTTAAAGCTCTAACTTTTCTTTCATTGATACCAAGGCTTTTGAGTGTTTTGTTATTGACCTTTATTTCACCTACTTTTGTAACCATTTCTTTTTCAAAATTCGCAATTACTTTGGTTTTATGTTCTGGAGTAAGTTTTTTTGAGCAAACGGGACATTCTGGAGTATCACTTTCATTTAGAATATTTAGATATTCGTCGATTTCATTGACTCTACCTTTTAATCCTCCAATAATATTTTTTAATTCGTTTCCCTCTTGGACGACATTCTCTATTTCATCTTCTAATGCTTTGATCTTCTTTTCTTTCACTTTTAGATCAAATTTTGTTAAATGAGGTTTAGCTTTAGATGCAATTTCTCCCTTCTCTTTTATTAGAGATTTTGCATTTTTTTCTATATTTTTAATATTAGTCTGAATTTCTGTCATTTCAAGCTGAACTTGTTTTAATTCAACTAAATTTTTCTTATTTACTTTATTCTCCTTATCGATTTTAAGATATTTATCATGATCAGGTTTATTGTTATTGAAAAGGGTCTTCAATTTTTGTACCCTATTTAATTCATCGGTATGAACTTTAAGGTCTCTCTCATGGTCAATTTTTCCATTTAATTCATTGGAATAATTTTCAAGAATTTCAATATTTTTTATTTTGGGTTCAATAGATTTTGCTGCTTCCGCAGCTTCTTCTGAAATTTTAATGTTATCTTCCAATACTTTTATTTCCTTATTTTTTGCGATAGTTTTTTCATTAAATTTAATTCGCTCCTTTTCGAGATTTTGATATGTTTTTTCGTTTTCCTCCCATAATTGCTTATTCTTTGTTACTTCTTGAAAAGTAGCTTCACCAGATTCAATCTCATTTTCAATTTCTTTTATATTCTGGTCAGCTATTTTTAATTCATTTTCTAGATCTAATTTATTCTTCATGCTCTCTCTAATTAGGGCCTTTTTTACTGTTTCTTCTTGGATTTCTTTTTCAAAATGTTCAATGACATATTTCATTTTTGTAAAGCAGGTTTCTAATTTTTCTATTCCAAGTAGTTTTGCCATAATCTTTTTTCTTACACTAGGAATACCGTCGATTAAACTAGTAATTTCTCCTTGTCGAATAAATACAGAATTAACTATTGCGTCTTTATCCATTCCAAGAATATTAGTTATTTCGGTTGTGACTGCTGTTTGCATTTGTGCTAAGATTGATCCGTCTTTCTTTAATTTGGCAGTTGGGGAGCCATTTCTTGTTCTTTCTCTCTCAATGCTGTAATTTATCCCGTTATGATCAAAATTTAATGTAACTATAGCTTTCCTTGCTCCTTCACGGATTAAATCATCTACAGTGTCGCCTCTAACTTGAACTCCAGAAAGTGAATAGAATATAGCATCAATTATGGAAGATTTACCAGCACCATTTGGACCTATAAATAATGAAACACCAGCAGGAAAGTCAAAATCTGTATCTTGATGTGATATGAAATCTTTTATCTTGATTGATTTAATAATCACCTTAAAGTTCACTCTCCTCTAAATATTTCTTACCATAATCTATTGCCGAATTACCATTCTCTCCTGACAATGAATCATATAAGTTCTTAGCGAGTTCAGCAATAGCTTCATCATTAAAATGATTTTTAAAAATTTCCAGAAGATCTATTGATTCCTTTGGAATCTCGACATCTTTAGTCGGAGTCTTTCTAAATAAGACTCTATGAAAGATTACTTTATCCTTAACCATATTATCTATTTGCTCTTGGATTGATGTTTTATCAATATCCTCTCCCAATATTTTCAGATGTAATAGAGGTTTCTTTTCAAAATTTAAATAGTTGAGTAATGTTTCTACTTTTGATGCTTCAAGTTCTATATTTACTTGTGGTCTTATATCAAGTGGAAGAAATTCATGATTTATATCATCTCCCTCTAAATCTACTAAGTGGAATCCTTTCCCCTTTTTTTCCCAACCTGCTATTTGATCCTTAGCGGTTATTTCCGTGGAACCAGCATAAACTAATTGACCTTCATTAAATTTCATCTTAGCAGAAGCATGAATATGTCCAAGAGCATAATAACTAGCTTTTTTTGGTAGATCTGCTAAAGTCAATTGATATGCCCCCTCAAACGGGAGATATTTTTTAATTGCCTGGTGTAGGATTAAAACCGAACTTTGATATTTTTCAGCTAATCCGTCAAATTTATTAATTTCTTCTTTTAAATGTCCTACTAATCTTCCTTTCAGATTTGAAATCCCCGCAAAAAGAACGTCATCTATAACAACAGATTCTAGAGAATAGTGTGCACCTAAAATTTGAATATCAAATAATTCATGGGGTATTCTAGCTTTTCTTTTAGGGATATCATGTTCTCCCAAAACACAAAGAAATTTAATTCTTCCATCAATTTTTTTCAGCGCTTCTTTAAATGTTAATAATGCTTTTACAGGAGGAAGACTCTTCTCGAATAGGTCGCCAGAATGAACAATAACATCTACTCGTTCCTCAAGTGATCTATCTATTGCTTGAAGAAAAGCATCATAGTTGTCCCGCTCTCTCTCATCTAAATTATATTGTCTATATCCTAAATGAGTATCTGCTAAATGGGCGATCCTCACGTTCAATTCACTCCATCATATCTCGAATATCATCAAGTTCTTGTTGGGCTTCTTCTTGCTCCCTTTGTTCACCCCTCTCCGCATGTTCCCGGGCAGCTGCTAACATACCCAAGAGATCTAAATCTGCTCCACCTTCTTGTGTATTTCTTCTACGTACTTTCACCATTACTGGTGCCCTTGTTAAATTGCCAACTATAATAGCTTCTCCAATGTTTAATCCTGGTAAGTCATCTAATAAATCCTCACTTAATTTCTCTGAACTCTTTTTAATAGCTGATTGATCCTCCGCATTCGTCATCTTTAATATCATCTGACTATTACATTGACTAAGAGCATCTTGATCTACTTTATAAGGCCTTTGTGTAATAAGCATCAGAAAAACACCAAATTTCCTCCCTTCCGCAGCAATTTCTTTTACAATATCAGTGGAATATCTTCCCCCTCTTCCACCTGCTTTACTGGGTAGGAAACGATGAGCTTCTTCTATTAAAACAAAAACAGGAAATGTATAATCATTATTTCTTCTTTGTTCGTATATTTCATTTAATATTCTTGAGGCAATATAATCAGCAACATAATCAGGAATGCCCGAAAGATCTATTACAGAAACATGCTTGGGATGTATAATGTCGGAAATTGGTGTTGTTATATCCCCAAATATATTTAATCTCCGCATTCTCCTTACATATCGTAATGCATTTCTAGCGTCATTAGTATCTAGAGCTGCTAACTGATCAAGTAAATCATCTAGGTTATATCCTAAAGCCGAGTCTAAATTTTCTAAGGCACTATCAATTGCCTCTCTAATCCTTGTAAATCTATCAGGAACACCACATATATTAAATATATCTTGAGCATGCAAATCGGCAAAACGTATAGAATATTGTTGGATAACTCTACCTACATCTGCATCAGTATATCTTCCTGTACTATTGGGTGTTTGAAAAACTTCCATTCGTTCAATATTTTCAATTAAATCTTCAGTATCAGCTTCTCCTTCTCGCTCTATTGGATTACCTAGCAATACATAATCAGCATGAGGATCAATTATAACGATAGTTGCACCTTTTCTGTACAATTCCTCTACAATTACACCTGCTAAATAGCTTTTTCCTCCTCCCGTCTGTGCTAAAATCGAAGCATGTCTCTGAAAGCCTCTAATGGAAATATACACAGGGACATCTGACCGAGTGATTAACTGTCCTATATATAATCCTTCTTCTTCTGGATATGAATAAAAGTCCGCTAATAGATCATTTGGGGCTAAATGTACAGGATTTCCAGGCTTAATAGCTCTTCTCGGTTGGTAAACATTGCCATTGTTTAAGTAACCGAGAATCCTGACCTTCGCAAAATAACGGGCGTCTGCTAATCCCGCAGCAATTATTTTTTCTGCGTCTTCCATTTTAAGATCAGTCATTAAAGCTCGGGAATCGGCGAGTACTTGGAAAATTTGAGCTATAATCTCAACTTCTGCTTCTTGTACAACTCCAGCAATGCTAACTAGCTCCCTGGAGCGAATCACTACATATTCTAATCTATTAATATCTTCATTAGTCGCAAAATAAAACTCAGATGTATTTACTTCACCAACTATTATTCCAATTTTATGGGTACCTGACACGTCTATAACCTCTTGGTGTAGCTTTTTTCCCTACAATTTCCTCAAATTTTTTTAAGTATAAATCTTCAAAATCTTTTCTGGATAATTTTACTTCATTATCCACAGCTGTAAGCCAAATATTATAATTTGACAATCCACAATATCCCGCAGATATTAATTTCAGTATCGGATCTAAATCAATCTTTAATACTTCTGGCCATCCCAGATCCAAAAGTCTAGTTTCATTATCAAAGTACCAAGAAGGAATATCCACCCTCATTGGTGTATCGCTAAGGGTTGGTAAAATATGAAATGAAACAATTGCTGGAAAATCCAGCATTTTGGTGATAATTTTTTGAGAATGTTTTAAAAAATTTTTATCTTCGTATAAATTGGGAAAATTTGACTCTATAAATTTATTCGGATGTTTGGAAATTAATCTACCTGCTCTACGCCATCTTACACTAGCACCTAATAAAAGTGGTCTAGAATAGCCAGGATTTCTAGCGTTATTTAAAATTAATAAAGAATCTGGCTTCCTTGCGATGAGTTCCTCAGTAAGCATAATTATTTTTTTGTTTCCTGTGCTATTAGCTAATTTAATTGCCTCTTTTGGGGAATCTAAAGCTAGTGAAATAAGCCTATTCCTTATACCTATATCAGATATAGTAATCTTAAAGATTTCCTTGATCAAAAATTCTCTAAAAAAGGAAGTCCTACTTTCTTTGCTTATTCCAATAAGTAGAATTTTATTTTTTTTGCATAAGTCCAAAAATTTTAGAAAAGTCTCAAAATATTCAATCATAAATCCTTTGTTATTTACCAATTTTAATTCCATTGGCAAGTGAGCCATTCTACCATAAATAGAGCCGTCGATTAAAATAATGCCTCTAAAACCGTCCTGAATTGCCATAATTGGTGCAGAATGTTCAGTCCATTCCATTACTCTACCAATATAAGCAGATTGGGTTTGTACATTTGAAAAATCAAAATCTGTAAATACTTCTTTATAAGCTTTTTCTTTACCTAATGCTAAAGCTCTACAAACAAAAAAGAAACCTCCATTGCTAGTAGGGACGCTCCCTCGGCTACCATCAACAGCAATAACATTTTGAGAAGGAGAGCAAGTCTCGATATTATAATTCACCCAATAATTGTGAAATAATTTCTCAAAAAATTTATTAATTTCTTTATTTTCAAAATCTTTTAAGATCCGACTAGATTTTTCATTTAGGTCTTCAATAAAATCTACTAAAAACTCTGGCATTAATTGTCTCAATGTTATATTCTTTTAGTAATAAATTAATCTTTTTCCAGATATAATTATTTTAAATTTTACAAATTTAACTAATATTTTTACTAATGTATTAACAAATTAATGATACATTTGTATTTAAATGAAAATAGAGTGAAGATATCGAAATTTTTTAATTTGGTCTCCATTGATATATTCAATAATTTAACTTAAATCTTGAGTCGATCATATCCAAATAATGAAGAATTACTGCTTCACCAATTTGTGGTTCCACTACAGAATCCCACTCTTTTTTTCCATGATGTCTCAAAATTAAATGCCTAATTTTATTTTCTAAATCTTTAGGAAAATTATCAATTTCATTAATTAAATTAGAAATAAGTCGATCTCCTAAAACTATATGACCATAATTGATCCCTTCTTCTTTTCTTTTTGGTAAACCATTATTTAAAGTTATTTCATAAATTTTACCAATATCATGTAAAATTATTCCAGCGTAAATCAGATCAACATTCAAAAGAGTATTTCTTTTATAATAATCTATTAATTGTTCAAAAATCTTTATCATCCCTACAGTATGCTCTAAATTACCATGTTTATAAGCATGATGATTAACTATTGAAGAGGGGCATTCAATGAATTTCTGCTTAATTCCCTCATCTGAAAATACTCTTTCTAATAATTCCTTCAATTTTTTATTTAGTAATTTTGAAATTGTTTTGGTTATTTCATCATATAATTCACGACCATCTATCTTTGGTGATTCGATGTAATCATTTATATCATATTCTGTGGAATTTAATATTCGATAATCAGTTATTGCGGAACTACCATATTTTCTATCAAATTTGGCTGAAACTTCTAAAATATTCCCAATTTCAAATTCATTTAGCACTTTAATAAATTCTTCTTCACCACTTGTCCATCTAATAAAATTTTGTATTTCACCAGTAGTATCTCTTAATGTAATATTCAAATAAGGTTTTCCTTGATTAGTTGTTTTTTTGACATGCTTAATAACTTGCAATCGAGATTTAAATTTAAAATCACTTGAACTTTCTTTCGCTTTAATTATTATCTCATTCGTAGTTAAGAATTCGTCCATATGATTTCTCCCTCAAAGATATAATCCTTTTTCTTATAAATAAAATTTTTAATTTAAACACTATTTATAATAAAAAAAATCGATTATGATACTTAAAATTAATCTATTAATACTTTAACAATTGAATCAAGCTAGATTGAAATATTTTGAATAGCTACCCCTAAAGAAATTAATTAAAACATAAAGTAAAAACGCAATTTATTCGTATCATAAGGAATTGGTAGAAAAGCTTTACAATCTTTACATTCGAAAATTATTTCTTCATCAGTCTCATCCCAATAACTAATGTTCTCACTTTTACAATTGATGCATTTTTTAGGTATTTTATCCAAAATTGCTTTTTTTTGTTCTAATGTTCCTTCTTTCTCCCATTTAGACAAGATTTTATTTAAATTATATCCTTTAGCTTTAATTTTATAATCACCTTTTTAAATTTTTATAAGAACTTTTAGATGTCTTTCAACCGAATATATTTAAATAAAAAATTAAAAAAAAATACCTAATAACAAATGTTAAGAATTTTAGCATTATCTAAAACAGAATGAAACTATAATTTAAAAAAAGTAAGAATTAAAAGTAAAATCATTCTCTTCATATTTTATTATTAATAAAAGAATTATGTGTACTTTAATATTTATAGTTCAATTTCCTTAATTATAATAGAATCAAATTAAGTAGAGTAAGAGAAAAAAACAAAGAAGATTGCAAAAGGATTTAATTCATAGAATTATAGGATAGAATTATTATCATGAAACCGGAAGATCACATAAAAAGATATATACAAATGAAAAATACGCTTAATGAATTATTAGAAAAACCAATTCAAGAGCGAGACCACGCATCAATAGTAATAATCGCTCATTGGTCATCATATCATCTAATATCGACGATTATCGATCAGTTAGCAATACCAGAACAATTACAACATCGCAATCATCGAGGAATCAAAAAATCGTTAAAAAACTCGCAAATACAAGAGATTATTGGCAATGATGCAAATAAAATATTAAATTTATATAATTTGTTAGAAATGAATTTTTCAGCAAAATTCCAATATCGCAGTATCGAAGATGTTCCAGATTATAAGAAATTGTCCCAAATTTTAAAGGAATTGGAAGCTATTTGTAAAAACATAACGGAGACGGTGCAAAAAGGCCTTGCAAAATGAATCTGAGTTGAATATTTCAAATATCAAAGTAAATTTAAAACCAATAGAGATATTTTCAGAAAAAATAGGTGAAAAATATTCATTTATCATTTCTATCTATTTATTTGGAAGTGTGGCACGTGGGGATGCCAGTAAAGAAAGTGATATTGACCTTTTTATCTTAATCGAAGGTAATCCTGCGGAGATTTTTTTAACACTATCTAACGATGAGGACTATAAGATTTTAGATGACTGGGCCTTTGATGTAGTAGATGGTGGGCTTAGTCCACTTGTCTGCAATAAAAAAGAATTAATTGATGATTTCGATACTTTAATTGATAAAATTCTAAAAGAAGGAAATTGCTTATATGGTACAAATCTCGATATGCTATTAAGCCAAATTCCTCGAAAAAAAAGTAATAAAGAATCTCAATTGCTTGAACTTGTAAGATCCTTATAGAAGAATAAAGATAGAAGAATAAATTAGAAATTATTATCTATATGTTTAAGGACTGAAACATATTTTATTGATTTTTATACTATTGTTCAAGACATCTCTCTTCATTAGTTACATCTTTAGTAACACTTGTGTTAGTAACACTTTGATATTATTATTACTTCTTTGGTTACTTCTTTGGTTTACCTCTTTAGGTAAAATTACGAAGTTAGTTTTGAAAACTATAATTTAAAAAAAGAAATAAGTAAAAGTAAAATAAAAAAAAATTTAAGACGAGAATTATAGATCTCGCTATAGATCTCGCGCTTTTACCGTTTTGCGGTTATTAAGTTTGGCACGGTTTATTGCCTTGTCCAATAATTCATGGATTAAAGCATTAAGTGTGTCTCCATCTAACACTCCACTGCTTGTATTACATCCTTTACTTTTTATGAATTCTCGAACCTTAGATTTGACAAATAATGGGTCAGAGCCAGGGCCTTTCTTAGACATAATTTATTTTCCTCCTCAAATTTTTCAGTTTCTTTTATGATTATTTTATGATAAAATTGATTTTTTGTTAATTAATAATTTGGGTAAGCCCCTAAATAAATATTATTATTTATTGGTTGAAATACCCATGAAATACCCCCTTTTTTTGAATAAAAAACGGTCAAAAATTCAGCTCAGAAATCGCTTTTCTCTAAGATCTGAGGTTTGATACGATAATTCTTCAAGTCAGATTATTAATAAAGCCGGTAAATAAAGAATTTTTCTTTCAAATACCTGAACTCAAAGGATATCACCTTATTTAGTATTTAATAATGAAATGAGTCGCAGTATCAATAATATATTAAAAAATTAATAATTAGTAAAAAATAAGAAAAAAAAGTTAAAATAGTGTTTTTACCGAATCTTTTAACCGGAATGATAATCTCGTTTAAATTCAATGCTTACTTTGGTGGCGCTAGTACAATCTCGATTGAACTTACGTTATTACTCTGGCCGTTTTCTCCTTCTAATACTTCAGTGGAGAGTAGGATATCTTTGTATTCCGTTCCTTTTAAAAAGCGATTGCGTAATATTTCGCATACATCTACAGCATGAGAAATAGCTCTACCACGTGCTTTAACAGTGCAATCCACACCTTTGTTAAGGATCATCATCGTAGCCATTACATAGTTCATTGTGGGTCGACGCCCAACAAAAACGGCATTTTCATCTTTTGAAGAAAATTTTTTTTCATTTTTTGACATATTAATTTCCTCGTTTGAATTTTAGATTTTTTTGTTTTTTTGATATTTTAGATTATTTGTATTAAGTGCTAACTTGTATCGAATTACTATATTTTGAAAAATTTTAGGCGAGTTTTAAACTTTATTATATATATAGATTACTGAATTTCTTAATTAAAATCATCAGTATCATCATCTTTGCGATATTCTGCTTCAATTTTGTCTAAATATTGTTCGACATCCTTAATTTTTTTATCTAATGTTGAATCTTTAAATTTTTCTATTTTTTCTTCGTTTTTTTCATCTTCTTCTTTCTTAGGTTTTAGCAAATCCCAGAATATGCTTACCACTAGAGGGACTGATAAAATTATAAGAATTGGAATAAATAGGCTAAATTCTGTTAACATTATTTTAATCCACCCCACATAAGGTATGCGACCAACGACTACTCCTAAAATACGGTGTCCAGGAACAGGCTCCTCGTCTTTGGCTTTATTTGCATCGCCTTTGGTTATAAAATACCACTTTCCGTCTTTTTTAAACTTGTCAATTACTCGATGGACGATAGGATCTTCAGGAGCACCTTCCCATAATCCACTAGCATCATAAACAATAATGTCTCCTTCGTGTTCACTGTTTCTTTCTTTTATATGTTCAGGATCCATGCCTCGCAGAAATAATAAATCACCTTTATTAATAGTGGGTTCCATAGATCCAGATATTACAACCACCATAGGAGTGGATGTATCTAATGCAATTTGCATTATAAAATATATCAAGAAAGAACCGAAGAATGAAAACAAAATTAAAAAAGTAGCAATTATAATTTTTTTCTTAGAAGCTCTCTCTTTTTTACCTTCTTGTTCCTGTTTTTTTTTTAAATTTTTTCTACTTTCCATGATAATGTGCAAGAGGTGAAAAGGTAATAATAAATAAAAGTTTGATTTTTAGTAGTATTAAAAGTTGTCTACTCAGTCTTTTATTGATGGTTCTTTTTTTTTAATTATAAAATGATTTATTATTAAAGTTATAATAACGCCAATCATAATTAAAACACCAGATAAAACCGTGAACGCATAATATATAATAAATACTTCTTCTTCCCATGGATAATACCCTTTATATTTTTCATTAGAGTCTTTAGAGTCCTTTAGATAGTTATTGTAGATAAATTGTTCTACAGTTTTCCCTGTAATTTCAAGGCTTCTTTTTGAAATATGTGAAATATCATCATCAGTTGTATGATGGTGAGGCCAATTCATATTTGACCAAAAATTTATGATTAAATCTGCAGATGGTATATCTTCTTCAATAAAGGGGACGTGATCATCTTGGACAGTAGATGATGTTGGAAATATTGGAAATTCTTTAATGTATCCTAACTGCCTTCCGATTTCAAAGATCTCATCTAATAAAGAAGATGAGGAATATTGTTCTTTAATAAATTGTAAATCTTCTCCACCTACCATGTCCAATAGGATCATACAATCAAACTCTTCATTTTTAGAATCGTAAAAATTATCTAAGTTATCAACGAATTCCTTTGAACCTTCGATCCAATCCCAATCGTCCATACCATATCCACCCTCATCTTTTCCTTGATCTTCAGCATCAAAAAATACAAACCAAATCTGGACATCTAAATGATTTTTTTTTTCATAAAAAATATTAGCAAGTTCTATCAAGACAGCACTACCACTAGCGCCATCATTTGCTCCTGGGACAGGATCGTCAGAATTTTCTTTGGTAGCTTTTGCTCTTGAATCGAAATGAGCACCTAATATGACGATTTTTTTTTTATTTTCATTCAATTTAAAAAGTACGTTCTGAACTTTAGTAGAGTGAACTTCAAAATTATGTATAACATAGTTAAAATTAATATCAATTTTTTTGAATTTTGAAATGAAATAATCTACTGTTTCATTGCTTTCTTTAGTTCCTGGTATTCGATATCCTATATCTAATTGGTCTTCAATAAAATCATAGGCATTATTTTCGTCAAATTCTAAGTTTACATCAATATTTTGAATTTTATTTGT
>SDBV01007179.1_pt1 | contig 15283 bp, 15 predicted proteins | sample 2277081 | NCBI WGS metagenome assembly SDBV01 (sample SAMN10402039, study PRJNA504765) | marine sediment metagenome | isolation source: marine sediment core GS10_PC15, 223 cmbsf | place: Arctic Ocean: Southern Knipovich Ridge | collected 2010
TTCTAAGCTAATTGTTTATATTTAAATTGGTTGGAAAAAACCGACTTCCAACTCAGTAATCATGGTGCGCTTAAACAAATCAATGCTAACAAGAAACTTTCCCTTTTTGTCGCTGGTTTTTATATAATTACCAATAGCGCCCTTTAAAGGTCCATCAACAACCTCTATCCTTTCATCACGCTTTAGCTTTTTATAATCAATCTCATATGCGGGCTCATCAGATTTACAAACCTTGTCCAGGCTCAGCACCTGCTCTTCTGGAATAGTCGCGGGCCTCCCCTTAAAGCAGACAACTCCCATTACCCCTTTAGGGGAATAAAATAAGGGCCAGTGAATTTGATTGTATTTTGCCAGGAAAAATACATAATTGCTTAGTAAGGGCCTTATAAAAGAATGAATAATGCCATTTTTTCGCTTCAATACTCTTTGTCTTGGAACAATTGATTTCAGTCCAAGCTCTTTTTGGAAAAATTCGGAAACTCTGAATTCGTTCTGATGCATCACCCTTGCTGAATACCAATGAAAACAATCTTTTATTGGGGATTTGCTCATATGGCGTGCATTATCACTCATACAAGAAGTAATGTCAAGTTTTTTTACCTTCCCCTATTCAGTACAAATATGATTTCTGAGGTATACTCTTAATATTCATAGGCTTAGGCTCTTTGAGATGCAATGAAGTTAAATAGGCTTTACTAGGTCAGCTTCAAGTACAGAACGTTCAAAATAATCAATGTTTTAGATTGGAGTATCGAAGCAGAAAATCGTCGTATGCTTGCCTTATGCCGTCAATAAGCTTGATCCTTGGAGACCATCCCATTTGTTTTATCCGGGTAACATCCATGAGCTTTCGGGTAGTTCCGTCTGGCATTGAGGGGTTAAAATGAATTTCGCCTTTAAAACCAATAACTTGAACAATGATATCCGCCAGCTCTTTTATACTGATGTCCTTTCCCCATCCCAAATTTACCAATGGGGGATTGTCACGCCCAAAAAGGGCATTAATGACCTCATCAGACTGGGACATCAAAAAAAGGCAGGCATCGGCCATATCGTCGCTATACAAAAACTCGCGCCGGGGGGTTCCTGTACCCCAAACCTCAAGAGAGGCGCCATTAACTTTTGCCTCATGCGTCTTGCGGATTATCGCGGGAAGCACGTGGGAGGTGCTCAAATCATAATGGTCGCCCGGGCCGAACAGATTGGTCGGCATAGCGGTCATAAAACGAGTGCCGTATTGGCGATTGTATGCCCAGCACATTTCAACCCCGGCTATTTTAGCAACCGCATAGGGGCGGTTCGTAGCTTCCAGCGGGCCGGTGAGCAAATACTCTTCTTTCATCGGTTGCGGGCAATCCCGCGGATAGATGCACGAGGAGCCGAGGAACAAAAGCTTTTTCACTCCCGCCAAGTAGGCGTTGTGCAACAGGTTCATCTGAATGGCAAGATTTTGGTAAATGAAATCGGCAGGAAACGAATTGTTGGCGTTAATCCCCCCTACCCTTGCCGCGGCGATGAATACATATTGCGGCTGTTCCCGTTCAAAGAACGCCTGCACCGCTTTAGAATCCGTCAGATCAAGCTCGCCATGGGTGCGCACCGCAATGTTTGCATGCCCGGCGTCCTTGAGCTTCCGGAGAATGGCGCCACCCGCAAGCCCCGTATGCCCCGCCACATATATTCTTTCATCTCGTTGCATAAAAGTTCCCTCTTAACGCTCCCGGCCTGAAAAGTAACTACTGTTGATTACGGGAGGTATCTACCCGCCGATACTACCATGAACCTTGCCCCCGATAAATAAGCCAGCGGTTATGGGACTCCTTGGGCTAATTTTTTAGTCGGTTTTTCCAGCGGCGTCTTTAAGCCCATGTCATCGATGATTAGTAGGTCGGGGTACTTGCGGAAGTATCGGAGTATTGTTACTCGTCCATCAATCGACGATTTTTAAACATTCTATAAACATGACAGGTTTTTCAACTTCTCAATCATTTTACCTTATTAAGAATAATGGATTTACACTTCCTGAGCATCTAAACCAACTCGCTCGATTAGGAGAATACCCTAAGTAAATAATTTCAATCTTTTTATCTGGGCAATATGGGATTAATATCGATAAAATATTTTTGCGTATCTGTTTCCCAAAAACCGGGCTCACTGATTATTGTGTCAAGAAACTTTTTTGTGCTATTACCATCGCCAAAATGGTTAGAAGGTTTACGTTTCACGTTACCAATATGCTTTATAGCTGTAAGAACCTCCTCTTTTGATTCTTTTACATTGACTATAGTGTCGTGATCAAACCTTTTATTTTGCCTATTTCCAATATTTATTGCGGGTACCCCATAAATCGGAGCCTCTCTTATTCCCGCACTTGAATTCCCCGCTATGAAATTGCAATTCTTCAATAAAACCAGATAATATTCGAAGCGAATTGATGGAAATATTTTCATATTCGGTTTTCCGCGTAGCATCTCAAGACATTCTATTATCATGTCAGAACCGGGATCATTGTTCGGGTAAATAATGACGTAGTTTAATTTCGATTCCACCAAGGCAGAAGTAACTTCTTCTATATTCTTTAACAGGTTATGTAAATTTGAAGTTACCGGATGATATATGAACAATGAATATTCATCAAACCCAATGTCGTAATGATTTTTAACGTATTCCAGGGTGGGGAGCTTGCTGGAAAGCATTATATCAATATCCGGAGAACCAATTATGTAAATTGAATCTTCCCGCTCCCCCATCTGTATAAGCCTTTTCTTCGCCTCTTCATTAGCGACAAAATGTAGATGCGAGAGCTTAGTGACCGAATGCCGGATCGATTCGTCAATAGTACCGGAAACTTCGCCACCTTCCAGGTGAGCTACTAATATGTTATTTAGCCCTCCGACAATCGCGCCTGCTAAAGCCTCCACGCGGTCACCGTGAACAATAATGATGTCCGGCTTGTGTATTTTTATATAATTCCCTAATCCATGAATAGTGTTTGCAAGTATGACATCCAAAGTGTCGTTCGGTCGTTGGTTAATAAATGTGTGGGTATTTGTAAAATTACATTTATGCACTTCATTCTCCGTCCCGCCGAACCTGGGAAGAAGGTGCATGCCAGTAATAAATATATACACTTCAAATATCTCATTTTCTTCGCATTCGGTTATGAGTGGTTTGATTTTCCCGAAATCTGCTCTTGTTCCGGTGATAAATAGAAGTTTCTTTTTATTGTTCATCGATCCAAGTATATTCAAGTTGAGTGTTAATTGGTATATCCTTTGCCGCTCTTTTGCCAATTAGGCCTGAGAACTCATTAGCCGGAATTTCCCCCGTGCCCGGACGTTTGACCCAAATATTGTTTAATGAAAACAGTTCACCTTCTTTTATGGATTTTATGCTAACAACCTTAGCATATGCAAAATCTATTGTAGGTTTTTCTCCGTCCTGAATTTCTTTCCTGCCTCCACGCGCCTTATAAATTGCATTTGCCCCTTCTATGAGGTCTTTCAATTCATTTGGGTCTATTGATATCTCTATATCAGGGCCTTCCCATTCCTTGGAAGAGGTAAAATGCTTTTCCAGTATTGATGCACCCATGGCTACGGCGCCCAAGCAAGTATAATTTTTCATAGAGTGGTCACTTAACCCAATCACGGCATTAGGGAATTTTTCACTAATATCCTGAAGTGCGCCTAGTTTCACATTTTCATACGGAGTGGGGTACATTGATGTGCAGTGCAATATAGCGTAATCGATATCATATTTTTCCAGAATGTTAACTGCCTCTTTTATGCTTTCAAGGTTGTTCATGCCCGTGCTTAATATAATAGGTTTCTTAAATCTAGCAATGTGCTCTATTAATGGATAGTTGTTGCATTCACCAGACCCTATTTTATACGCTTGTACTCCCATTTTCTCTAGCCTGTTGGCGGCTTCCCTTGAAAATGGGGTGCTTAAATATAGCATTCCCTTACTTTCGGTATATTTCATCAGGGCTTTTTCATTCTCCTCGCTAAGTACACAAGAAGAAATAATTTCCCAAATAGAAATATCGGCATTTGCCGGAACAACATCATTATAAATCATTTCATCTTCAATAATATGGCATTGAAATTTCACGCATTTAGCGCCAGCCTCATATGCATCATCAATCATTTTTATTGCTTTATTTATATCGCCGCCATGATTGATACCTATTTCAGGAATTACAAGAGGTGGGTTCTCCGGGCCAATAACTAGATCACCAATCTTTATTTCATTCATTTTTTTAATCTTTGAGTACAGATATACTCGGCAAGTTTAAAATCAAGTTCTGAATCTATATCCGCAGATCTTTCCACAGGCATTATATAAGCAAAAGTGCCATCTCCAAAAAAGCTTTTATTTTTCTTTAAATAATCGCAATGCGCAATAAAAATAGCCCCGTTTGTTCTAAAATACACTGGGAACTCCTGCCGATTTAAATTTTCTGTTTCAGGTCGCATAAAATTCTTCATGCTCTTGCTTTCAGGTAGTGTATTCATCCTAAATGGATGATGCTCAGCCTCACACACAGAAACCAAACATTTAGCATTTTTTTCGAATAACATTTCTATCGAATTGTATATATCTTCAGATATCCTGTTTGGTGAAGTTGGTTGCAACAACACTACTATGTCATATGGCGAATTACTCCTTTCAAGCCGACTTATCGTGTCCAGGACGACTTCAACACCGCTTGTGGTGTCGGAAGCAAGGGCTTGTGACCTCATGAATGGAACGTCGGCGCCAGCAGCACGCGCTATATCGGCAATATTCTCGTCTTCCGTGCTTACAACCACCCTGTCCAATAAACTACACGATAGCGCTTGCTCTATTGTCCATTCGATTAGCGGTTTCCCATTAAATTTCATTATATTCTTCCCCGGCAAACCTTTTGAGCCGCCCCTTGCAGGGATAAGTCCAAATATCCTTTTTCCTAAATACATAATCTATAAATATTAAAAGTTGTAGAACTTATCTAAAAGGTTTTGGAGAGAATTGCTTTTTTTCATCTAATTCTATTTACAGGCCTTTACGGTCCATTGGTTACTTTTTGCATTCGAGTCCTTTGGCAAGTCTATAGTGTCGAGGCGCGGCATTGTGAGAGCGTTATTTTTGTCAAGGTTTGCCAGGCTAACTTCAGTGGTCAGCCCAACAACGCAGTTACGAGACTTTAACACCGAATGCAAAGATTCGTTATGAGCCCCATATGGATAGCACATAATCCAGCGGGATATGTCAACTCCAATGGACTTGAGAAAAATCAGTGACTGATCAATTTCCATTTCTTGTTGTTGAGTCGATAGAGTGTTTAGCCAAAAGTGATCATATCCATGCGAGCCAACATACATACCATGATTGTAGAGCATCCGTATTTGGTCCGTATTCATGTACAGTTCACATGAGAAAGACGACTCGTCTTTTGTTACATATTGTCTAAAGAGTTCGTCAATAATGGAATGTCTCAATTCCAATGGTAACTCAGATTGCAGCATTTGTTTACAGAATACGACTTCGGCGGGGTCTAAACGATTGGGTTTCCCAAACTTCTCCCAATGCACCATATGCGACGGCAAGTTGTAACGTGACGTGTTTTCGTCAATCTGTTTGAAGATGTACTCGACAAGCTTTTGTTTATCAGGGGCGCTAGCCAGCACAAAATGGATTTTGTTCACATCAAGTACTTTATGTTCGAGAATACACTTAGCTGGAGGGAAAAAGCACCCGGTTAAGTTCTCTCTATCTAGGATCGGAAACACTTCCGTGAAATGGTCTATGTAACCATCGTCGAATGTCATTAAAAGCGGATGCGGGGGCAAAGGTTTACCTTCGACAATAGCATCCATTAAATCTGGACCACTGATAACATTGTAGTGTTTCTTAATATACTTTATCTGTTCTTCAAAATCGCCGCTGTCCAAGCCCTTAATTTCAGGGTAGCGTGAATATCTAAGCTTCCGCACGTAATGGTACATAACAATTGTAAGAACATTCCGCATCTATTTTCCTTTCTTGACATGCAACATGAAAGTAGAAGCATGTGCAAGAAGTTGTGTGTTGTGTCTTGCATATGTTTGCAGAAGATTTGATATTGAGAGATGGATACCGGGGTTTGTCTTACTAAATGACGGTGTTACCCCGTGAATATGCACGGGATATACCTCTGCTACTTGTAGGCCTCTCTCTTGTAACAAGTTAATCAATTGAAAAGGCGTGTATTGAAATCGTGTTGCAACGTCAATACCGGTATTGGCATGTTCTGTTCCCGACTCTTGCAGCTGAGCACATTCCGAACTTATAACTTCTACCAGTTCTTTTGCATTAGTCCACTTAACCGCTTCTCTAAAAAGAAGTTCTATTTCATCGGCATTATTTTCTTGGGTTGTATATTCATTCATGGAAACAAGGTTGAAGAGGCGATTGCGAGCCCCTACAACGAGTGAGCCTCCGGGAACCAGGGCCTTTGCGACGAGGGCAAAAAAGTTTCTCATTTCCTGATGAGAGATATACTCAATGAAACCATTTGCCGAGATAAGATCATAGCTTTCGTGCTGCATATCATAGTCAAAGATAGAACAGCACATGAATTTTGCTTGCGTAATGCCTTCGTCAAGAGCCTTCTTAGATGCTAAATCGATCATTTCTTGCGCATAATCAACACCAATGGCGTCAATTCCGCGCCTTGCAACATTACATACTAGTTCTCCCGTTCCACATCCAACATCCAGAAAAGACCCTAGTGCAGGAAATTCTTCAACAACTTGCATGACATAGTCATTTCTTTGTTCAATGATATTCACTTTGGCGCTCTCAAGTCCCTCAGCCATCGACCTCCAATTTTCGGCGTGCTCCTTGAAATACTTTAGCGCTTCCTTTTGTTGCTTTGTAGTTATAATCGGGTATTCTCCTTCTATCCGATATTTCCCAGATGCCCGCTGTTTAGCGACTTCCCCATGAAGAACATGCTATGTGAGACGGTAAAACATGTCAAATCCTGCACCCCCCGCATGGCATGGTCACCGATTTCCAAGTCCCACGCATCCTTTTTCTGCCGCATGCCGTACAGCGAGCGCATTTTCCCCTCTCCTTTTTTATTTGGAACAAGACTTCCTTGCGCGTAAGTAATCGTACCCTTTGAAATGATTTCCTTATGTCACCGCCAACTAACGCAACCCATTAATCCGGTTCAGTATCGAAGCAAACAGTTCCTGCGGCACGGCAACTTCCGCCTTTAAACCGGCTGGCTAACGGGTTGGGGAAATATTCGCGGCAAAATAATGAGACATCCGGCGATTAGCCAAAATGGAATTCCCATAAACGGTCCTTCCAGAACAACGTGTGAAAAGGGGAAGAGAAAGGCGCTGACCATGGCCAAGAGAAGTCCCATGGCTATTTTTCCGGGAAATTCCTCCTCACCGAAAGCGCGGTATGTAGATATCCCCCTTGAAATCGCTAAGGCAATAATGGCAATAAAAATTACAAATCCCTGAACTCCGGTTCTCCTTGCCACGGTAAGGTAGGAATTATGCAGGGAATGGAATGATTCATGGTTTTTTATCATAACTCTTCCATGATCGCCAAATATCGGAGGCCCAAACCCGATGCCATACGGGTATTCCGTAAAATCACGCAGGGCGGAAATATCGATTAAATACCTTTTTTCTTTCTCGTAAGTCGAGGGCGTAAAAATATCTTTAAAGGGATGAATCTTGCCGCTGGGCGTGAAGAAATACGGTAAGATAAACAACAAGCAAACTATTACTATAACGGCTTTTGGCAAACTCTTCATTCTCGAAACAAAATATAAACCCGCCAAAACAACCAGCGCTATCATCCCTGTTTTACTGTAGGAATAAAGCAATACTATGGAAGAAACTGCCAGTCCGTAAAAAACCACATGGTAGTTTATTTTCTTAACGCCTATTTTCAAGAAAGGAAGGCAAAATCCAAGAGCGACAAGATAGAAAAAGGAATCCCGCATGGAATAATTTTTCTGTTCGGAAGTAACCGGAAGTGTGTCGTAAAGAAAGTTTCCTATTTCGCCAATCAAGTTCGGTACTGTTCCAATAATTAATGCCGCTATAAGCCGTTTAAATTCTTTTAAAGTCTTTATGTGCGCGAAAACCATCATGGCGAAAAGCGAGTAATAAACTATTGCAAAATGACGTAACGCAACGCCTCCCCAGTTCGGTAGCGAAAGATACAGCATTAACAGACCGATGAAAATATATGCAAGGATTAGAACGAATGGTAAAAGGTATTTGCGCGCCGTGCTTACAACTTTCGGTAGCCCCGCTACGAGAAGAATTAAAAGCGCCCATTCCGATATGTAAACAGGGAGCGGCCCAAACTGCATCGCCATATGGGTGAATTCCCTGTGCTTAAAAGCGACAAAAAAGACGAACACCGCAAGAAAATGCGCGGGCCAGCGCAATCCGAAGAGCGCGAAGGCGAAAAGGAATCCTCCAAAAAGCGAGGTTATTTCCAGTTTATATAAAACGGCGGCAAGTACCGTTAATAAAACAGCCCATATATACAAAAGAATATGGCTTAAGAATTTTTTATTTACAACGCTGGAAAGTCGCGGCGCTGCATCGGATGCGATACTCTGAGCGCCGGTGTCACCGTTCATACAAGAATATCTTTTTTGGCTGAAATATATCCAACCGCCAACAACACCCCCGCAGTCATTAGGGCAAGGACTGCCAGCTTTTCGACGAAAGGTTCCGCGGGAAAAGGCGTTTCGAAAATATACGTCCAGACGTCCATGTAAGTCGTAAAAAAGAGGAATTTTATATCTTCAAAAAGCGGCAGGTCTCCAAGAGCGAACAGAATAAAATAAACTATGGCCGCTATTCCAATAACCGTGGACGGTTCCGGCTTCAGATAGGAAATCAGAATTCCGAGCGCCGCCAGCGGGAAAAAGGAAACAGCCACAACTGGGGCTGAGATGAAAAACATCATAACGGCGCCGTCGGCCAAGATAAGCCTGTCCTTTCCAACGTTCCCCAAAAGTTCCGAGTCCAGCACAAGGTTGCCGTATCCGGAAAAGATGGTTCCAAGCACAAGCGAGCAAACAATAAAAAAGATAACCAGTAAAACGAGGTAGCCTCCCAGCACCATAAGCTTTGCCAGCAGGAATTGCGATCTTTTCACGGGACGCAAAAGGCATGTCCTGATAGCGCCATTGGAAAACTCCCCTGCAAACATCTGCGCCGCCACAGATATCGTAATAAGCGGGAAAACGAATACAAAGGCGAAATAAAGCGAAATGTATGTAAATCGTAAACCGTTAAAACGCGACCGATCTATCAGCATGTTTTCAAGTCCAACGGGCTCCGTGAGCCAGTACATGCGTTTTTGAACGCGCTCCACGAAGGAATCGGATTTTTTTATTCGTGGCGGCGGTTTAAGACTTTTAATGTCCCCCGCATACGCCTCCCCTATAAAAAACGACCAAGGGAACAAAACGCCTTCTCGTGCATCTTCGTCCTTACACTCGCACGGCGAACCATACTGCGGTTTGGGTATCGGTTTAGGGTTTGTAAGACCTTCGAAAAACGTGCCCCAATAATCGAACTCTTCAACGGTTCCCGGCTTAAGGACAAGTTCATCATCGATTATTTTTTTCTTTTCATCGCCAAGAGGGTTGTCGGGAAAAATAAACAGGCTTATAACATTTTTTGCCATTCGCTGAACCGCCGTGTACACAGAAACGACAGCCGAGCCGGTCATTTGCTTGCTCGTGGATGGAACCGAAGACCTATCCACGCCATTCTTGGCGGCGTAAACTTCGTACCCGAAAAGCATCAGGCCAAGGTAAAAAATAAGAACAATGGGGGCAACCCAAAATACGGAGGATCGGATCAGTTTTTCCGCTTCAATTAATAACAGCCTGCGCATGATATCCCAGCCTGGGTTACTTCCCGCTTCTTCGTTTGGCTACCAAACCGGATACAGAGTAATGTCTAAGCGCGCACTCATGCACACTACACCCGGAATCTATTAGCAACTTGACAAGTTTGGGCGCATATTCCTGATGTAGAGTGAGTTCAAACGCTCCATTACTTTCCATTATCTTATGAATGTACTCCAACTTTTCCATCACTTCCCGCCCCCTGTTTCCTGGAGAACAGCGGAGGTAGAAGTAATAAGGAAATTCGGCAAGTTCGTTTAGAGGACCCGTGTAAACAACTTCTCCGGCGTCAAGTATCAAGACTCGCGAGCAAAGCTCCATCACAAAATCAAAATCGTGGCTTGTTATAATAAATGTTTCACCTTCTTCAACTCTCGCCTTTATTATATCGCCAATTTCTTTAGTCCAGATGTCGTCAAGTCCTTGTGTCGGCTCGTCCAGAATCCGCACGGGACTTTCTCCCATTAATGCCAATGCTAGCCCCAGCCGTTGCAACATGCCGCGCGAAAACGCGCCGACTTTTTTATTACGCTCCTCATCCAGGCCAACTCCTTTGAGAGCCGAAATGATCTGTTCGGAACCCGGAGCTTCCGAACCGTCGGCAAAAAGCCTGAGGTTATCGTAAGCGCTTATATGATCATAAAAAGCCGGAACTCCGATTAAAGCTCCCATAGCCCCAATCGCCTCCTCCGGCTCGGTGTGCGGACATTTTCCCATAATACTGACACTACCTGAAGTAGGGCTCACGAGGCCGGTTACGGTTCGCAAAAGCATCGTCTTACCCGAACCGTTTTCTCCCAGCACTCCGAAACATTCACCCTTTTTAACGTCAAAAGAAATTCCAGAGAGCAAAACATTATTTTTGATCTTTTTTGTAACTGACTGTACAGTTACTCGCTTATCCGAAGTCTTTTCCACGCTGATCATAATAGTCAAATATCGGTCGTACGGAAAAATATTTTTCTATTCACAATTTACTCCAAGAATACTTCAACAATCCGCGTTGCCGTTTGTCCGTCCCAAAGAGGCGGCGGATCATTGAAACCGCCGGTATCCTCTTCGACCAGGAGGTTTTCCATATCTTCGATCATCTTATCAACAGAAGTAAGTTTGTTGGTTCCTTGCGCGATTGTTACAGGACGCTCGGTGTTCGGGCGGAGAGTCAAACACCGGGTGCCGAGGTAAGTGGTTTCCTCTTGCAAGCCACCGGAATCGGTTAGGACGAAACGAGCGTTTTTTGCAAGGCATATGGAATCATGATAAGAAACGGGCGTTGTTGCAATAAACCCGTCTGCATCCTCGATTTTTCCTTTCAAATCAAATTCTTCAATTCGCTTTAAAGTGCGCGGATGGAGCGGGAAAACAACCGGCAAACGGTCCGCAATTTTTGTCAGGTTATCCAGAATAGACTCTAATAAATCCGGCGAATCCACATTTGACGGGCGGTGCAGGGTAACATAAACGAACTTTTTGGGCTTAAGGTCCCATTTCTCGTATGTACGACGCGTGTTAGCCTTATCCATTTCATTCACCAGAGTATCTATCATGATGTTGCCTACCATTCTAATTTTTCGGCCATCAATGCCTTCTTTCTTCAAGTTCTCGTCTGCATCGATGCTGTGCGTAAATAATAAATCGGTAATGCTATCGGTTACTTTTCTATTTACCTCTTCCGGCATATTAATGTCGAATGAGCGCAATCCCGCTTCGATGTGAGCGACTTTTACATTCAGTTTTCTGGCTACCAGAGCGCATGCCATTGTGGTATTTACGTCACCGACAACCACTACCCAGTCAGGTTTTTCGGAAAGGCATATTTTCTCAAATTCTATCATTATGTTTGCAGTTTGCACAGCATGACTAGCAGAACCTACTCCAAGTTGAATGTCGGGTTTTGGAATGGACAGCGATTCGAAAAACTCAAGACTCATCTCATAATCGTAGTGTTGTCCCGTATGGACAAGGATATGTTCAATTCTATCCCTTACCTTCCCCACTTCCCGACAAAACGGAGCGATTTTTATAAAATTAGGTCTGGCGCCCACTACACTAATAATTTTAAGGAGTTTCATAATTAGGGACTTTAAAAACGGTCATCTTATGAACTCTCGTCTCTTGAACGCCTGACAGCATCCGTAAGTTCTTTGTTCTCCATGTACCATTCAATAAATTTAGGTATTCCATTTTCTATGGACGTTGTGGGGCTATAATTAAGTTTCTCCTGAGAATATCTTATATCCGCATAAGTCTCTGCCACATCTCCAGGCTGCATCGGCATCATTCTTTTTTCCGCCTTTTTCCCTACGGCCTTTTCTAGAATATCAATCATATGGAGAAGGTCCTCGCATTTATGGTTGCCAAGATTAAATATCGAATAAGCCGGCAATCCGTCTACGAAAAGGGACGCCAAGGTACCCTGAATAATATCATCTATAAAAGTAAAATCCCGCTTCATCTGTCCGCTGTTAAAAACATTGATTGGTTCGTTATTCAAAATAGCTTCCGTAAAAAGCCACATCGCCATGTCTGGCCTGCCCCATGGGCCATACACCGTAAAAAAACGCAGACCCACGGTTTGAATCCCGAATAGGTGTGTATATGAATAAGCCGTTAATTCATTGGATTTCTTGGTTGCCGCATAAAGGCTTATCGGCGTATCGAGCCTTTGGTTCTCTGTAAAAGGGACTTCTTTTACGCCGGCATATACGCTTGAAGATGACGCATAAACGAACCGTTCCACCTTGTGGCGTTTTGAAAGTTCCAGCACATTTAAAAACCCCTCGTTATTGGATTTTTGATAAGCAAAGGGATTGATAAAAGAATATCGTACACCGGCCTGTGCAGCGAGATTGCAGACCAGCTGAGGGGAATGCTTCTTAAATAACAGTTCCATACCGTGTAAATCGCAAAGGTCTATTTCTGCAGGAGTAAACAAATCATAATCATTCAAATTTCCGTGGCGGGCGCGCTTTAAATCCACGCAATAATAATCATTCAAGTTGTCAACGCCTATTACCCTGTGTCCATCTTCAAGAAGTTTCTTGGCCAGATAATAACCAATAAATCCCGCCGTACCGGTAACGAGTAAAATCATTTAATTCCCTTTTAAAATGTTCCTTAAGACAACCAATAAAAAATCATTTTGTTCCACTCGTAATATATCATTTTGGCGCTGTTACGGTCTTTCCACCACTCCGTAAGTCTTATGGAAGTATCTGCCGAAGGATAAACGTACATTTTCATCCCGCTTTCCTTTGCCGTCGGTTCGTAAACATACGCCGCTCGCCTTGTATGGTACGGCGAGGTTACAAGAATAAAAGATCGCACATTGTTTTCTTTCATCAATCTAAAATTTACCAGCACTTCACCGCGCGTACTATGTTCGCTTAACTTCTCGTCAGACCATGCCACCTTATCCATGGGAATTCCGGCTTCTTTTAGTTGTTGCAGCATCAGTTCAGCGTAGGTGAACTTCCAATAAATCTGCCCGCCCCAAAAGATAATCATCTTCCCGTAGCCTTGTTTGAAAAGGTCTATACCCGTCATCAGACGCTCCCCTTTACTGTCTCCCGCCAAAACCACTATCGCATCGCTTGGCTTGATATTGTCTTCGCGAACGAGCGCCTGCCCCATGGCGTTCAATAGAATGGCATGGAACAAGTAGATAAGAAGAAAGACGGCGGCAAGAAACCCCAAGGTGATTTTCACCCATCGTTTTTTTAACAGTTGCAATTACAGACACCTTATGCCGTTAGTAAGCAAGACCATCACCACTTTTCAATATCTCCTGTTGAAATGCCATTCATATGCAGTACGTACGATTGTTTCCAGTTCGGAATGGATCGGACACCATCCAAGCTCCTTTTCAGCATCTCCCTTGGAAGCTATAAGCGTGGCAGGGTCTCCTTGGCGGCGACCACCGACGACCGTCTTGACTTTTTTTCCGCTTACCCGGCCAACCATATCTATCACTTCCCTGACGCTCGCGCCTTTCTCGGAACCGAGATTAAAGATTTCATATTCGATGCCGGAACCGATATATTCTACCGCCTTTAAATGGGCGACGACAATATCCTCCACGTGAATGTAATCCCTAACGCAAGTACCGTCGTCAGTTTCCCAATCCGCACCGAAAATGTTCGTGTCACGATCATGTTCAAGGTTATCAAGAACGATGGGAATAAGGTTTTGCTTAACCTTCCGGCTTTCCCCCATCGAACCGTCAATCGCCGCTCCCGCCGCGTTGGAATAGCGAAGAATCACGCACTTAAGACCGAATGCCGAGTTGTAATCCTTTAAAATCCTTTCAAGCATTCTTTTGGATTTCCCATAAGGATTTATCGGATTCGTGGGGTGGTTTTCATCTATCGGGAGATACTCAGGATTGCCATACACCGCAGCCGTCGATGAAAATACGAATTTATTACATTTGTATTTTATCATTGCGTCAAGAAGATTAAGCGTCTTCGATACGTTGTTGCGGTAGTAGATATCGGGACGCTCCATAGATTCCGGTACGCTTATCTTCGCCGCGAAGTGCATGACGAGTTCTATTTCCTCCTTGGTAAAAATGGATTCCAAAAGATTTGTGTCGCCAAGATCGCCTTCGTAAAAAACAATGGAGCCTTCGACGGCTTTGCGGTTACCCGTAGATAGATCGTCAAGGACTACCGGTACATGCCCGGCATCCATGAGTCGCTTCGTCATGATGGAGCCTATGTAACCGGCGCCCCCAACGACGAGTATTTTCACCTACAGCCGCCAGTAAACGAAATTCGGAAGTTTTTCCGCTTCATATGCCGATTTGACATCCACAAATATCGGCTTTGACTTCTTGTTCGTAAGTTGGAGGAAGGCATCCTCACCGCGGTTTAAATATTCGTCATGCGCCACACAAAGTATTATGGCATCCACGTTTTTGATTTCGGATTCGGGATCTAGCTTGATTCCGTAATTGAGCTTAACGTCCTTAACTGATGCCCTTGCATCGGTTATCAGAATTTCCACATGATGTTCGCGCAGTATTTTTATAATATCGATAACCTTGCTGTTTCTTATATCATTGATATTTTCCTTGAATGTTATGCCGAGAATCGCTACTTTAGATTCCCGTACGTTGCGCCCGCTTTCTATCAGCAGCTTGATAGTCTTTTCGGCAATAAACTCGCCAATGCTTTCGTTAATGCGGCGTCCTGCAAGAATTACCTCCGGAATGTAGCCAAGATGTTCCGCACGGTGAGTAAGGTAATACGGATCAACGCCTACGCAATGTCCGCCCACAAGGCCGGGCCTGTACGGATGAAAATTCCATTTCGTGGCGGCGGCATCTATCACTTCGTTCGTGTCTAT
>SDBV01007180.1_pt1 | contig 15283 bp, 14 predicted proteins | sample 2277081 | NCBI WGS metagenome assembly SDBV01 (sample SAMN10402039, study PRJNA504765) | marine sediment metagenome | isolation source: marine sediment core GS10_PC15, 223 cmbsf | place: Arctic Ocean: Southern Knipovich Ridge | collected 2010
TAAATAATTGTTCTTGATTAGTTAGATTTAAACTCATAATTCCCCTCAAATCTATTTTCTCATAATAAATTTTCAGGGTCAATGGTTATATTATGTATTTTTCAGTGCAACCATCCCTGGTTCGCTTCCGCGCCTGGTCGGCGCGCGTTCGAAACCATCGATTCCCGATTCTTTTAGTGAATGGATTTAAAGCAAAAAAAAGGCTGCTTTTACAGCAGCCTTTTTCTCTATTTTAAGCGCCCAACGGGAATCGAACCCGTATCACAAGCTTGGAAGGCTTGGGTAATAGCCGTTATACGACAGGCGCTGGATTTTTTTATCATATAAATAATGTTCGCATAAATTACACTAAAATTTAGAAAAATGTCAAGTAAAAGACACTATAATTAACAATATCAATCCCATGCATGTCCAGCGGAGCCTAAAACATTTTTATTTTTTTCAATGATCATGTTTTTTAGTTCCTCTCTTGCCGGGCCAAGGTACTTTCTTGGGTCAAATTCAGCAGGTTTATCTTTAAATATCTTTCTAATTATAGCTGTAACTACGAGTCTTCCGTCCGAATCTATATTTATCTTGCATACTGCGGATTTTGCAGCTTTTCTAAGTTGTTCTTCCGGGATACCTACAGCATTTTTTAATACTCCGCCATTGTTATTAATCATATCTACATAGTAGGGGATAACTGAACTTGAACCGTGAAGAACAATCACAAATCCTGGAATTCTTTTTTCTATTTCATCCAGAATATCGAATCTCAGTGGAGGCGGAATAAGTACGCCTTTTTCGTCTTTTGTACACTGCTCCGGCCTAAATTTATTAGCTCCATGTGATGTACCAATAGATATTGCAAGAGAATCTACATTAGTTTTTGATACAAAATCCTCTACTTCATCGGGTTGTGTATAAGTACTTACTTCTGCTACGACATCATCTTCTATGCCTGCGAGAACACCAAGTTCTCCTTCTACAGTAATATTAAATTGATGCGCATATTCTACAACCTTTTTTGTAACAGCAACATTTTCATCGTATGGAAAATGTGAACCGTCTATCATAACAGAGGAAAATCCGGTATCTATACAGGATTTACATGTTTCAAAACTGTCTCCATGGTCTAAGTGCAGTGCAATCGGTATTATTTTCCCACCGCCTACATCTTTTGCCAGCTGTACGGCACCCTGTGCCATATAAGTTAAAAGTGTCTGATTCGCATAAGCACGGGCACCTTTAGAAACCTGAAGTATAACTGGAGATTCTGATTCTGCGCAACCAGTAATAATTGCCTGAAGCTGCTCCATATTGTTAAAATTATAAGCGGGAATTGCATATTTGCCTGCCATGGCTTTTTTAAACATATCCTTTGTATTTACTAATCCAAGATCTTTATAACTTATTGCCATTATTCACCTTCCGAAATTATTTATTTTTGTGATTATATATTGATAATACAGGTAAAAAAAGTCAAGTGATAAATCTTAGGTTTTTATTAATTTGTCTTTTAATATAATAATTATTAAATCTTCCAAATTAATAATGTATAGATATATAAAATCTGCACTTTAAGTACTTCCCCCCCCTCCACCAAAAAGAAGCATTTTGCGGTGTTAGAAATAGTTATTATGCTATCAGGCGGAAAAATACATACCGCCGGCATCAGGTATGTATTTTTCGGCCTGATAAATGCAAAAACTTTAACATCGCAAAATGCTTAGTCTAACCATACTTGACATGAGAGTTGGTTTGCTAATAGAATTATTAAAAAGGGGGTGTAGCTCAGTTGGCTAGAGCGCGTGAATGGCATTCACGAGGTCGTGGGTTCGATTCCCTTCACCTCCAGATTATTAAAATTGTTTTACATATTTTTGTAAAAGATTATATAATTAAAGTATAATTCATGCTTTTTGATTTTATTATAATAGGAGTACATATTGTCAGGCGGAGATCCCGAATTAGCTAGTTTGTTAGGCTTGGACGACGAAGAAACTAAAGAGCCGGATTTTGATACCCTTTTTAATGAAAAAAAGGGTAATAAGGGCAGCGCGGGAGCAGCTAGCGAAGATAAGGATCAATTTACAGACATTTCACAAAAGAGCTTTATAAAGGTTGATAAAATACAGGAAAATCCAAAACCGTATTTTAAGGATAAAGAGTATTATAAAAATGTACTGCATGGATGTGGAGAAATATCAAAAAAAGTGCATTCTCTTTTAACCCAGTTTTTAGGTGCTAAGGATCCGCAGGACAGAACACTTTTTAGAAACAGATTGATGCCTGCATACTGGGATCTATTCAGAGAAGTTGCTAATAAGTTTGGAGGTAAAGTATCTATTGCGAAAAAGCTGCTGTTAAGGTTCGGTATTCTTGCTCCTAATCTTATTTCGGCTGAACAGCAGGACATGATTTCGAGAATTATTTTAGATAATAACACTGGTGAGCCAGTACATTACCTTGATGAATGGATAAGCATGATAATAAAAGGAGAAGCAAAGCCTTCTGAACAGGATGAATTAAAGTATGTAAAAAAATCTGCTAACCAGAGAAAAAAGGATATAGTTGATAAAAGGGCTACGGTCCGAACGGCAGAACTTTCCATGATTAATAATAAAATATTAGAAAGAGATCAGGCAGAAACAGAACTTTTAGCTAAAGCAAAATCATTACAATTCCATGATGTAAGAACAGAGTATAATGGATTAAAAGCAGAATACGGGCAGGATCAGAAAAGTACTTTAAGCAGTATTCCTGAAATCCTGCGTAAACTTGGTAATTTAGACAGAAGTATTTCTCAGTCATTTAAAAAACTTGATGATCTTTCCAGAGAAATAAATAGTTTAAAAGACAAAATAGACGATTCAGACCTTGATAATTCTGATACGGAAGCTGTGCAGAATGAAGTTAATACTTTAAAACAGATGGCAAAATTATGTGTTGGAAGGCAGGGGAATCACTTTCCGATTTTGGTTAAACAGTATTTCAGATCCAATATACGTGATATTGCAACAAGAGAAAATATTATCAATATTCTTGTCGATTTAGAAAAATTAGATTCCGGCCTGTTTTTAAGAACTTATAAGGGGCAGGTAAACAGAATTGTGCCTCATATAATTATTGTTCCATGCTATGGAGAGCAGGGTGTATGCTGGGAACCTTTTGAAAGGCGTAATAAAATTTCCGGAAGGGGACGGCTTGCAATACCCCTTTTCCCTAAAAACTTAAAAGAGGCCATAATAATTGCTGTTGCAGATTTAAGGTGGCAGATAGCAAAAGAAAAGGCTATGCATTATTGGATGGAAGAAGGATTTACAGGCAGATACTTTCAATGGTATGAAAGCAAAAAATTAAAAGGTGATGTTAAGGATGCTTTTATAAAAGATTATGTACTGTGGATCACAAAGGAAAGTGTAGGAACTCAGAAATTGGATAAAGAAATAAGGGGCGTATTCTGGAGGATGCTTCCTTTTCCTCAGGATGTTAAAGATTACCTAAAAAACAGGGGCTTTGTTTATACTAATCTATATAAAAAAGATGTCAATATTTCCAAGAGTGACGGATATTAATCCCGCTACTAAATTACTTATGACGTCCGTTTGAATTTCATATGTCGTTGAAATCAGGTCGTTCAATAATGAATTGACTTCCTTCGGTAATTTAGTAGCGGGATTATTTTTTCCTGGAAATTATCGGTTCGAAATATTTATCCATATCTATTTTTTTGGAAATAATCTTTAATGCAATTCTGTAAATAACAAAACTTCCGATAATAGAACCAATAAAAAATACTATATTTAATATTCCAACATAATCTGCCATACTATCATTGTTGTAGAACAGTCTGAAGAAAATAAGGATACAGCCGAAATAAACAACAAAAATTATTAAAACATTAAATATTGTAGCTCCAATAATAAACAGTACCGTGTTAGCTTTTTTATTCATCACTTTTCCTCTTTTTTTCTGTTAAAATTACGGATATAAAAAGTAAAATAACCATTATAACAAGTGCAGAATCTGCAACATTAAATGCAGGCCATCTTCTAAATCCTAAAAATCCGTATACATTAACACTTATAAAATCAATTACACCTTCCGGCCTAAAAATCCGGTCTATTAAATTACCTATTCCTCCTCCTATTGCAACGGCGAGGCACCATTTCTGTAATTTAGTTATGTCTTTTAATTTAAAATACCCAAAAAATAGAATAAATAAAACTATAATTGGAAGAATAATCGAAATAATACTTAAGTATGGCTCCTCCAGGTTCCTGCCTAATCCGAATGCAAGTGCATTGTTGCGTATGTGGACTATCCATAGAAAATCCCCAATAACTTCAATTATTTCTCCGATTTTTATATTTAAATCTATTATGTGTTTTGTTATCTGATCTAATAAAATAATAACTATACTAAGGCTGAATGGTAATAACTGGTTAAAAATATTCTTCTCTGTCATGTTATAATCCTGTAGGTAAATCTATTAAATTTGTTTTAATATCTGTAGAATCTTTTATATATTCTGCCATAGCACTTACACCGTGAATTTCTGTTAAATAATGCCCGCCGAAGATTACATTTATTTTCGCTTCCATACATTCATGGTATATACTATGTGACGCATCTCCTGTAATAAACAGGTCAAGGTTGTCATTTATTGCATCATATACAGTCATTGGTGCTCCACCGGATACTACGCCGACGGTTATAATCTTTTTTTGGCCAAACGGCAGTGCTTTTAGACAGCATTCTTCCTTACCGCAAATCAAGCAGGAGATTTCTTCTAAAGATAAAGTTTTTGGAAGTCTTCCTTTAAAGCCGATTTTTATTCCTTTATATTCGCCAAACGGCTTAATATCTTTAAGATTTAAGATCTTGCAAATACCGATATTATTACCAAATTCGGGATTAGTGTCCAGTGGTAAATGCACAGCATACAGCGACAACTCATTTTCAATTAAATACTTGATCCGCTTATAAAAAGTTCCTGTTACAGGTTTTACCTTGCCCCAGAATAAACCATGATGAACAAATAAAAGGTTACTACTATTTTCTTCTGCAATTCTAAAACTCTCCAGAGATGCATCAACAGCAAATGAAATACCAGTTATTTCTCTTTCATAACCACCAACCTGGAGGCCGTTTATTGCGCTATCAATCCCTGCGCTGGATTCAAAATCGAGTTTTGTTTTAATCAAATTGTCAAATTCTTTAATTCTCATTTTCTAATAATGTCTTACATCACCAATGTCTTTAAGCCTTTAAGCCTTATAGTGTGCTCTTCTCCGGAATATCTTCATTATAAATAGTAAACAGGTTTTGACAAGCGTATAATAATAGTTTTTTGACAAATATCAGTTTTAGCAGGAATTAATAAAATCTGCCCGAAAAAAGAATAATCTTAATAACTTCCAGAATAGATCCACACTTTTAGTACTCTCTCTTCTTCGAAAATAAGCTATTTGTGATGTTAAAAAGATAATAATGCAATCAGGCGGAAAAATACATACTGCCGGCATCAGGTATGTATTTTTTCGCCTGATTATATGCAAAAACATTAACATCTCAAATTGTTTATGTAGAAATACTACTTGTTATTTTTATTATCACCTATTATTATGTTTTTAGGCTTTAAATGTATTATCGTTAATTGGAGAAGTAATTTGATCAAAAAGTATAAAGAACTTTCTTATAGGGATATTGTTGTCAAGATAAGTTCGGATGAAGTAAGCCGCCTGGATTCAAACGGCCATGACACAGGCATTATCGGACAGCCCCGCGCAATAAAAGCCCTGCAGCTGGGTACGGAAATACAGGCAAGAGGATATAATATATTTGTAACCGGTTATCCCGGTACAGGAAAAAAAACAGCGATTAAGAATATTTTAAACGAAATGCAGACTGACGTATCCAAAATAGAAGATTTTGCATTTGTTTATAATTTCAGTCATCCGGATTACCCCAGTTTATTAAGGTTCCCGGCAGGAAAAGGAAAAAATTTTAAAAGAGATATGCACTCCCTTGTTGAGAGCTTAAAAAAATCAATAAAAATCTGTATAGAAAGCGAGGCTTTTGAAAAAAAAAGAAACCGGCTTATTGAGCGAATACAGAAAAAGGAAAATAAAGTACTAGGCGAATTTGAAAAAGAGCTGAATAAAAACAATTTTCAACTTGTTCAGTTAGGGGAAGGCGAAGAACAGGTTACTGATATTATTCCAATATATAATGAAAAGGCTATGGATTTTGATGAGCTTCATTTGTTAGTAGAAAAGGGTGATGTAGAAAAGGATCTCTGGGATGATTATATGGCAAAATACTGCCAGTTTATGGAAGATTTAAAGGAAATTATAAAGCAGGTAAAAGTATTAAGAAATGAATTAAATAAAAAAATAAGAAAATTAAGTAAAGAATCGATAATGCCTTTTATTCAGTCCGAGTTGGAGGTTCTTAAACAGAAGTATAATGCAAAGAACATTGGCAAATATATAAACCTTTTGGAAAAAGATATTATGCAGAATATCTTTTTATTTTCAAGGGACCATAATGTTAAAGATCAAAGAGGTAACCGTGCTTTTGTTCGTTATGGTGTTAATGTGATTGTAGATCGTGCTGAATCTGAACATGTGCCTGTAATATTTGAGAATTTCCCTACAAATATAAACCTTATTGGCACCATAGAAAATAAAATTGAGCAGAGCGGCAATGTTAATACCAGTTTTATGAATATAAAAGCGGGAAGTTTGATTCAGGCATCCGGCGGATTTCTCGTTCTTCAGGCAGAAGATATTCTGCGGGAGGAAAATGTCTGGCAGAAATTAAAAAATGTTCTTAAAACAGATGAGGTCGTAATTCAGCATACAGAAAACGCATTTATGCCGCAAATGAGTATATTAAAACCCGAACCGGTTAAAATTGATGTTAAAGTAATTGTAATTGGAGATCCCAATATTTATGAGGTTTTATACTCTATGGATGAGGATTTTCAGAAACTGTTTAAAGTAACTGCAGAATTTGATTCTGAAATAGAAAGAACAGATGATAATATCTCCAAGTATATAGGATTCATTAAATCCATTATAGAAGGAGAAAAATTAAGAAAGATAACTTCAAAGGGCATTGCCGCAATTATTGAACATGGAATTAGAATCTCAGCAAGAAAAGTCAGGCTTACAACGAGGTTCTCTCTAATTAAGGACATACTTTGCGAATCAGATTATTGGGCAAAAAAGCAGGGCTCTAAAGTAATTAATCCGGCAGCAGTTAAAAAGGCAATAGAAGTAAGAAATTATCTGTCCAATCTCCCGGAAGAAAAAATCCAGGATATGATAGTAAATGGTGATATTTTATTATCCGTTACAGGAAAACAGGTTGGAAGAATTAATGCTTTAACTGTACATGACAGGGGCTATTATGCATTTGGCAGGCCTGCATTAATTACTGTACAGACTACAGCTGGCGATGATGGTGTAATAAACATAGAGAGAGAGGCCGGACTTTCCGGAGAATTTCATAATAAAGGAATGTTGATTCTGGACGGAATAATAAGAAGCAGATATGCAAAAGATTTTCCTTTATCTATAACTGCAAGTATATGTTTTGAACAATCTTATTCTCATATAGACGGTGATTCTGCAACAGCGGCAGAGGTATGCGCCCTGCTTTCTGCAATATCTAACATTCCCATTAAACAGGAGTACGCGGTTACAGGCAGTGTTAACCAAATGGGTGACATACAGCCAATAGGCGGAGTAACAGAAAAAGTAGAGGGTTTCTTTCAAATCTGCAATAAAAAAGGATTAACAGGAACCCAGGGAGTAATAATTCCTCACCAGAATGTACAAAATCTTATCCTGTCTGATACTGTATTAAATGCAATAAAAGAGAAAAAATTCCACATATTTACTGTAAAGCATATAGATGAAGTGATAGAATTATTTACAGGAATAGAAGCAGGAAACAGGAATAGTAAAGGAAATTATCCGAAAGATACTTTTAACTGGATAATAGAAAATAGATTGAAAGAAATGGCAAATCAGGTTAAGTATTATTCACATGGAAAGGATTAAAAATTAAGGAAGAAAAAAATGGCACCAACTATTAATATTGAGCAGATAAGGCGGGCAGCTAAAAATAACATACCACTAACAATCAAAACGTATAAATTAGCACATGAAACAGAAGAGTACATAGATAAAGTTATTGGCTTTTTTCTAAAGGAAATAGGATATGACCAGATTGCAAGTACAATATCATATTGTGTTAAAGAACTGGCTGTTAATGCTAAGAAAGCCAATACAAAGAGAATTTATTTTAATGAAAAAGAGCTCGATATAAACAATGCAAAAGATTATGAAACAGGAATGAAGGATTTTAAGACCATTACTCTGGGAAATATAAATTATTATTTGGAAAAACAGAAAGATGCGGGCCTTTATATAAAAATAGTACTAAGGACCAGTTTAAATAATCTGGAAATATCAATTCATAATAATGTGGAAATAACAAAAAAAGAACAGATGCGGATTTATGACAGAATAGCAAGATCCCGTGCTTTTAAATCGATGGAAGAAGCATTTAATACCGTCCTGGACAGTTCGGAAGGAGCTGGCCTTGGAATTGTAATTTTAATTCTAATGCTCAAAAAAATCGGATTAACAGAGGATTCTTTTGAACTTGATATAGTGGACGAAGAAACGGTAACAAAAATTGTTGTGCCGTTTACAGAGGTAAGACTTGAAAAAGTGGATCTGCTGACAGATACAATAGTGAAAGAGATTAATACACTACCGCAGTTTCCGGAGAATCTTATACAGCTTCAGAGGCTTATTAAAGATCCTGAATCTGAAATAAATGACATTGCAAAGCAGGTTAGTACAGATCCTGCATTAACGGCAGACCTTTTAAAACTAGTTAATTCAGCACTTTATATGCTGCCGAAGAAAATTGATAATATCTCCGAGGCTGTAAAGCTAGTTGGCATGAAAGGACTGGAAAACCTCCTGTTAAAACATGGAACCCAGAAGATATTAAAACAGAAATATGCAGAAATGAAGAAGTTGTGGTCTCATTCGCATAAAGTTGCTTTTTATGCGTACCATCTTGCAAAAACATTTAGAAAAAAGAAGGATATTTGGGATGATGCATATGTAGGCGGTATACTGCATGATTTAGGAAAAATAATTATCAATTCTCTACATCCCGATTTACTTTTAAAAATACAGAAATACTGTCTGGATAAAGATATTCCTGTTGGATTAATAGAAGACTTTTCTGTTGGATTAAACCACGCGGAAATCGGTTCGCGAATAGCTTTAAAATGGAATTTCCCGGATCAACTTATAAATGCAATCCATTATCATCATATGCCTTTGCAAGGTGAAGAACAATACAAGGACGTAATATATGTTGTGTATCTTGCAAATATTCTATGCAGTTACGAATTAAAAATGATAGATTACGATCAATTTGAAAGAAAAATTCTTGTCTATTTAGGAATAACCAGTGAAGAACAGTTAAAAAAGATATTGAATAGATTACAGAGGAATTTTTCTATAGAAAATTAGATATATTATAAAAAAATTAAATACAAGATGAATATTTTCCTCTTTATATACTAATGAAGGAGTATATATATGAGAGGGACAATTATAAAAATCAAACCAGTTATTAAAAATCAGCATTTGAGAATTATCGCGAAAATTAAAACTGAAGAAAAAAGCTTAATAAGTGCATATCTTCCGGACAGGGAAGTATCTGCTATTCTTCCAAGAAACATCCTGGCAGGGCGTGTGAAAAAAGTTCCGCGGAGCTTACTAAAAACAATTTCACCTATAATTAAAAGAATATCATGCAGAAGGCAGGTTCGGGTATGGGAATATAATAATATTTATTATTTTTCTTTTCTTTCATGGAAAAATATAGTTTTCATTTCGGGCTTGGATTCCGATTTGAAACAAGATATGAGTGCCATTTCCACATAAGTATACCGAAAGCTGTTGCAACATTTAAAGATCTTTTTACACCAATCATCGGAATGGATACTCTGCCTGCGCTATTATCCGCTATTTTTAACGATTCCGGGCTAAGTCCTAATTCTTCGGAACCTATTAAAACAATACCGGAATCAGGAAATGTAAATTTTCCAATCCGGGTGCCGCCGGTTTCAAGAGCAAAAACTGTTTTGGCCTTTATAGAATCAAGGCCTGCCCTGTCCCAGGGAACAATTTTACTACAGCCTCTCGATGTTTTCTGCGCTCTGTTGTGATCCGGTGATGGTGTATTATCCGAAATATAAATTGAAGAAACGCCAAATGCTTCTGCAGTTCTGAATATAGATCCAACATTAAAGGGCGACCGTATGTCTTCCAGATACACCTCAACCGGAAGGACTTTTCTTTTAGTTTTATCGAGTTGTATTTTATTTTTATCAAAGTTGATAAGGTCCCATTCGGAAGGCTCTGAGCCGAGAAAGCTTAAAATTGCATGCCTTAAATTATTTAAACAGCGTAGTAAAGCAGCTGTCTCCCGCGTATTTTTAAACAGAGTTCCTGATTTCCTAAAAACATCTTTTAAAGAAACAGCAAGATCTTCAAAAATAATTTCAGAATCAAAAACAGATGCAAAAAATTCAGGATTTATAAGTTTTTCTGTATTGGATAATTCGATTTCCGCTTTCTGAATTAGTAAAACCAATTTTCTAAGTCTTGTTTTTTTACCAAGGCTTTCAAGTTTTCTGATAGTAAACATGATTAAAACGCGGATCTGATAATTTCATAAAGGTCTTCTGTGCTTGTTGTTCTGGGTATATAGTTCATCATATCATAAGAATGTGCGATTTCTGCTACTTCCACCATATCATCAAGATTAAGGTTAAAATCACGGAACCTGTTCGGCAGGCCTAGATTTCCGGATAAAGACCTTATTAATTCTATTGTTTTGTTCACTGCCTCTGTAGTGGACAATTCTGACATGTTACTATCCATCATTTTCCCAATAGCAGCTATCTTTTCTGTGTTTGTTTTTGAGTAATACTCTAATATATGCGGCAGCAGCACAGTTGTAGTCCAGGACTTTGGTATTTTACATTTAGCATTTAACGCAAAGGACAATGCAGATGCTATTCCTGGTTTGCTTGCATTTAAGCCCATAGCTGTCATAAGGCCGCCCATGGAAGCTTTTACCCTGGATTTAAGATCATCAAGGTTCTCCTGATCTGTAACTAAAGTATTTCCTAACAAAGATATTGCCTTTACTAAAAATGTATCTGAAAGAAAATTATTCTTTTTTGAAATATGCCCTTCGATTGCACCGGATAAAGTGTCCATTATCGTTGTTGCTGTATATTTTATTGGCAGCGATCCTGATAATTTAGGATCGATTATCGCGTATTTTGTTATATTTTCCTGTGTATATCCAATTTTACCAGTTCTGTCACGGGCATCAATTACAAAGTATTCATTTGTAAGCATAAAAGGATCTCTGCAAGTTGTCGGGATTTCAACAAAGGGTATTGGTTCTGCATCAGGATAGTCATCAGTTAAAAAATCATCCATCTCTTTATCGCATGGAGCTGTCATAGCTATGCATTTTGCTATTGATAAGGTCTTTATTCCTCCAAGCCCTATAATTACATCGATTTTAGCACCACGGGCTAATTTTACTCCGCTGTCTATACTTGAACTTACAGCATTAGGTTTTATTTCATCATAGATAATACACTCAATATTTTTCTGAGAGAGAAGGTTTGTAACTCTATCTATTGTCTTTTTTTCGTATAAAATGGATTCAGTAACAAGAAGAACATGCTTGCCTAATTCTGATATTATTTTTCCTATGCGGTTTATAGTATCCAGCCCAAAAAAAACATATGTTGGTATATTAAAAAAAAGATCGGCCATACTTCATCCTTAACTAAAAAAAACGGAGGAACTAAGATAAGAGCCTCCGTTTTATAATATTCTAAATTCTTAAAAATAAGTCTAAATTCCGAAGAATTCCATTATATTTTCTGCTGTTTTTTCTAGAACTGTATTTGTAATATAATTGGGATCATCTAATTTCCTTTTAATTTCATCGATTTTTTCTGTTCTTATATCTGATGCCATTCGCACTTTTTCTGTGGCATTGTAAATTTCTGCCTTGTTTTTAGCATCATCAGATACCTGGATTGAATCTGTGTCCTGTGCTTTTTTAGGATTCACAGTTTTTACAGATTTCTTTAATCGTGATATGGGATCTGGTAAATTAACTCTTTCAATAGTCATCGTAAATCCTTCCTTCAGTTAGAATATCGTCCATACAGCTGTTTAACTTAATATTTTTTTAAGATTAAATGCAATAAATAAACAAATTTCCCCTTTGATTTTCTTCTTTTCTGATAATTGAGTCAACAGATTTAATGGAATATCGCAAAGATATTCTTCATGAATCTTTGTCATCTCGCGTCCTAAAAATACATTAGCATCTGGTGCAATATCATTTAAGTCTGTTAGAAGCTTTAGTATTCTGTTTGGGGACTCATAAATAACAATATTTAGTTTTTTTTCGTACATTTCTTTTAATTGTTTACGCCTTTTACCTGGTTTGGGAGATAAAAACCCCAGGAAGCATGCATTTTTAACAGGAAAACCGGCCACACTTAAAATAAGGCTTAACGCGGATGCACCGGGAATTGGAATAACATTATGGTTATTCTTACGGGCAAGACTCACTATATACGCGCCAGGATCAGAAATTGCCGGTGTGCCGCTGTCACAAACAAGTGCGATATCATTTCCCTTTGCAAGTAAATCCAGTATTTTTCCAGCTGCTCTTTTTTCATTATAAGAATAATAACTTAACAGCTTACTATGAATATCAAAATGGTTTGTAAGTTTCATAGTATGCCTTGTATCTTCACATGCAATGTAGTCCACTTCTTTTAATGTATTTATAGCGCGTAAAGTGATATCTTCTAAATTTCCGATTGGTGTTGCAACTATGTACAAGGTGCCCATATTAAACAATTCGACTAAATAACTTTCATAACTTAGAAAAGTTTATTTTCTCCGTAATTTTTTATTCTGGCAGCCGAAATACCTCGCAGTTCTACTGCAGGGATGGTGGCTATGAACTAGTGTCCAGCACCAAAATTACTGATTTTGGTGCTGGGAACGAAGATACCTCAGAGCTCTGCTCCGGGGTTCTTCATAATAAGTTCCATTTACAAACATATTATGTGAGCCTCTTTCAAAAAAAATCTGTGCCTAATAAATCAAAAATGTTAAAATATTTATTCCTAAATATCCGCCCCCGGAACTATCCGGGGGCTTCACAAAGACATAAATCACACTAAAACACTTTCTTTTTTTGCAGCATACGAATTACCTGCATTCTGGCTGTTATTCCTGTCTGCACCCTGATTATCGCCTTTTGTATCTGTCTTATTGTTAAATTGAGGCTTAAATTCAATATGATCCGCCATTACAATGACTTTTGAATGATTAGTACCATCATCACTTTTCCACCTATCCTGCTTTATTCTGCCTATTATTCTTACGCCTCTCCCTTTTTTAAGGTATTCATTGCACACTTCTGCAAGCTTACCCCAGCATTTTACATCAAAATACGATACTTCCTGCTCATATTTGTTGTTCTGCTTGTAATACCTGTTTGTTGCCAGCGAAAATCTGCAAAATGCAATATCGCTTTTTGTATTGGCAATTTCCGGATCCCTTACTAAATTTCCCTCTAAAAGTATGGAATTTAAATTATTCATAGCTTTTCCTCCTAAAATTAAAGCTTTTACATATATATAGAAAGGGTAAAAGTGCTGTTTTGCCTTTACTTTTTTCCAAATTTTTTGTAAATTATCTTTTTTTTTTTTATTTTTGTATATATAATGGTGTATATGTTTATATTGATGTTCTTAAAAACAGGAGATAATAATTTTTTTTATTTTACACTTGACAATATTGTTGTCTTACCGATATTATTACGGAAAAGAGCCGTTGGCTCTTAAACTATTATTAGCCAAAGAGCCGTTGGCTCTTTTATTTTAAAATTAGGAGGAAGGATAAAATATGAAAAAAATAAATATCCTAACAATAGCAATTGTTCTTTTAGCATTAGCGTCACCATTAATGGCAGACGTTGTGGTAAGCGGAGTAGTTAAGTATGGTGTAATTCTAGGACCAAACGTAGACGCTGGAGACGAACTTACAAGTACAGAAAGTACAGATGCCGAAATTACTGTAACAGCTGCAGTAGACGACAATAACACAGCAAGTATTACTATAGAAGATGATGGTACTGGAGGAATTGTTCTTAATGAAGCAAAATACGTAACTAATCTTCTTGGAGCATTTGGCCTGGGTGACATTCCTGTAACAGTTACATTAACAGGTGGTTTCTGGGAATCTGGTATCGAAGGTGTTGGTGTCTTCTCAAAATATGAAATTGAAGATGTATTTGATATGGCTACAGAAACCTGGCAGTTCGGAATTGATGTAGGTATCATGGACATAGTTACTGTAAGAGTTGATTTAGACCCAACATGGGAATATCAGTCACTATCAGGCGCTACACCTTCAAATGCAGATGATGCAAACATCGGTTACTTAATAGGTGCTTTCGGTGGAGCAGGACCGGTAATGGCTGAATTTTTCTATACAAATAGAAGTGCAGTTTATGATGAACTTGGATATCTAGCCATCGGTGTTGGCGTTTCTTTAGAATTCGGAGACATAGGAATTAATGTTGGTGTAAATGCTCAAATGGATTTAGTAGATGATCCTCTTGTAAATACTGCTGATTTAGGTATCGGTATTGGCTTTACATTCGCAGAACTTATATCTGCAAGTCTTTCTACTTATGGCTATATTGGTGATGCTGCAGACAGTTCAATTATAGATAGAATGTCTGTTCATGCAAGTGTTACTCCTATAGACATGATCACAATTAGTGCTGGTATGGTATTAGGTATAGGCGATGCTTATGTTGATGCATTACAACAATTAGATATTAATCTTAATACATCAGCTGGCGCATTAGAACTTAATACAGGTTTCCTGTTAACAGCAGAGACTATTGGTCCAGGCGGCATAAAAGATACGTTCTCATGGACAACTAATGATGGAGCGGGCACATATGAAGCAGGCGGATTTTATATCGGTGGAAAACTCGAATTCTAGTTTAAACATTATTTAGTTTTAACTTTTATTAGTTAACAATTAGCCTCCTCATTTATGAGGGGGCTTTTTTTTGGTTTTTTACTTTTAACTTTATTTTATATTTACTTGAAAATAATTAT
>SDBV01007181.1_pt1 | contig 15282 bp, 9 predicted proteins | sample 2277081 | NCBI WGS metagenome assembly SDBV01 (sample SAMN10402039, study PRJNA504765) | marine sediment metagenome | isolation source: marine sediment core GS10_PC15, 223 cmbsf | place: Arctic Ocean: Southern Knipovich Ridge | collected 2010
ATTCATAGATCGAATATGATGACGTATGGAAGATACCAAATCACCGCTTACTCTTAATGGTGGTTTTCCACGAGATTTTGGCGGAAGTTCAATAAGGGTTTGATTGTTTTTATTGTAATCCGCAAGAATGTTTTCAACAGTTCTTCTTCCAATATCTAGGCCTTTAGCAACTCGTCCTAATGAATCTTTAGTAAACACTGTTGGTCCTATTTCTCTTTCCTTATCAAAAGATTTTTTAAGATTTATTATGGACAATTTTTGACCACTTGAAATGGCTTTTCCTTGTTGACTCATATTGTAAATATTACATAATTCTACCGCAAAGTCAAATGGTACAGGCTATAGTATCCTCATAGTACTGATGAGGCAGGGGAACCATTCCGAGGGACCCTGCAGAGGAAAGGGGGCGTACCGGTACCGGAATCATAGAGCTGTTGTGTTGAAACACAGGGGGTAACAATCAGCGCCTCACCTTGACAACCCAGTAGGGAATGCGGCGTACGGGATCGGCTTCGGGGTCAAAGCTTCCCAGGTCTCCCTCATCGACCGCTTCCAGATAGTACATCAAGTCCCATTCCGAAACGATGTAATCTCCGGGAATAGCAGCTTCAAAATTCGTACCGCCGCCGTGCATCGGCACAACCTGCCAGTCATAATACTGGTTGGTGTAGCGATAGTGCAGGCGAACGAAGCGCAGGGCACGTTCGGAACGAACCTCGGCCCGTATAACGATATCCCTGCCGGGATCGGTGTTTTCGATCGGCTCGTGCTCTATGCGCGGCGGTCGAGCGGAGGCCTGCAAGGGCCGCAGGTGGAAGTTGCGATTGGCAGCGGAGAGGGAAGGCAATCGGGCACGCCGGCCCTGCTTCGATTCCGCTTCGAACCAGTATTCCAGCGGTTCGCCGTTCGCCAGTTCCGTCGCGGGGAGGGCGGCGCGATAGAGCAGATCGGGCTCGAGGGCCGACATGGGCAGTTTCCGGGTTCCCTCGCCCCCATCGCTCGCCAGGCACAGGGTCACATTCGCGATACCGTGAGGGCTCGTGGCGCTGACAGTGATCGCGGCATCCTGCCCGGCAACGACCGTTCGCGGCGGCACGTGAGCCGGCACGGGAACTACGGGACGAATCACGATACCGCTTGCAAACCACTCGTTTCCCTCACGCGGAATGAAGGTAACGGTAAGCTGCCCGCGGCCCAGATCGAAGATGCCTTTGAGGTCCCGAACCTCTCCGGGCTCAACAACAACCTCGGAGAAGGCCGGGTCGCCGTTGACGAAAACGTCGAAGGGGCCGTGTTTGCGGGTATCTTTGCGCCTGTCTCCCAGGATTACGATTACCTCGTATTGCCCTGCCGGAATCGAGGTGGCAAACGTCGCGGTTTCGCGGCTCCACACGTAATCGCTGTACAGATTGTTGCGGTAGGGTTCCAGAGATTCCCAGCCCGTGGGACGCATGGAATCCCGAGACACCGTGTCCAGATGCCAGTCGCTGAAGCGTGCCAAAGGCGCCGCTACAGACTCGATTGCGCCCTTGCTGATCCAGCCGTAAGGCGATTCCGCTTTTCGGGGGTCAAATCGGCAATCGCCGTCGACCCCCACGAACCCCTGTTCCACGTAATATGCATACATGGAGCCTACGCGGCTGTAGCGATCGCCGGTGTCGGGGCGGCCGCCGAAATCGAAAGCCTTCGCCGCGCCGCCGTAGCGCCTGTGCAGCTCGACCAACTCGGCCAGTCGTTCTTCATCCTCGCGTACAAGGCTCAGCTTGTCCTTCCAGTGCCCGCTGTCTATGGGCCCCGTAACCTGGTGGTCGGTATAAACGCCGTCGGTGATTTCCACCAGGCGTTGCCAATGGGGTGCGGCTTTCGGCAGTTGCTCTGAAGCCTGTCGCAGCGCCCCGTAATCGCCGCCGGCGTAATAAAGGGCCAGCTGCTCGGCGGCTAGAATCTTTTCGGCATGGAAGAGGGCTAATTCACCCAGAGCCTCGACGTCTACCAAAGTGGAAATTGTCTCCCTGTTGCCGTTCGTCGCAGGCCGCAGCTTGCCCGCCGCAGCCACGCATTCCTCGCCTAGCCGGCGCAGGTAGCCGCTTGCCTCGCCCGGATTCATGCGGGCCGTAATCTCGCCGGAGAGATGTTCGTTCGCTGCCTCCCGGAAACTCTTGATGAGCGCAGGATCGCTGGGCGGCACCTCGATGTAGAAATCCAGCACTCCTCCCGTGTCGGCCTCGGGCCAGATGTACATGTTGGGGTCGCTCATGTTGAAACGCATGATGAAACTTATAATGCGCGATGCCGACTGGTAGGCGGACATGACGTCGTCCGCCAGATCACCGAAGCGCGCTTCCATGTGCCGCATCCAAACCTCGGCCGGGGCATCGGCATTGTAGGTCAGCCTGCCGAAGAGCATGTGATACAGCCAGTACCGCTCCCACTCCCAGCGATAGTACTCGTGCTCCGGGTTAAGGATGCGCCAGGCGCCACGCTCGTTGCCGTAGCCTTTCTGGGCCAGCTGCGGGCAGGTCTCGAAGCCGATGCCGTCCCCCAGCGTCAGGCTGCGGCAGAAAGTCTTTACGTACTCGGGATCTCCCCACACGAAGTTGCGGTGAGAGCCGAGGGCCCAGACCTGGTACGAAATGGGACACTCCTGGGGATAGCGCAGGAAATCGGCGTAGCTGTAGGCGGGGTTTTGTTTTGCGGCCTGGTACGGTGCCCCCAGGTGCTCGGCCCAGTACTTCATGGAGATTCGCATGGGGATCTTCATGCTTTTCGCGGCGCGAATAGTCTGAGGGTGGGCGTGCCATCCGCGCAGATCCAGGAATACCTCGCGGTCGCACTCCTGGATCGCTTTAAAAACCGTGGCAGCAAAAAACTCCGTCTGCTTCTCGGGCGGGACGCCGGACTCGGGGTTCACCCGCAGCTGTATGCCCTTGATCTTGGGGCAATCGGCCAGGAGCCGGCGGGTGGCGTGATAGGTGTAGCTCTCGAGGTTATCCCAGCCCAGGCCGTCCACCATGCTCGTTTGGGTGTTGGTGCCGTGGCGGGTCTCGGGTTTCCAGGCGATAACCTCCCAGATACCGAGCATGAAAGCCAGGCCGCGCTCCTCGGCCAGCTCCGTGATCATCCGTAGGGCTTCCAGGTTGCGTGCGCGATCCTCGGAGCTTAGCCCGGGCACCGTGACTTCGGGATGCTCGGGCACGCTCACGAAAAACGGAAAGGGCGGCGCCAGGTAGTTGGTCTGGTGGGCCATGACGATGTGGAAGCTGTTGTAGCGGGATCGGGCCAGCAGATCGAAGTAACTCTGCCAGTGTTCCCGGGAATAGAACCACTCCCGCTCACAGTCGGCGTTGTGCAGGAAGATATACATCCCGCGCAAAGCGGTCTGAGGGGACTCCGATACGGGGCCTGCTTGGGACAGGCTTTTACGGCCGACTCCTGTTTGCTCGGCAACCTCGAGCAGAGCATACATCAGCCCCTGGTCGTCCCGCCCTGCAACGATCAGCGCCTCTCCATCGCGCCCGATGGCCAGAGACTCGGGCTTGTCGGCAAGGTCGAGTGTCGTCTCAGCGATCTTTCTGATCCGGTTCGATTTATCTGGCGTGCCCGCCAGGAGATCCGGTTGCCCGCCGGATTGTTCCTCGAGCGTCTCACCGGCATCGGATAGAGTCGTTTTTAAAGCCTCGCAGGCATAGCGCACCTTGGGGCTGTAGTTTCCGTCGAGAAGTAGCTTCATGTTATTTCCCCTAGAAAAAGATTATTTTTCTATTGACACAATAATGTTTACAGTACCCAATTATGGTCAAATTGTGCAAGGAGGATGAGATGAAAAGTGTTCTTTTGGTAGCATTAGTGTTGCTAATGGCTTTCGGCGTCGTTTTCGCCGGAGGCGAAAAAGAAAAACAGAAAACCGAGCCGACGGCGGCAGCGAAGGCGACTAAAGCAACGATGCCGGCAGGTGAGGGAATCGTTTCCTACGCCACTCTATCCGAGTACCAGCGCGAGACGGGCATGAAAATCGAGCAGTTCGGTGAATCGCCGCAACTGGCCGAGTTGGTAAAACAGGGCAAGCTGCCCTCCGTCGAAAAGCGCTTGCCGAAAGACCCTCTCGTGGTCAAGCCGCTGGATGCGATCGGCAAGTATGGCGGTAATCTTAGAGTCGGTAGTTTGAGCCCGGCCATGGGCTTCGACTCGGGCCCTGCACGCGGTCAGCACTTGTTCAAGTACGGCTTCGATCTGAAGACGGTCAAGCCCAACATCGCCAAGGGATGGGACTTTTCATCGGACTACAAGACGCTGACCATTCATCTTCGCGAAGGGCTGAAGTGGAGCGACGGCGCGCCCTTTACCGCCGCCGACATCATGTTCTGGTACGAAGACATCATCCTGAACGACGATCTTACGCCGAGTAAGCCCAAGCGCTTCTCGCCGGGCGGCGAGCTGATGAAGATGACGAAAACTGGCGACCACAGCGTGCGAGTAGACTTGGCTGCGCCATACCCGGCCATCATCAGCATCATTGCCCTGGGCCAGGGCGGTAATATCTTCGCGCCGAAGCACTACCTGCAGAAGTACCACATCGAGCACGATTCCAACGCCAACAAGCTCGCTGCTGACGAAGGTTACGAAAACTGGGCTAAGGCCTTCGCGTTCCACAACCTGTCGGGTACGGGAGTGCGCGATCCCGAGCGTCCCGAAATGACCCAGTGGAAACTCCAAGAATACACCACCACGCAGAAGGTGTTCGAACGGAATCCTTATTTCTGGAAAGTGGATATTGCGGGCAACCAGCTGCCCTACATCGACAGGCAGACCGTCGTGTATTACTCCGATACGGAGATCCTTAATCTGAAGGTGATGTCGGGCGAGATCGACTATTGCTCCCGAAACCTGACGTTGACGAATTTCCCGCTCTACAAGAAAAACGAAGCCGCCGGAGGGTTCCGAACAATCCTGGTCCAAAAACCGCTCGGGTCGAACCTTGGTTTCGGTTTCAATCCCACTCACAACGATCCTGTTCTGCGCGAGCTCTTTAACGACGTGCGTTTCAAGCAGGCCATGTCGCTCGCCATCAATCGGGACGTCATCAATGAGAATTTCTTCTTCGGCAAGGGAGTGCCGCGTCAGGGCCTCATGCCCTCCACCGGCAGCCTCTACGAAGACTGGATGGGCAAGTATTACATCGAATACGATGTCGATAGAGCTAACAAGTTGCTGGACGAGATCGGCCTTGGATGGGACAAGGACCACAAGTACCGGCTGCGGCCCGACGGCAAGACTCTGGCCTTCACGATTAGCAGTACGCCTGTCGGCGTGGCGCCGGAAGAACCGATCCTCGAGCTGATCAGCGAGTATTGGGAAGCCGTGGGAGCCAGAGTCGATGTCAAGATCCTCGAGAGGAGCCTGTTTACGGAAAGAGGCAATGCCAACGAGCACGACGCAGGGGCGTTTCAATTCGGCGGCAACGGCAATGAGGTCAGGATGATCACGACGGGTGGGTTCCTCTACAGCCCGCCATGGGGAGTCCTCAAGATCGGTGTGCCCTGGTACAACTGGTACCTTTCGAACGGCGCAAAGGGTGAAGAACCTCCCGAGGTAATCAAGCGTTTATACGAAACCATAGAAAAATGGAAGACCACACTTCAAGGCACGCCTGAATACGAGAAATACGGCAAAGAGATACTTAAGATCCACGTGGAGAATCTCTACTACATCGGTACCATCGGTGAGGTGCCCAGCCCGGCCACTTTCAAGAACGGGCTGGCAAACACGCCCAAGGAAAACGCCGTCTGGGTGGTAACCTTCGAGTTCTCCAGCCCTCACGTTCCTGAACAGTGGTACTGGGAGTAGCGAGTTCGGGAGAGAACATCCAGCCCGACTTGAAAGGACCAGCAAATCATGAGCGACCTGCCGAACGTTGTAGTCATTATGTCCGATCAGCAGCGAGCCGATGGCTACGGACCGGGCCGCCATCCATGCGCCGATTACCCGGCCATGGAAGAGCTCTGCCGTCAATCCGTCAATTTCAGCCGATTCTACACGGCCGCCTCGCCGTGTGTGCCTTCTCGGAATGTATTTCTGACCGGCAGAAACGAGTGGATCTCGGGGGTGCACGGCAACTCCAAGTTCCTGGTGGGCGACGAAACCACCTGGATGAGCATCCTGCGCGACCACGGCTACCACTGCGTATCTGTAGGCAAGACGCACATGGTGCATGCCGGGAGCTTCCACTTGCAGGTGCCTGTCGGGCTCTCCTTTGCCGACGAGACACAGAGCTTCAACCACTTTCGCATCGTTGCATCTCCCGAGCCGGAAGAGAGTTATTACGACTTGCAAGTAGCGGCACGGGCACGGGAGGCGATCAAGCTGCTCAAGAGCAAGCAACCCTTTGCGCTGTTCGTAGGCTTCCATGGACCTCACCAACCTTACATCATGCCCGAAAAATATATCGATTTTGTAAAGCCGGAGGACGTGCCCCTGCCGGAAACCTGGAAAATTGACTCGGCTGCCAAGTCAAAGGCGTTCAACAGGAAGCGGGAACGACTGCTGCGCGTCTACGGCGGCGAGCTCGACGAAAAAGCGCTTCGAATCGGCATCGCGGGGTATCACTGCCTGCTCAAGTTGATCGACGATGGGCTGAGCATGGTGATGGATGAGCTCGACTCGCAGAGCCTGCTAGTGGAATCTCTGATCGTTTATTGTTCCGATCACGGCGACTTGCTGGGAGAACACGGGTTGTTCAACAAAGCAGCCAGCTTCTACGAAGGCGAGGTGCGCATTCCCTTCACCGTGCGCTTACCCGGCGGGCGCTTAGGCGGCCGTCAGGTGGCTCGGCTGGCATCCAGCCTGGATTTCGTGCCAACCCTGTTCGATGTGATCGGGCTGCAGCCCGACATTTCTCTCCCCGGCAGGTCCCTGATGCCGGCCATCGAGCGCAACGAAAGTGTAAGGGACAGTGTTCTGTGTTCGGTAGGGCCCGGTCTGATGATCCGAACCGAACGCCATAAGCTGTGGTACAGTAGTCTCGACGAAGATGGCGAAATGTACGATTTGCAGCTCGATCCACTCGAAGCCCGGAACATATATCGTGATGCCGGCGCGGAAACAGAGAGGACACGGCTCTTCATGAAAATGCTGCGCAAAAGGATGACCGAAGACCTGGAAAACAACAAGCCAACGGAGCGCGAAATGCGCCTAAAAGGTGAGATGAGCACTACCCTCGAGCCGGAAATTATACCACGCAACAGCATGCCGAAGGAAATCCTGGAGCATATAGATTCCGAGCTGCAGAGGAAAGGCGCAGCCGGCGGGCAACACCGTGCCTAGCCTGCGAGTGGGCTGAGCATGGTTCGATTCCTGCTGCGCCGTGTCGCCATGGCCTTACCCACTCTGTTTTTTATCTCGATCGTTTCCTTCGTCATTATTCAGCTGCCGCCGGGTGACTACCTGACGACCTATGTTACCCAACTCGAGATGACCGGGGAACATGTGGACCAATCAGAAATCGATGCACTGAAAGCCCGGTACGGCCTAGGCCAGCCGATCTACGTGCAGTACTTGAAGTGGATGGTACGTCTGTTTCAGGGTGATTTCGGATATTCTTTTGAATGGGAGCAGCCGGTCAAGGATCTGGTTGGGGAGCGTATCGCGTTGACCCTCGCCGTGTCGGGGGCTTCGCTGCTGTTCTCCTGGATCATCGCTTTCCCTATCGGCATCTACTCGGCGGTGAGACAGCACACTCCCGCCGACTATATCTTTACTTTCATAGGATTCATCGGCCTCTCGATACCCAATTTCATGCTTGCTCTCATTATCATGTATCTGGCCATGCAATATCTGGGACTGAGCGTCGGGGGGCTGTTCTCCCCCGACTTCGTCAATGCCCCCTGGACTGTAGGAAAGCTGCTCGACTTGCTGAAACACATCTGGGTTCCCATGATAATCGTCGGGACGGCAGGCACAGCGGGATTGATCAGAATCTTGAGGAACAACCTGCTGGACGAGCTGCGCAAGCAGTACGTCACGACGGCGAGAGCCAAGGGGCTCGCGGAAATAAAAGTAGTGTTTAAGTACCCAGTACGGGTGGCGTTGATTCCCTTCGTGAGTGTCGTCGGATGGCAGCTCCCTCGTCTCATTTCGGGCGCCATGGTAACCGCCGTTGTTTTAAACCTGCCTACGACCGGACCGTTTCTGCTGAGGGCTCTGATGAGCCAGGACATGTACCTGGCAGGTACTCTGATATTCTTCGTTGCCGTGTTGACTGTGATCGGGACGCTGATATCCGACATCCTGCTGGTCGTGGCCGATCCGAGGATCCGCTATGAGTGACCTGCAAAGCCGGAAATCGGAACAACTGAAACAACCGGCAGCAGGCAGCCAAATCGCCGATTCGCATCCCGTAACCGAAGCCCGGGACCTCGCTTACGCGTCGCAGTGGCGCCTCATGTGGATCCGCTTTCGCCGGCACAAGGTGGCCATGGTTTGCGGCGTAGTCATTGCGTTGCTCTACCTTTCGGCTCTCTTTGCTGAGTTCGTCGCTCCGTATCACCCCCGTCTTCGCCATGAGAAAGCCATTTACGCTCCGCCGCAGAGAATCCACTTCAGGGCCGACGACGGCTTTCACTTCAGGCCTTTCGTATACGGGCACACCCAGACTCTCGACCCGAAAACTTTCGATAGAACCTACAAAGAAGACAGAAGCCGCCTGTACCCAATTCACCTCTTTGTTCGGGCCGGCAGCTACAAACTGTGGGGCCTGTTCGAGTGGGACGTTCACCTGTTCGGCACGAAAGAGGGAACGCTTTTTATCTTCGGCTCCGACATCATGGGCCGCGATATGCTCTCGCGCATCATCCACGGCGGCCGCATATCGATGTCTATTGGGCTAATCGGTGTTTTTGTGAGCTTTACCATCGGGCTTTTCGTCGGGGGTGTCTCGGGCTATTTTGGGGGGACCACCGACAGGATAATTCAGAGAGTCATGGAGGTGATTCGCAGCTTCCCCCAGATTCCCCTCTGGATGGCTTTCAGCGCGGCTCTGCCCTCGCATTGGTCGTCTATCACGATTTATTTCGCTATTACCATCATCCTGTCGATGATCGGCTGGACCAGCCTCGCGCGAATTACTCGAGGAAAGGTGCTGCAGCTCAAGAACGAAGACTTCGTCACAGCAGCACGGCTGGCAGGGGCGGGAGAAAGCACGATTATCGTGCGACACCTCATTCCCTCGTTTATGAGCCACAACATCGCGGCCGTTACACTTGCCATCCCTCAGATGATCCTGCCAGAGACGGCCTTGAGCTTCCTTGGCGTAGGGCTCAGGGCGCCGGTAATCAGCTGGGGCGTCCTGCTCAAAACAGCTCAAAATGTTCACGCGGTTGTTTTGGCCCCCTGGCAATTGATTCCCGGCTTTTTCATAATCGTCTTCGTGATGGCCTACAACTTTCTCGGCGATGGTTTGAGGGATGCAGCCGATCCCTATTCTTCGGCGTGACTATTTGCAGTCATTTTTCATATGAGCAACGCTCGGGGAGCAAAGAAAGGTAGAGCAATGGAACAACGTCCCAACATTTTGGTAATCATGACCGACCAACAACGGTTCGGCATGCTCAGCAGCGACGGAGATCGGTTTGTGCGGACTGACGCGCTCGATCGGCTGGCAGCCGAGGCGAGGTCTTTTAATTTGACGTACTGCGCCAATCCGGTTTGTGTGCCGTCGCGATACAGCATGCTATCGGGCCGCATGCCCCACGAGTTCGAGGGAATCGAGACCAACTACAAGCAGGATCCCGGCCGGCAGCCGTCTATGGCCGCGTGCGTCGAAAACGCGCAACCAGGAAGCGTTTTCAGAGAAGCCGGATACGATGCATTCTACGGAGGCAAGCTTCACGTCGAGCAGCACAACGCCTACGTGCCGGAGGCTGAGCCGACGTTCGGATTCAGTTGTTTGACCAGCGATTCCAGGGCAGAGCTCGCGGAGAAGAGCGCGGATTTTATTACGAACAGGAAGGAAGCAAAGCCGTTTCTGTTGTGGCTGTGCTTTATCAATCCTCACGATATCTGCATGGCCCTCGACAGGCAAACGGGTAGACCCGTTTTGAAGGATAGAAATAATGCCGGTCTCCCCACTCTGCCGGACAACTTCGCACCTACTATCGACGAAGCGGAGTGGATGAGCCGGTTTCGTAACGGCACCCTCGGCGACGAAGAAGAATTCGAGATCGGGCTCAACCGGATCTTTGGGCAATTGGCCGCTTCCTGGACCGAGAGGGATTGGCGTGTCTACCGGGCCGTGTATCGACATCATATGACCGCGGTGGATCGGCACATAGGCCGAGTGCTGGATGCACTCGATCAATCCGGGCTCGGTGAAAACACCGTCGTGATCTTCACCAGCGATCACGGGGATCACGACGCCGAGCACAGGCTTACCATGAAACGTTCGTTCTATGAAGCCGCGGTGCACGTGCCATTGATGATTCGCTGCCCGGGCATGGCCGGAGCGGGAACGGCCGATGATAGCCATCTGATAAATAATGGAATAGATCTCGTTCCCACTTTATATGATTTTGCGGGCATCACCATTTCCCGGGAACTAAGGGGCGGGAGCCTCAAAGCCTTGGCTGAAGGTGTCTCTGCAGATGGATGGCGGGATTATACGGTAAGCGAGACTATCGGCGGACGCATGCTGCGCACCCGAGAATACAAGTACGTCGTGTATCATCACTCACACTCCGAAGAAATGCTCTTTGACATGAAGAGCGATCCGGGGGAAACGAAGAATCTTTCCGGAGTCGAAGAGCATCGAACCGCGCTGGAGCGGCATCGAGAGCAGTTGAGAAGCTGGACTGTGGAAAACGGCGATGAGAAAGGCAAGCTGTACATGGCTGATGTCTGATCCCCTAGATAAATGTCTGATGCGCAGCAGAGCTATTTATAAGGGTCGGCTGCATCGCGCAGGCCGTCGCCGACGAAGTTGAAGAGAAGCACCGCCACCACAACGAACAAACCAGGGATGAGCATCCAAGGGTGGACGGCAATGCTGTGGATATTCTGGGCGTCCTTCAAGAGCACGCCCCAGCTGATCGCCGGCGGTCTTATCCCCAGCCCCAGAAAGCTCAACGCGGTTTCGGCTATTATCATCCTGGGCACCGCCAGGGTCAGGCTTACTATCAGATAGCTGGCGAACCCAGGAAGCAGATGGCGGGCGATAATAAACGAATCGGTCGCGCCGGAGATCTTGGACGCCATTACGAAGTCGCTCTCTCTCAGCTGCAGCAGCTTGCCGCGCACTACGCGGGCCAGCCCTGTCCAGCCGACGAGAGACAGGATTACGGTGACTGCAAAGTAGGTGTTCACCGGGGACCAGCGCGCGGGAACGGCCGCGCTGAGAGCCATCCAAATAGGGATCGTGGGAAGCGAGAAAAGGAACTCGATGACCCTCTGTATGATCAGGTCCACGGTCCCCCCGAAGTAGCCGGAGATGCCGCCCAAGATGCTGCCGAGCACAAAGCAGAGCACCACTCCCACCAATCCGATGGAAAGGCTGATGCGACTCCCGGCCAGCGTGCGGGTAAACAGGTCGCGGCCCAGCGCATCGGTTCCCAGCAGGAATACTTTGCCGTCGGAGGTGCCGAAGAAATGCATGTCGGCCGCCAGCAGCCCCCAGAACCGGTAGGTCTCGCCCCTCTGGAAAAACCGTATCGGATGAATCCGGCTCTCGTCTTCAGTGTACTTGCGCGTGAAAGTCTCGGAATCGAACTCCTTCTTCATTCCGTAGACGAATGGGCCGCGAAGACGACCTTCCGTGTCGAGGATGTGCAGACGAGACGGAGGCGCCGAGGCGTAGTCCACATTCTGTGTCATCTCGTGATACGGCGCCCAGAACTCGTACGTGAAGGCGATCAGGTACAGGGCGGCCAAGGCCCAAAGCGACACGCCGGCCAACTTGTGTTTGCTGAACTTCCTGGCCATGAGCTGCCACTGCGTGGCAACGTAGTAGCGCTCGTCCTCAGTTTGGTGTGCGGAGCGGTTCGCCGAACGGTTTCCCACGGTCTTAGCAGGTTTCGAAGCAGCCATGTCACCCCCGCCTTTCGAAACGGACCCTGGGATCGATCACGACCAGGAGCAAGTCCGAAATAAACACGCCCACGACCGCGAGGAGCCCGATGAGCATCACGATGCTTCCGGCGAGGTAGATGTCCTGCGACATGAGGGCGTTCAGCATGAGCGGGCCTGTCGTCGGCAAGCTCAGAACGATAGAGACAATCGTCTGCCCCGAGATGATTCGGGGCAGCTGCCAGCCTATCGAGCTCACGATCGGATTGAGAGCGATACGGACAGGATACTTGAAGAGCAGCCGCCCCTCCGTGAGGCCCTTGGCCCGCGCCGTGATCACGTACTGTCGGCCGAGCTCATCGAGCAGCGTTCCCCGCATCACTCGGATCAGCCCGGCCGTTCCGTAAGTTCCCACGACTACCACCGGTATCCACAGGTGTTTGAGTAAATCCAGCACGCGGGCCAGGCTCCAGTCGGCCATGACGTACTCGGGCGAAAAGAGCCCCCCCACGCTCATGCCGAAGTATCGGGCGAACAGGAACATGATCAGGAGCGCGATCATGAAGTTAGGCGTAGCGAGCCCGAAATAGCCGATCACCGAGAAAGTGTAGTCTCCGATCCCGTACTGGTGCGTGGCCACGTAGATGCCTATCGGGATGGCTATCAAGTAGGAGAAAACGAGCGTCGTCGCGGCGATCAACACGGTCCACGGGAGACGTTCCAGGATGAGCTCTGTCACCGGTCTCTCCCAACGCAGAGACATGCCCATGTCGCCCTGCAAAAGATGAAACGACCAGAGCAGGTACTGCTTGAAGAGAGAGGCGTCCAAACCATAGTACGCCCTCAGAGCCGCCACCTCGGCATCGTCGACGATATCTCCCTGGTTCTCCAGCAGCGTGACATAGCTGGTAACGTAATCGCCGGGCGGGATTTGAATCAACACGAAAGCCACGATGCTCAACGCGAGCAGGGTGAACAGCGCATAGAGCAAACGCCTGATTATATACCGTTTCATCTATTCTTGACCGATTTGTTTCGACCGCGTTCTGCGGGAATCTGCGCGCGGCCGTACCGCTCTCGGTACTCTCCTCCACACAGCGCTGGGAGGAATAGCCCGCCCAGGGTGGGGCGGCTATTCCTCCGGCTGTTTATTCTTCGATGTACCACTGCGTGGGCAGGTAAGGATTGTAGAAGTTTACCTCGGCGCTCCAGGCGACCTCCTCTCGAGGAACGTTCTTGAGCCGGTTGCTGATGATTACCGGAATGATCTTGCCTAGCCCAACCGTGGAGATGAAGGGGTATTCCTCGATGTAGTACTTCTGGAAATACTCCTGGGCAACCCGGTCGTATTCGGGAGATCCGTACTCCGTTTGCAGCCACTCCTGCCACTTGGCATGCTGATCCTTGATAAGTTGGGGAGGCTCTATGCCGCCCGTGCCCCCTGTCTTGAACCAGTCGATCCACTGGCGGGCCCAGTGCGGTTGGTTCGTCGGCATAAAAGCCCACCACTTCGGGTCGGCCCGTCCGAAGCGGATCGCCCGAGCCACTTGATAGGCCTCGATCTCCTGATCGTTGTTTTTCCTGCGCTGACTAGCCAACGACCCCAGCTCTAACTTTATAATGGCTTCGACACCGACTTCTTTCCAGTCGTTGCTGACCAACTCGAGCATCCTGACCTTGGGGCCTTCCTCGGTGGCCATCTCGATCACGAGGCTGAGACGCTTGCCGTCCGAGCGCAATCTGTAGCCTTCCGCGTCTTTGCGGCTCAGACCGATCTCATCCAGGATCTGGTTGGCCTGCGCGGGATCGTACGCTATGTGCTCGTCGGCCCACTCGGCCTTGAAAAAGCTGTTGCTGGGATGCCACACGGGCGGAAAGGGTCTGGCGAATCCAAAGAAGACCGCTTCGCTCATCGTCTTTCGATCAATGGCGAGCGAAAGCGCCACGCGGAAGCGCCTGTCATTGAACAGGTCGTAAAGGATGCGGTCTTTGACCGTTCTGTTGAGGTAGAGCCCCAGCTGCGACACACGCAGCGACTCAACCTGGAGCACGCCGTAACCACCGCTCTGGGCGCCGCTCTTGTAAACCGGCATCGAGTCCAGTTTCGTTTGCATGGCTTCGAAGTCGAAATCTCCGGACGACAGTTTCAGCTGGAACGTCTCGCCATCAGGAACGTCGACGGTCTGGATCCTGTCGATGTAGGGCAGCTGATTCCCTTCAGAGTCCACCTGATGGAAGTAAGCATTGCGCACGTAGACTACCTGATCCGTAGCCGTCTTCTCGGGAACCCAGGGGAACAGCGAAGGCCGCTCGGTGTCGTCCGACATACCGCGAGCCGGTGAGAAATGCCTCTTGAAGGACTTGGGCCAGCCGTCGAATCCTTCCTGCTTGGCGAGGTCGTTGGCCTGCGCATTGTAGTCGATATGCCACTTCTCCAGGTAGTGCTTGGGCGCAATGAAGCTGCCGTCGGTGGCGTAAAAGGGGCGCCCGAGGCGGTCGACTACGACCGGGTAGGGCACCTCGAATTCGATCCGCAGGGTCGTGTCGCTGATCTTGGTGAACTTGGGGAGGGCTCCCTCCGGCTTCCAGAACGAACCGGGACCCCCGGGTTGGAGCTCCTTGTTGTTGGCGATGTCCTGCCACCAGAAAATGATGTCGTCGACGGTAAACGGCGCGCCGTCGGACCACTTGTGATCTTTCCTCAGTTCGAAAGTCAGGATTTTCAGGTCGCTGGAGAACTCAAAAGACCGGGCCATGTCGACCGAGATCTCCGTGCCGTACATGTTATACTGGAGCAGCCCCGGTTGGCGCAGCTTGTGCATGCTGTGCCATGCGCCCCTGACGACACCAAATCGCAGAGTGCCTCCGTACTTGCCGATTTTATCTACCGTTTGAACTACCAACGGCTCGTCGGGCAGCCGTTCCTGCACCGGAGGAAGCTTGCCCTGGCTGACCAGCTCGGCCAGCATCGGTGCCTCTCCATAACGGCCGGGCCCGACTGATTCTGCGCCGGAATCGGTTTTCTGCCCGGTTTCTTTCTGCCCCCCGGCTCCTGCTACGATCGAGAGTAACAACAGGAAAGTTACAATTGCAGACCTCCACATAGCGTAACCGGATAGTGGTAGCAAGTGCTTGTATGGAAGCTCAATAGGGGATTTTGAGCGGGAATTGGACGTTTCGTGCTGAGAAAAATGAATCATAAGTTGGACATTTGAAGGATTAACCTACAAT
>SDBV01007182.1_pt1 | contig 15280 bp, 13 predicted proteins | sample 2277081 | NCBI WGS metagenome assembly SDBV01 (sample SAMN10402039, study PRJNA504765) | marine sediment metagenome | isolation source: marine sediment core GS10_PC15, 223 cmbsf | place: Arctic Ocean: Southern Knipovich Ridge | collected 2010
AAGGGCGCCATATTAGTTAAAAAAGAGGGAAATAAAAAATATTATGCTAACTCGATGTTTATGATTGGTATTTATGACATCCAATCTCATCGAAATAAGGAAAATCTTGTCCAATTTTTACACGATTCCTCCCAATTTTTTAAGGAAGGAATGGATGCGGAAATGTTTCAAACAGGAATTTCTCAGTTTCGAATCGTTCCGATTGAAAAGAGCATTACTCCAGAGCATCATGTTAGTTCCTATGACGATATACGTAAAATCATTGAAAATATAGATGGGCCAATAGTCGTGGCAAATTGCGTTTGTCGAAATAAGAAGGATCTCTATGGAGAACCATGTGGCAAAACTGAATTAAGAGAAACCTGTTTTGTTCTTAGGGATTTATTTGTTAAAATATACTTAGAGCAAGGCTGGGGAAGAAAAGTAAGTAAAGAAGAAGCTCTCGAAATTTTAAATAAAACAGAGGAAGATGGATTAGTCTACCAGCCCGGGAACGCTCAGAGACCCGGTTCGCTTTGTTGTTGTTGCGGGTGCTGTTGCGGATATTTATCAGATATGAAAGATTTACCCAAACCAACAGAATTTCTCAAATCTAATTACTATGCTGAAGTAGATACTGACTTTTGTACTGGATGTGGTACTTGTATAGAGCGCTGCCAAATGAATGCATTGACTCTTCTTGATGATATCTCCACAGTGAATCAGGATCGTTGTATAGGGTGCGGAGCCTGTGTACCTACTTGCCCCGCAGATGCTATGCACCTCCGTAAAAAAGAAAAAGAAAATATACCCCCAAAGGACTGGGATGCATTGTACGAAAATATCATGAGTAAAAAGCAAGAACTTAGCTAATAATATCAGACAAATGCTAAAAATTATGCGAAGGATTGAATAAAGTGCTATGAATTTTGCACTTAAAGTTTTTTTGTTTAGTACTTGTCTTGGGGCGAATCTTTAAAAATGGCAGAAAATAATGACAATTGGTATAAAATTTCTGAAATTAAGGATTATTTGTATGTTATACAAGAAAATATCTCAGTTGTCCATCCTGTCTATACTAATGACCCTTTAAATCTCTATTTACTTTTAGGAGATCATACTGCCCTATTAATTGATACGGGATGTGGACTGTCTCCTATAAAACCAATAGTAGATAAATTAATAGGTAAAAGAAAATTAATGGTTTTCAATTCACATGCTCACTGGGATCACATTTTCGGGAATGAACAATTTGAAGAAGTTTATATTCATGAAAAAGAAGCTTTTATCATTTCCAGACCCTACAATCTATCATACTCAAAAGAAATATTTGGTAAACATTATGCCAAGAGAAATTTTATTATACCTCCTGCCAAGATTATCAAAACATTAAGACATGGAGATTCATTTGACTTGGGAAAGATAATGGTTAAAGTTATACATGCACCAGGACATTCTCCCGGTTCAATATGCTTGCTAACAAATAAAGGAGAGCTTTTTACCGGTGATGTGGCTTATTATGGAGATCAATTTTTACCAAGAAGTAGCCTTTTTCCCATAGTTCTTGATACACTTTCTAAATTGGTAAAGATGTATGAAGAGCATAAGTCACTCGAACTTTTTCCTTCTCATAGCCAATTTCCATGCGATAAGAACCTTCTAGTCGATCTTTATTATGGGATTAAGAATATTAAAAATCTTTGGGAAACAAGAAAAAAAAACGAGCTGTTTAATGCATATTACGTTGAGGACGCAAAATTTCGCTATTATATTACATAATTCATTTTTTGTGACGATTTTAAAAAAGTAAAATTAAACAATATTATTAAAAATATTTAACCTATTATTTTAGTAAATATTATTTAGTAAAAAAAAAGATAAATTGCAATGAAAGCAAGAATTCTAGTTGTCGAGGACGATATAGAAGGCGCAGAAAATTTAAAAACCTTTTTAGGGTTAAAGGATTTTGATGTCCACTTAGCGATAGATGGAAAAGATGGATTAGATGTCCTTTCCAAAATGGAGAATCCTCCCGATCTCATTATTAGCGATATAATTATGCCTGAAATGAACGGATACGATTTTTACATGAAAGTTATGGAAAATACTAGTTGGTCGCGTATACCCTTCTTTTTTTTATCAGCTAAGAAAGATTTTGATGATGTTTGGTTTGGTAAATTGCTCGGTGCCGACGATTACATCGTTAAACCTTTTAGTTTTGAGAATCTAACTCAAAGGATCGAAAAAAAAATTAGAGAGAGCAAAGCAAATATAATAGCCTCTGATGTAATAGAGGGCAAACTTGTTAAGTTCTGGAAGTTGAGGGAAAATCTTCCTATAGAGTCTGATAAAATAAAATATCTTTATGTCTATTACGTTATTTGGGATGAGGTTAAGGGTGCTTCTATAATCAATTACTTTCCAAAGAATGAAATCCCGTCATTAAATCTTAATGATATCGTCATTCACCTATACGATTCTTTGATAAAAGTGTATGATTTTAAGAAAGTGTTTAAATCGACTAAATATGTTTTCAGGATTATTAGAGACCTCATAGATGCTTATATTCTAATCGATAAAAAGAGCACAACAGAAGATAAATCTAAAATTGGAGTAAAAGCAGAGGATACTCATATGCTGTGCACTATAGCACCCCATTTTCATTATTTACAGTCTGAAAGAATTAAAGAAACTCTTGAAAATTTGACTGTTAAGATTAAGAACCAAGAAGAATGGGAAATTAGAGAAGAATGGGAAAAATTACTACAAATTTACCAAAATTGTTAATTTTTTTAGTTATTGCTAAATCGACACTCTTTCTTATTACTTAATTAATTATAAAATTCCACTTTTTTAACTTAAATTACAATGTAAATTTTTATATTTAAATCCTTATTTTTAGCTGTTTAAAGCTCTTATTGTTATTTTCAATAGTTTACAAATTCAAATTTACAATCAAATTCATCCATCGTTTTTATTTTCATTGATTTGATTTTTTGTCTCAGTCTTGTTCTCCTTATTAAATTTCGACGAAAAATAAGAAAGGTTATCGGACCTTTAGATAGAGAACAACTTTCAAACGAGGAGTTTAGTAAATTAGAAGCATATATCAAAAAAATTGAATGGGAACTGAAATGGGACGAGCAGTGGGATCATGATGATCCTGTATATTCTCAAATCTGTTTTGAAAATTCTCTACAAGATTATGATCATAGATTCTTCGTGTTGAGGGGTTCAACCCCGCGAAGATTCTTTGAAATTAATGACTTTATTACTGTCAAACTCGCAGGATATCATTCAGTTTTATATCTTGGAGGGGATAGGTTTTCACAATGTACTAAGTTTCTTCTCAAATTTAGCGATACACAAGAGCAGAAGCAAATTAAATCAATTGATGAAGCAGCTGAGATGTTAAGCCCATCCCTCCGTATTGATGTTTTTGGACGAGATATCGGTTTAACCTCTGAGCAAGAATTTTGGGGGCACTGCTCTAACCTGCAGTCCTAGGCAGAAAGCAACTATGATACCAGATTTTTACACAGAACTTTAGCATTTCCTTTATTGAAAAGACTCACGGAACTGGAGGACCCGATCGCAAAAAAGGTTTTTAAGGAAGAAATCGCCAAAAGATATTCCTCGGGAACTATTGCTGTTACCACATTCCTAAGAAAAGAAGGATATCTAAAATATTTAAGTAAAGATGAACTCTCCTCCCTAGATTCATAGATATATCAATGTGTTGCTTTTCGTCGATCTTTTTTTTTTATAATTTTTATTTTTTTAGAGATAGTCAGGTCTTTTTTGCAATGTAAAAATGTACCTTAATTTTAACTGTTTAAGGCTCTTATTGTTATTTTAAAAAGTTTACATGTATAAATTTACAATCGAAACATTTATATATTCTCTTTAACATTAATTAATTGTCAATCGAAGATTGACAAAGACTTAAATAAATGAAACAAAATTTTTGAGTCATTAAATATGATGTTAAAAAAATATGATATGATAACGATATTGATAAAAATTGCGAGGGAGATGTAAAGATTACTATGTTTGATAATTATTTTGATAAATTTGTAAATGAACGTGGCTTTAATCGAAGCTATCCTAGAGAAATTTCGATCTCCAAAGAGAAATATGAGAAACTGATGGAATTCGCTGAAAAATACGAATTACTTGCAGCAGAACATAAAAAAATAAAAAGTCAAAACGATACTTTGCTGAAAGAACTTGATGATTTAAAAAATGATGCTAGAAGATTTAAGGAATTCCAAGAAGAGAAAGAGAAATACTTCAATTCCTTATTGAGAGTCCGAGCTGACTTTGAAAATTATAAGAAATTTTCAGAACGAGAAAATGCAAAGTATCGTTCCTATTTTTTAGAGAAAATTCTGCGAAAATTGATAAAACATTATGAAGACTTAGTAAGAACGAAGAAAGCATTAAGCACACTTGAAGATGGAGAACATGTGAAGAAGGGATTTGAGATGGTAGTGAAAAACTTTGAAAAAATTCTTGAAGAAGAAGAAGTTAAGGCGATGAACTGTGAAGGCGAAAAATTCAATCCGAATTTTCATGAAGCTATTTTAGTCGAAGAGCGAGATAATCTCCCTGAGAATACAATTTTAGAAGAATTAGATAAAGGTTATCTGTATAAACAGGTCTGCCTAAGACCTGCAAAGGTCAAAATTGTAAAAAAAATATAAAAATTTCAAAAAAATCCAATTTTAAAAATAAAAATAAAGAATAATATAAAAAGAAGTGATGAAAAATGGGAAAAATAATAGGAATTGATTTAGGAACTTCAAACTCAGCAGCCGCAGTTTTAATAGGGGGGAATCCAACTATTATCCCAAGTGCGGAAGGTTTAACACTTGGAGGCAAAGCATTTCCTTCTGTTGTTGCGTTTACGAAGGATGGTCAAAGACTAATAGGAGAACCAGCCCGAAGACAAGCCATTTCTAACCCAGAAAATACAATAACAGCGATAAAAAGAAAAATGGGAACTTCCTACAAAGTGAAAGTTCAAGGAAAAGAGTACACGCCTCAAGAGATTTCCGCAATGATTTTAAGGAAAATTAAAGAGGATGCAAGTGCTTATTTAGGTGAAGAGGTATCTGATGCTATAATTACTGTCCCAGCGTACTTTAACGACAATCAGAGAACAGCTACAAAGGACGCAGGCAAAATTGCTGGTTTAAATGTAAAAAGATTGATAAATGAACCTACAGCCGCCGCACTAGCATATGGTTTAGATAAAGGCGATGTTCAATTAAGGATTGCTGTATTAGATCTTGGCGGTGGAACATTCGATGTCACAATAATGGAGATGGCTAATAAGGTTTTTGAAGTGATTTCGACAGCAGGCGACACAGCATTAGGTGGTACGGATATGGATAGACTCCTAGTTGATTACATTGTATCAGAATTTCAGAAAGACCATGGTTTTGATCTAAGAACCGATTCGATGGCGTTGCAAAGAGTTAAGGAAGCTGCGGAAAAAGCGAAAATAGAACTTTCAAATTCGATAAGTACCGACATTAATTTACCTTATGTAACAGCTTCAAACGATGGTCCAAAACATCTTAACATGACGTTAACAAGAGCTAAACTAGAACAATTAATTGATCCTATTCTATCGAGGTTAGACGCACCAATTCTGAAAGCTTTAAGAGATGCTGGTATGGCAAGAGGCGATATCGATAAAATTATATTAGTCGGTGGACCTACGAGAATGCCAATCATTCTGAAGAAATTTGAAGATTTATTAGGTAAAACCCCAGAGCGAAGTATTGATCCAATGGAGTGTGTTGCGATGGGTGCTTCTATCCAAGGTGGTATTTTAACAGGCGAAGTCAAGGATTTACTTTTGTTAGATGTTACACCATTATCTTTAGGAGTTGAAACATTAGGAGGGGTTTTTACTAAACTAATTGAACGAAATACTACAATTCCAACTGCTAAAACTGAAGTTTTCTCAACCGCAGTTGATAATCAACCAGCGGTCGAAATTCACATATTACAAGGGGAAAGACCAGCAGCGAAAGACAATATAACTTTAGGCAGGTTTCATTTGAATGGGATCCCTCCAGCACTACGGGGAGTACCACAAATTGAAGTATCCTTTGATATTGATCAGAATGGAATTTTAAATGTATCTGCAAAAGACAAGGGAACTGGTCGTAGTCAATCAATTACGATAACTGCATCAACTAAAATGTCTGATAGTGAAATTGAAGGAAAAGTACGTGAAGCTGAACAACATGCTGAAGAAGATATGAAATTTAAAGAATTTATCGAACTGAAAAATCAAGGAGAGGCACTAATTTATCAAACAGAAAAACTTATGAAAGAAAATGAGTCAGTAATCGGAGATTTAAAGACAAATATAGAACAAAAACTTACTGAACTGAAAAATTCAATTGAGTCTAATGATGCTGAAAGAATTAAAAGTACTATGGAAGCTTTACAATCGGCATTACATGAAGTATCTTCTCGGATCTATGGACAACAACAAGGACAAGGACCACATCAAGGAGGATATCAAGGTGCCCCACCTGGAGGAATGGGTGATACTCCATCAAGTGCCGCATATGATTATCAAGGAAAAACTCAAGATGAAATTGAAGCAGAACAATTCCGTAGAGCTACAGGTCAAGATGAAAATGTTGTAGATGCCGAATATGAATGAGTTTGAAGTTTTTTTTTTTAATTTTTTTTTTTTAATATTTACAATTATTATATTGGAGTTGTAATGAATGCCAAAAGATTATTATAAAATATTAGGAATAGATAAAGGCGCTTCGAAGGAAGAAATTAAAAGAGCTTTTCGCAAATTAGCTAGAAAATATCATCCAGATGTAAATCCTGATGAAGCTAAATCTGGAGAAAAATTTAAGGAGATCAATGAAGCGTATAGCTTCTTAAGTAATGATAAGAAAAGGGAGATGTACGATAAATTTGGTGTTATAGAAGGTGACCCATCTTCATATCAACAAGGGGCAGGATTTCCTAGAGGTTCAAGAGTACAACGGGGGCCAGATGGTACGACTTACTACTACTCAACATCAGGTTCACCTGGAGGATTTGACTTTAGTGAAATTTTCGGAAACTCAAATAACTCTCAAAGTGGTTTTGGTGGATTTGATTTTTTTAATGATTTAGGTGATATTTTTGATGTTTACTCAAATAATCGAGGAAGTACAAGAGCAAGAGCAAATCCTTTTAGGAATAGACCTAGAGAGGGGGATGATTTACGCTACGATATGGAAATTAGCTTTATGGATGCATTTTATGGAGGAAAAAGAAAAATACAATATAAAAATCCATCGAACGGACAGCCACAGGCACTTAATATGAATATTCCTCGAGGTATTAAAGATGATCAAAAATTACGGCTTAAAGGTAAAGGAATGCCTGGAGAAAATGGAGGTGCCCCTGGGGACTTATATATTTCTATACATATAAAAAAGCATCCTCAATTTGAAAGAAGGGATGATGATATATTGGTTGAAAGAGAAGTTCCATTTACAATTGCAGCGCTCGGAGGAAAAATTCAAGTATCGGGAATAGATAAGACACTTAATGTATCAATTCCTCCTGGAACTAATGATTCTTCAATATTAAGGTTAAAAAATCAAGGATTTTATAAAATTAGCTCAAATGAAAGAGGTAATTTATTAGTTAAAATAAAAATTCAGGTACCTAAAAATCTAAAAAGAAATCAAAAAGAGTTGTTAATAGAATTAAAAGAATTAGGTTTGTAATAAAGGAGGTGGAAAAAAATGGAAATTATATCAGATATAAATAATATAAATAATAACTCAAATTTTTGCCCAGAATGCATGGGTCAGATTATTTCAATTCAAAACACAGGAGATATTGTTTGTAGTCAATGTGGTTTGGTAATAAAAGAAAAAAGGATAGATTTTTCTCATAGTGGGAAGAGAGCTTTTACTTCTCAAGAAAAAAAATTGAGAGATAGAACGGGTTCACCCATATCAATATTGGTTCCTGATATGGGCTTGAGTACTGTCATAGATAAAAAAAAAATTAATAATCCTGATTTAAAAAGGGCTGCTAAATGGAATTCTAGAATAACCTGGGATAAGCGAAACATGTTAATCGCTACAACTGAGTTGAAGAGGATCTGCAGTAATCTAAACTTACCCAATCAAATAAAGATGGAAGCTGTGCGATTATATAAGCGGGTGTTTAAAAGGAAATTACTAAGAGGTAGGTCAATCAATGGGGTAGTTGCGGCATGTATTTACTACGCTTGCCGTGAAAAAAGAATACCTAGAACTTTTCAAGAAATACTAGATGAAACATCTGTAAATGCAAAAGATGTAAGAAGATATTATAGAACCATATTAAGAGAATTTAATTTGAAAGCTCCTACTTTAGATCCGACTTCCCTTATTCCACGTTTTACTGCAGAATTAAATTTGGGTTCAGAAATAGAAGTATTAACACTTAAAATTCTAAATAAATATAAGTCTAATATTTCTATGAGTGGAAAAGATCCTAAGGGAATTGTTGCTGGAGCATTATACTTAGCTTGTAGAATTAAGGAGCATGTTATTACTCAAAAAAAAATAGCAGATACTTTGGGGATTACAGAAGTAACTCTTCGCTCAAGGTACAAAGAACTCGCTAAAAAACTAAATATTAATTTGTGAGATCTTTCTTTCTCTTTCTAAAATTATTTTATTAATGAGAATATTAAAAAAACTTAGGATATAATTTTTTTTATTATTGAGAAATTTTTATTGGATATTTTCCATATTTTTCAATTGCTTGAGGAACAGCCATAATATTTGGTAACGGAACCCCCCATGGTAAGCAACATACCGGAGAGCAGATATATCTCCCCCCGGGAGCAAGGTTTTCAATATTCTCTTTTACTTTATTTTCTACATCTAAAGGAGTTCCTGTAAGCATTTCTCTGCTCACGTCAATGTTTGCTCCCATAATTGTAACTTTTGGAAATTTTTTCTTAAAATCAATCCAGTACTCTATGTCTAAGGGATGAGACCCATTGACTCCGGCTAAATCTATTTCGCTACAAACCTCATTAAAATAAGGAGCGGTGCCGCAATTGTGAAGGATGAAAGGAATTTTCAGCTCCTTTTGAAATCTTTTAATAAATTTACCTTCAAATCGCATAGCGTCTTCAAAACTCATCATGTGTTTATTAAATGAATATCCCGTAAAAAATACGAGAGGTGGTTGTCCAATTCTCTCGACCCAATTATTATAAACATCCATTTCAGATTCGTAAATTTTTTCACATAATTTTAGTAGTATTTCTGGGTCACGACGAATATCTCTGTAAGCATCAATGCCTCTCAATTCCTGTACAACTGACCAAATTCCTAGACTTATTATTGAAGGGAATTTAGTCTTTTCTTTAATTAAGTTTACTGTCGAAAATGAAGTTTTCCAAAATTCAATTTTACTATGGTCTGGAATTTCTAATTTATCAATATCTTCTTTAGTTTTGCAAACTACACCTTGTTTAATCATTAATTGCTTATAATCAAACCATTTTATCGAGTCTAATTTATCGTTTGCTTCTGCAAATGCTAAAGCTTCTCCCGGACCAGCATAAATCGTTGGAATGTAGACAACATCACTGTTGAAAAACTCGCTCGCTGATATAGCAGCATTAGCATATGTCTTTGGAGAACTAAGTAATTCCTTAACTGTAATACCTGCAGTTCGACAAAGTGCCTGTTCACAAATAAGAGCAAAGAACGGAACTTTATCATTTCTTTTTGAACCTGATGTTGCTTTAAATAATCTGGTTGCTGAAGCAATCCAATCGTGTGGCAATTTATTCTAACACCTCGTTTTTGTTTTTACTTAAATAAATAATCTTTTTAATGCCTTCCCATCCATCCTTAGCAAAATCATCTGCTCCAATCATTTCGCAAGATTCTTTTGATAAAATTCCACCTCCAACAATGATTTTAGAAGTGATTTTTTCTTTTTTTAATGCGATAACTGTTTCTCGCATTTTTGAGATACTCATAGTGAGTAAGCCACTTAAACCTATAACTTTAGGTTTCATTTCTTTAGCTTTTTCAACAAATTTCTCTGGAGGAATATCCGTTCCTAAATCAATAACATCGAATCCTTGACCCTTTAAAAGAGAAATTAATAAACTTTTTCCTAAATCATGTACATCTCCTTCTACTGTTCCAATTAATATATTTCCTTTAGGACTTATGTCTGATTTCTCTGGAAATGAATCTTTTAGCGTATCCAAAACGGCTTCTATAACATCTCCGCTTATTAGTAAATCAGCAAGGAAGTATTCCTCTTGTTCATATAATTCTCCGACCTCTTGAGAGCCCTTTATTATTGCTCCGTTCAAAATATTTTTTGGATCTACTCCCATATTCATAGCTTCCTTCGTATAATCGATTGCTTTTTGTGTGTTTCCTTCTACAATTGAATTCTTTATCATCTTTAACAATTCTTCGTTATTCATAATTAACTCTTTTTATAATACAACTCAATTTATAATAAATTTTCGGTCTAATTCTATAAAAATCTAATCAGATCTAAATCGCGGAAAAAGAGCTAAAGCATTATTATATGCAATTGCCTTTCGAGTCTGAGTATCGAATCCATCGTAAATATTAATTCCCTCGATCATTACCTTCGTTAATGGTTCGGGAAGGAATGGATAATCACTACCAAACAAAATTTGAGATGATTTTACTAATTCCTTTAGGGAACTTAAGGTATAGGGTGTTGCTGAAAGCGCAGTATCATAATAGAATTGCTTGAGATAATTAATTAATCTTTTCTTCCCGAAGGAAATTCTCCATGCTATGTAAGGAACTGTACCTCCGGCGTGAGGTAATATAAATCGAATACCAGGATAACGCTTCAAAGTACCAGTATGCATTAAATTCGCAACTGCCCTTGTTGTATCGAAAACAAATTCTAGAATTGCGGGTTTAAAGTTTTTCATAGCTAGTTTATCAGAAGGAGGTGAGTTAGGGTGGATAAAGACCACAGCTTTCCTATGATTCAATTCTGAAAAGAGATCATTGAATTCAGAATCTCCTAAATATTTACCATTAATGTTCGTAAGTAGAACTATCCCATCTAAATTCAATGTATCCAGCGCATATTCTAACTCGAGAATGGAATTCTCCATATGAGGCAAAGGTAATGAACCAAAAGCACCAAACCGCTGAGGGTATTTTTGTATCAATTTAGCAGAGAATTCATTACAACGTCGAGCTAGATCTTGAGCAAAATCATTATCTCCAAAATAAACGCCTGGTGCAGAGATAGATGTAATAGCTGTTGTTATACCCTGTCTATCCATAAAAGCAATAGTGCTGTCTAAATCCCATTTAGGAAAAGGTTCGCCCACAGCTGTTGTTATACCAATCTTAGCTAGAGACGAAAGATATTCTGTAGGAATAATATGATGGTGAACATCGATTCGTTTTGTTTTTATCAACATATTGATATTTTTATCTTTTTAAAGTGTTATTCAGAACATTAAAAATCCATTTTAAGAATTTCTTAATTCTAACATGTAATTTCTCAGTTGCTGATACAAATCTCTTGCAATATCTGGCTCTTGATCCGCTACGTTATTTAATTGAAATTGATCTTTTTTTCGATTGTAAAGTTCATCAGTTTGGGGTACTTCTGGAATGGCTCCAGGAGCACATGTCCAAACATTTGCATTTTCCCACATATTTATTCCATACATCGAAATAAGTTTTTGAATTTCAGGGTCTTTTTTTTCAATCCAATGAATATACGACCAATCTTCAGTCTGAATGCTCCAAGAAAAGTTGTAATAACCCGCAATGGCGAAATCTTTGATTTTATCGGTATCACCAAGAAGTATAGGCATAAGATTTTTACCCTGAATCTTTTTTTTCAACCTTACTACATTTAAGAAGTCCAGTATAGTTGGCGCAATGTCAACAGTTTCTACAAATGACGAGCATCTTTGAGGGTTTGCTTCGGGATGGTGAATTATGAGGGGAATATGGACCAGTTCTTCATATGGCCATGGTCTACATTTTGTAATAATTCCGTGCCCATGCTCTTTATTGCCAAGAGGTTCACCGTGGTCACTTAAAAAGATTATTAAGGAATTATCGTACATTTCCAATTCCTTCAATTTATCCAAGAATTTTCCAATCCATTTATCAACCATAGTTATTTTTTCGGCATACAACATTCGAATATGATGATTTTCTTCCTCAGTAAGATAACCATCTACATATGTAGAGATGGGAGAGATAATATCTTTTCCATCATACTCCAAATCATAGGGACATTTTATATCTGGATCGTAAACGGACATAGGGTCCCAGGGTTCGTGGGGATCAAAAGAATCAAGCCAGAAAAATTGCCTTTCCTTTTTCTTGAGATTTTCCAAATAATTCATAGCAGCTTTACAAACTTTGGCAACAGCATGATCTGCATCACTTTTCCAATTCTGTGATTCTCGAAGGTGGTAATTCAATGCCCCTCGAGCAAGAAGACTATTTGAGTTTTCTCTCATTTTCTTCCGTTGCTTTTTTTCATATATCGGTTTATGAAATTTTTCTATATCCATTTTTAATGGAATTTTACTATAAAATGGATCAAACTCTCCACCACGAATATACTGAACAAAATCAAATCCACGTTCATATCCAAATCTTGGCATATGCATTGGATGAGTGTCAGTAATCAAAGCACTTCGAACTCCTTCCCAATATAAAATCTCTGAAAGAATTATATCGCTATGTTGTAATGGCTCCCATCCACTAAACGGTAATGTATAACGTCCAGTAAATAAAGCCCTCCTAACTGGAATTGTAGGAAGACCTTCTGCGTAAGCATTCTCGAATACGGTAGATTCCTCGGCCAATTTATCTATATTTGGAGTTTTTATCCAGTTATTTCCATAGCAGCCTAAGTAATCAAACCGTAAACTATCCGCGACAATTACGATTACATTCATTTTTCTCTTTATGATTAATTAGTAGAAAAAAAAAATTATTTATTAATGGACTTATAAACACCTTTTTGAATAATATATTTCATTATCTCATCAGTCCCTGCACCAATTCGCAAAAGTCTAACATCCCGGGCACACCTTTCTACGGGATATTTATTAGTATAACCGATTCCTCCTAAAATTTGGATTGCTTCATCGCATATTTTAAACGCGTTTGTACACACAAAAAGTTTAGCCATGGCTGCTAAAAATCCGTCTTCCATTTTACCGATTGATTTTTCTAACAAAGCTTTCCCGGCTTCATAATTAGAGACCATTTCAGCAACTTTAAAATTTATCCCTTCGAATTCACTAATCGGTCTTTTAAATTGAACTCTTTCCGTAGAATATTGGATTGCTACTTCTAATGCTCTTCTGGCGACTGCTAATGCTTCAACAGATACGACTATCCGCTCTGGACCCAACATGGCTTGCATGCTCGAAATCGCAGAAGTTTTTCGTACTTCCGTACTAGGTTTTATTTCCTTGTAAAATAGCGCATTTTCTTTCGGGATTCTAACATTAGTGAATTTAATATGTCCTAAATGTAATCCATGAAGCCCCATCATTTGATATTCCTCAATTACCTCAAATCCATCCCAGTCATTTTGTACTATAAAGGCTCCATTTCTGCCATAAACGACTAAAGTATCTGCTACACTCCCGTTAGTAATAAATCTTTTTTCTCCAGTTAAAGTAAATTCATCATTCGCTTTATCTTTCATAAAAATTGATTTCATTCTGGATAGGTCGCTTCCAGCATCCGGTTCAGTAAAGCAAAAACACCCAATTTTTTCACCTTTTATTAGAGGATCAATATACTTTCGAAGCACTTTTGACTTGCCAAACATGCGAATCATCATTGCGGGATAGATTGATGCGGAGCGACTCATGTCAACCGGTAAACTATGATAACAAACCGCTTCTGTCATTAACAACTCTTGTGTAAATGAGCCTGAACGACCTCCAAATTTCTTTGGAAAAGTAATTCCTAGTAAACCATTCTGGCCCATTGGTCTAATTACGTCCCAAATCTCTTTCTTTCCTTGATCGATATCGTTGACATAAGGAGCAACTTCGCTCAACATAAATTCGTCAACCTCTGCCTTAAATGCTAAATCTTCATCACTTAAATTTGAAAACATGCTTTCCATTCTTAAAATCAACCTTATTTTTTATGTTTATATTATTATTTTTATTATATTATAATGTTAAATGTGATGTGTTTAATATTAAACTTAAAAAAAAAAAATAAAAAAAAACTTATTTAAATATCCTTTATATCCTTTAATCTTAACCTTGTTCGTAAACGACACCAGTTCCCCCAGTAGGATATCTGAATCTAATAGCATCAGCATCACATACTTGATAGCAAGCGGCACATTCTAAACATTTAGACTGATAATCATCAACAAGATAAATAATATCTCCCATCTTCTTCCACAAACTCATCATGCAAATAACAAGACATCTACCACATCTATTACATTTATTATTATCAACTGAAATGAAATCCCCTGTTCCAGAAATTCTCTTTGTTAGACCTTCTATTTCAAAGTCTTGCGCTTTCATATTTATTTACGCCTCCTTTCCTTTTTTTTAGGGTTTGGGAGCATTTGCATAAGCTTCGGAATAGCGGCTATCATTTTTTGTGGATCCATCATTTTGTCTAAATCATCTTCGAAAATCTTTGAAACTAATGGAAACAGGTATTTCAGCATGAATGGCATTGCCTTCGGCATGTAAGATCTTATATGATTAAAGATTTGGCGAATTCGTTTAGCATGGGGCTGAGACCAATCATAAATACCTCCAATAGCTTCCATAAACATTGGAACAAACCAACTCATTGTTTCTTTCGGACTGAATGGTAAAGCTTGCCAAATGTTTGCTAATTCTTCACCCGCTTCAAAATCTTCTCCTATGCTTGTTTTCTGCCATTTTTTATCAAATACTGAAAGGACAGATTTAGATGTATCTCCAGATGTGATAGCTTCCGCTGCTACTTCAACAGCTATTCTACCTGTAACCATTGCAGGATATATTCCTTCAGCCTCGAGTGGACATGGGAAACCACCAGCGTCGCCAATTAATATGACTCCATCAGTATGAGTATTATAAGGATAATTCATCCAAGGAAGTAAATGAGCCTGGAGTTCCCGTGGACTCGCCTCTAAAATTTTTAGTAATCTCTGATAATATTTTAAATTAATAATACGATTTAAATAGTAGAGTGGATTAGCATCCCACCAATTCATCCAATTACCA
>SDBV01007183.1_pt1 | contig 15279 bp, 22 predicted proteins | sample 2277081 | NCBI WGS metagenome assembly SDBV01 (sample SAMN10402039, study PRJNA504765) | marine sediment metagenome | isolation source: marine sediment core GS10_PC15, 223 cmbsf | place: Arctic Ocean: Southern Knipovich Ridge | collected 2010
AAGGCTCCGACAAGGAACAAAATCTTGATCGGGCCGATACCACTTGATGCGCCGGTAAGAGAGAAATCAATCAAGCCGCCTAGCTGGCCAAGGGCAGAGGGAAGACGCGATACAATACCGGCCATGATCAGCAAGCTGATACCGTTGCCGATGCCGTATTCGTCAATCTGCTCGCCAAGCCACATAAGGAATATCGTTCCGGCAGTCAGGCCGAAGATACCCATCAACATGACGATTATTGAGGTTTGATATTCTGGGTAAAGCAGGCCCTGGCTACGTATCCATTGGATCATAAAGACCGACTGGACAAGACACAGGCCAACCGTTGCGTAACGAATATATTCCTGAATCTTCTTCTGGCCTACTGGCCCTTCCTTTTGAAGTCGCTCAAGGGCAGGAATAACAGTCATCAGCAATTGGAAGATAATTGAAGCGGAGATATAGGGCATGATGCCCAGGCCAAAAAGCGTACTACGGGACAGGCTACCGCCGGTGAACATCGAGAATAACTGCACCGCCTGGCCGAAAGCGCCCTGCTCCAGGTTAATCATCATCGCTTCAATCTTACCAACGTCAACACCTGGAAGCGGAACGTGGAAACCGATTCGATAAATGCAAAGCAGAGAAACGGTAAATGTGATTTTGCCTATCAGCTCTGGAATCGAAAAGATGTTCTGGAGAATTTCTTTAATCCGCGAATCAGCCCAAAGGGCAAAGTAAACCATGCCAAGCAAAATCAGTGAGCCTACAATCCGCATAGCCCCGGGTACCATAGCACCTGGTGTAGCGGACAGCTCGGTGGAAACTTCGCGAACCTGAGCTACGCCCTGGTTAATAAGCCAGGCGCAAGCAAGCAAGGTTGCGAGTGTAACCACAAATCTGAAGATCTTAAAAGGCATTCAATGAATCCTTTGAGTCCTATAAAAGGCGGGAGCGAAATCCCTATACTTCTTCAACAGCCCCGCCGGCATCTGCGACCTTCTTCGCTGCCGTTGCCGAGGCCTTCGATACTGCAACTGTCAATTTTTTTGTCAATTCACCCTCGCCCAGAAGCTTGACGGGCTTGGCTGGATCACTAATCAAGCGAGCCTTTGCCAGGACGTCGGCATCTACCTTGGTCTCGGCGTCAAACTGTTCAAGTGAAGCTATATTGACTATTTGGTAATCCTTACGGAAATTTGCGTTTGAAAAGCCGCGTTTCGGCATTCTCGCAAGCGCTGTGTTCTGGCCACCTTCATGGCGAGTCAGTGAAACCGACCCCGACCTCGATTTTGCGCCTTTATGCCCGCGGGCTGAGGTCTTGCCGCAGCCTGAACCGTTTCCGCGACCCAGCCTTCTGGGGCGTTTATTCTTACCGGCAGCACTTAGAATATCATCCAGGTTCATCGTATCTGAACTCCACGCAAAGACTCTATTAACTCAGCTGATCTGAGCTGTTGCAACGCCCTTTTACCTGCCTTAAGGAGGTTACGAGGTGTCATCGAACCGTATGCCTTGGTCAAAACATCGTGAATACCGGCAAGTTCCAACAATGGGCGAATCATCTTGCCGGCAATTACGCCCGTACCTTCTGAGGCAGGGACCATAATAATCTTCGATGCGCCAAACTTGGCCTTGACGGTATGGGGAATAGTTTTACCATTAAGTGAAACGGTTATAACGTTCTTCTTGGCGTCGGAAATTGCTTTTTCCACTGCCTGGGGAACGCCGTTGGCCTTACCGTAGCCAATTCCGACTTGCCCGTTGCGGTTACCAACCACAACCAGTGCACCGAAACTGAAACGCCGGCCGCCCTTGACAACCTTCGCATACCGGTCAATCTTAATGACATTATCTTCGAAGTCAGAATCGCCTTCGAATGCCTTTGATTTCTCTTTTTGGAACGCCACTTGTTGGCCTCTCTCGTGTTCTTAAAAATCCAAGCCGCCCTTGCGGGCTGCCTCGGCCAGTTCGCGCACCCGGCCGTGATAGACGAAGCCGTTGCGGTCAAAAACTACTTTCTTAATTCCAGCTTTCACAGCTTTTACCGCCAATGCGGTACCGACCAGAGCCGCCGCCGCCCGGTTGCCTCCATTAGCAGGCTTATCCGACAGATCTTTGGCTTTCGTCGATGAGGCGGCAAGAGTCTTACCTTCTTCATCGTTGATGATCTGGGCGTAAATATGCTTATGGCTGCGGAATACTGTCAACCGGGGACGCTCGGGCGTACCGGTGACGGCCTTTCGGATATGGCGTTTGCGCCTTACCCGCCGTAAATGTTTCTTCTTGATAGCCTTCATAACGTCAATCCTTGCTTACGGTAAGTTACATACCACCGCTGGCAAAGGCCTTACCCATCTTCCTGCGGACCTTTTCATCTGCGTAACGAATGCCTTTGCCCTTATAGGGCTCGGGAGGCCTGGTTTTTCGAATACTCGCTGCCAACTCTCCGACTGCCTGCTTGTCTGCACCTTCAATGGAGAAACGGGCAGGGTCTGTATCACCACGAGCCTGAGGAGTTGCCACCACAACCGTAATGCCGGCGGGGACATCAAAAAATACCGAGTGGCTCAGGCCACAATTCACCGTCAGTTTATTTCCCTGAAGCTGAATGCCGTAACCAACGCCGTAAACTTCCAACTTTTTCATAAAGCCTTTTTGACAGCCTTCAACCATATTGGCAATCAGGCTACGTGAAAGGCCCCATAAACTTCTGGAAAGTCTATCGGAACCTCCAGCATTTACAGTCAACGTCTTCGACGATTCGTCGTGATTGACTGTAATCTCAGGCCTGAAGGTCCAGCTCAACTTGCCCTTGGGCCCTTCGACGTTGACAGTCCTACCAGACAGTGACACTTTAATGCCGGCGGGTATTTCAATCAGTTTTTTGCCAATTCGTGACATATATCTAAACTTCCATCAACTGACGGTGCACAGAATCTCGCCGCCGATCTTTTCCTGGCGACACTTCCGGTCGGAGAGTACCCCCTTCGAGGTCGATACAATCGCCACGCCCAAACCATTCAATGGCCGCGGCAAGTCACCGACCCCGCTGTACACCCGGCGACCTGGCTTAGAGATTCGATGAATCTCCGTAAGTACCTTCACGCCGGTTACGGTGTACTTGAGATAGACTCTCAACAGGCCCTGCTTATTATCTTCAATCTTACGATAATCAACGATGTAGCCTTCTTCTTTCAACACGCTGCAAACGCCTTCACATACCTTTGACGCACGGATATTAACAGTCTCGTGCCCAACAGAGTTGGCGTTTCTGATTCTAGTCAGCATGTCGGCTATTGGATCTGACAAACTCATTTTCGCTTGTTTCCTTACCAACTGGCCTTTTTCATACCCGGAATCTTACCTTGGTTAGCAAGGCTCCGCAGGCAAATGCGGCAAATCCGGAACTTACGGTAAACACTTCGAGGCCGGCCACAAAGCTGGCATCGACGAATAATCCGGCTCGAAAACTTCGGAGGCCTCTTGGCCTTGGCTACCTGCGCTTTAGTTGCCATAGTATGCTTCTAAGCCCTTAGTCTTTTTTGAACGGCATTCCCAATAAACTCAACAGTTCCCTGGCCTCTTCATCTGTATGGGCCGAGGTCTGAAAAGCTATGTTCATGCCTTGGGTGAAAGTAATCTTGGCCGGATCGATCTCAGGAAAAACTGACTGCTCGATCAGGCCCATATTGTAATTGCCGCGTCCATCGAAACTTGATGCGTTCAGGCCTCTAAAGTCCCTTACCCGAGGAATTGCCAAAGCAACCAGCCGATCGAAGAATTCGTACATCCGCTGGCCTCGAAGGGTGACCTTCAACCCGACCTTGTTTCCCTCGCGAAGCTTGAAGTTACTGACAGACTTCTTGGCCAGGACGACTACTGCTTTCTGACCGGCTATGAGGGTCAGTTGATCAGTGGCCGATTCCATCTTGGCCTTTTCCGTCTCCCCGTCGCCAATACCCATGGAGATAACGATTTTCTCAAGCTTAGGCAAAGCAAAGGGGTTCTTATAACCGAAACGCTCTTTCAACGCCGGTACCACTTCTGTCTTATATTTTTCCGCAACTCGTGCTGCCATGACGTTGATTACCTGCCCTTCTTAACTACGCCCAGCGATTCACCGGACTTGAGGGCTATTCTTTCTTTTGAACCGTCTGCATTAATCTTAAAGCCAACTCGAGTGGCCTGGTTCGTCTTGGGATCTACAGGAAGCACATTCGAGATGTCGATAGGCATCTCTTTTTGAATACGACCGCCCTGTGGATTCTGACGAGAAGGCTTCAAGTGCTTGAACACGCGATTGATTCCCTGAACAAGAACCTTCCCGGTTTTGGTATCAACCCGCAATATCTCGCCAACCTTGCCCTTATCGTCGCCGGCAAGGACAACGACCGAATCACCTTTTTTCACATGCCTCGCCATGACCTATACAACCTCCGTGGCAAGTGAAACGATCTTCATGAAATTCTTTTCCCGCAACTCCCGAGCTACTGCCCCGAAAATACGGGTACCTCGTGGATTATTGTTTTCATCGATGATGACTGCTGCACTTTTATCAAATCTGATATAGCTGCCATCGGAGCGCCTGACGGGATAACCTGTTCGGACGACGACACAGCGGACGATTTCGCCTTTTTTAACCTCGCCACCGGGCATGGCCCGCTTGACCGAGCATATAATAATATCGCCGATCGATGCCGTCCGACGAGTGTACGCACCCCGCCGGGTCGAACCGCCCAACACACGGATGCACCCTACTACACGTGCTCCGGTGTTATCCGCTACGCTCAGTCTTGTTTCTTGCTGAATCACCGCGCAACCACCTTCAACTTCTTGCCTGACGCTCAGGAGCGAACTTCGACTCACGAACGACGCGAACCAACCGCCAACTCTTGGTCTTGCTTATAGGCCTGCAAGAAGCAATCTCTACGGTATCGCCAATGTTAGCAGCTCCGTCGGCGTCGTGGACAGAAAGCTTCGAACTTCGCTTAATGTACTTGCCGTACTGAGGATGCTTAATAAGGTTATCAATTCGAACACCTATGGTCTTGATACCTGCTATTGAGGTAACAACACCTGTCAGTTTTCTTGACTGACCTCTTGGCTTGTCTTGTTTATTCTGGCTTGTCATAATCCTACTTGCTACTGTCCAGCCTGCTCGGACTTCGATGCGGCCAGTTCATTCTGTCGCATGATCGTCAAGATTCTCGCGATATCTTTCTGAGCCTTTGAGATCATGGACGGGTCCTCTAACTTCTCAGTAACCGCCTGAGAACGCAGATCGAAAACGTGTCGACGAAGTCGGCCCAATTCCACCTGCCGTTCATCTGCAGTCATGTCGCGTATTTCACTGATATTCATGGCTCGTTATGCCTTATATTCCAAGACGTCGCTGGATCATCCGGCAGCGAACGGGCATTTTATGGGCAGCCAAGCGCATCGCGCCTTTGGCTGTTGCCTCGTCAACTCCTGAGATCTCAAATAAAACTGTACCGGGCTTGACCACCGCTACCCAACGATCGGTCTCGCCTTTACCTTTACCCATCCGGGTTTCCAGCGGCTTGGCTGATACAGGCTTGTCCGGGAAGATTCGAATATAAACTTTACCTTCACGATGCAAATAGTGCGTCATTGCAACACGGCCGGCTTCTATCTGCCTACCCGTGACCCAAGCAGCCTCAGTCGACTGGAGGCCAAACTCACCAAATGCTACTGTATTACCGCGTGTCGCATTACCACGCATTGTCCCGCGTTGGTGTTTGCGATGCAGAATTCTTTTGGGCATTAAGGCCATTGCTTCACCTGCTCAACTTACTTCTTTTCCGGCGACTGCTGTTGGTCTGTCGGCTCGACGGACTCTGTCGATGTCGGCTTATCGGCTGGTTTGTCAGCCGGTTTATCGACCGGCCTGGGTTGTCTGGGCGATCTTGCCTGGCCTCTGGAGCCTCGCGGGCCGCCTCCGCCACCTGGGCCATCTGACTTGACATTCTCACGACGCCGACGAGCACGAGTCATCCCACGGTCGCCTGTTTTTCCAGCTTCGGCCTCGGCCTCGGCGTCGCCGAACATTCCACGATAAACCCAAACCTTTACGCCAATCGTGCCATAAGTTGTAACACAAGGCACAAATCCGTAATCAACATTGGCCTCAAGTGTATGTAACGGAAGCGAACCAAGAATAGTGGTCTCAGAACGACTCATTTCAGCGCCACCCAATCGGCCTGAAATCATTACCTTGACGCCCTTTGCTCCGGCCTGCATTGCACCTTCTGCGCGTTGCTTCATCAATCTGCGGAAGCTCGAACGTCGCTTGAGTTGTTCGCTGATTCCTTCGGCGATCAGCTGAGCATCCAAGTCCGGGTTGTTAATTTCAACTATGTTAATGTTGACCCGGCGATTGGTAAGGTCTTCCAGGGCTGATCGTAGCTTATCTACTTCAGCACCCTTTGGGCCTATAACCAGACCAGGCCTGGCAGTATTGAGAATTACTTTAACTTCTTCACGAGTTCGTTCGATCTCAACTGAACTGATCGCAGCATAAGGAGGCTGGCGGTTCAGCCTGTTATCGATGAACTGTCGCAGTTTCTCGTCTTCGACAAGGAATTCGCCGTAATTGCTCTTAGGTGCATACCACCGGCTTTTCCAGCCGATCGTAATACCAGTGCGAAATCCAATTGGGGAAACTTTCTGTCCCATAGTTTGCCTCGTCTATCCCTGCTGTTGTTCAACAGCCACCATAACGTGACTGGTTCGTTTAAGAATTACATGCGCCCTGCCCCTATCCTTGGGCCTGATACGCTTCATAGTCGGCCCTTCGTCAACGCGGGCCTCATGCACATAAAGCTTCTCGACATCGGCCTCGGCCTCGTTGGCACTGGCAACTGCACTATTGAGAACCTTCGAGATAATGCTTGCCGCACGGTTGGGCGTAAATTTCAGGACGTTTGCTGCATCCTGTACGTCCCGACCGCGGATCATATCCATAATAAGTCTCACCTTACGGGCGCTTATTCGGGCGAATCTATGTTTCGATTGCCAAGCCATTAGTTCAAAACTCCGCCGTAAACCGGCATATTCCTACTGCTATCTCTTGCCGCCGCTGTGTCCGCGGAACATGCGGGTCGGACTAAACTCACCGAGCTTATGGCCGACCATATCCTCGGTAATAAATACCTTATGAAAGAGCTTGCCGTTGTGAACCATAAAGGTATGACCAATAAACTCGGGGACGATCGTACAACTTCGACGCCAAGTCTTGACGGGCTCTTTCGCACCGATTTGGTCGAGCTTCTCAATCTTGCGATAGAGTTTCTCGTCTACATATGGGCCTTTTTTTGTGCTTCTGGTCATAAGTTCGTATTACTTTGTCTTAGGCCAAATTTCTTACAGGACTAACTGCCCGTATCGTACATTCGAACGCCGGCGAAGGATCATCTTGTTCGACGGCTTGCGTTTGCGGCGTGTCTTACCGCCCTTGGATAATACACCCGTAGGTGAACAAGGCTGCCTGCCACCAGCACGCCGGCCTTCGCCGCCGCCCATCGGGTGGGCAACAGGATTCATCGCAGAGCCGCGAACGTGGGGCCTACGCCCTAAATGCCTCGACCGTCCAGCTTTGCCCCAACGAATGCCCGCTCGCTCGGTATTACCAATCTGCCCAATCGTAGCTCGGCACTTAACATTAACCATTCGCATCTCACCGGATGGAAGAATTAACGTTGCGTTCTTGCCTTCTCTGGCTGCCAGCCGGGCCGAGCCACCAGCAGTGCGAACCATCTTGCCGCCCTGGCCGGGGTTCATTTCAATGTTGTGGATTTCCAGGCCCATCGGAATATTCGAAAGCGGAATGCAATTGCCTACACGAGGTTCAGCATCCGGGCCGGAGAAAATCTGCTGGCCAACTTTCAGGCCTACCGGAGCGAGAATGTATCGCTTCTGGCCGTCTTCATACTGCACCAACGCAATATTGCAGGTACGGTTCGGGTCGTATTCGATCGTCTTGACTGTGGCGGGGCTGTCATCTTTGTTACGCTTAAAATCGATAATGCGGTACATTCGCTTGTGACCGCCGCCACGATGCCTGGCCGTGATCTTGCCGCTGTGATTACGTCCACCAGTTTTATTCAGTGGGCGAAGTAGCGACTTCTCCGGCTTGGACGTTGTTATTTCGTCGCTGCGAAGAACGGAGCTATTCCGTCGGCCTGCAGACGTTCTTTTGTAAACCTTAATCGGCATGATAGTCCTAGAATAAATCTATATGATGGTCCGGATGTAAAACCACGACAGCTTTTTTCCAGTGACGAGTTTTGCCGATACGTCGGCCTACTCGTCTGGGCTTGCCTTTGCGGTTAGCAGTTCGGACTTCAACAACCTTAACTTCGTATATCTGCTCAATCGCCTGTTTGATCTGGGTCTTGTTTGCCTTGGGATCTACCTCAAAGGCGTAGGCGTTGAGTGCTTGCGACTGGAAAGTTCCCTTTTCGGTTATCAGGGGTCTTACTACTGTTGAGTAGATATTTTCTTTCATGGTTTGGCACCCCGATCCATAAGCTGCTTCATCGCATCGGTCGTCACCAGCATCTTCTGCCTTATAGCGACGTCGTAAGCGTTAAGCTCGTCGGCGGTCCTTACTGTCAGGTCCTGGATATTACGACTGGAAAGATAAACATTCGAATCACGATCAGCCAAAGCCAGCAGGCAAGTGCGATTGACCTTAAGCGCCGAAAGAACCTCTACCATCTGCTTGGTCTTGGGCTCGGAGACATTTAAGCCATCCAGAACCATAAGATTCTCACCGATCATCTTGGCCAGCAAGGCCGAATCCAAGGCTGCTCGCCTCATCTTCTTCGGCAGCTTCTTGGAAAAGCTATGAGGTTTCTTGGCGAAAGCCACGCCGCCGCCTCGCAGGATGTTAGCCCGCCTCGAACCGCGACGGGCATTGCCCGTACCCTTCTGCCTGAAGAGCTTTCTGGTCGAGCCGGAAACCATGCCCCTGCTTTTATTGGCTGCAGAGCCTTGGCGTTTGTTGGCTAGATAGGCCACCACCGCCTGCTTAAGCAGAGGGACGTTGACCGTTGAGCCAAAGATAGCCTCGTCGACCTTCAGCGTCTTTACCTTCTCGCCACTCGTATTGTAAACCGGAACCTCTAACATCGCTTATATCATCCTGGCCGTTATTTAGCCGCCTTGGTCGATTTACTCGCCGTAACATACAAAAACCCGCCGTTTGCTCCGGGAACTGAGCCCTTGACTAACAGCAGGTTGTTTTCCTTATCAACGCCAATCAGCTTGTGATTCTTGGCCGTACAGCGGGCGTTACCCATCTGGCCGGCCATGCGCTTGCCTTTTTTAATATCGCCGCCCTTGCCCGCGTTATTGGCATGACCGCCAATTGATCCGGGTGACCGGTGTTTACGCTCAACGCCGTGGGAGGCGCCCAAGCCTTTGAAATTATGCCTCTTCATCACGCCGGCAAAACCTTTTCCCTTGGACGTTCCGATGACGTCTACTATTTCTACGCCTTCGAAAACATCAACCGTAAGGGTCTGGCCGGCTTCGACGTCTGTGGGGTCATCTTCAAGACGAACCTCACGTACAAACTTTTTCGGTTTGGCGTTTGCCTTAGCAGCATGGCCGATCAAGGGCTTGGTTGCGCGATGGGCCTTGACGTCCTCAAAACCAAGCTGCACTGCACTGTAGCCGTCAGTTTCAACGGTCTTCACCTGCAGCACATCGCATGGACCTGCCTGGACGACCGTCACGGGATGCAGATTGCCCGCATCATCGTAGACTTGCGTCATGCCTATCTTTTTGCCCAGAAGTGCCGTCAACATCTCTTGTCACCTAAGCCTTAATCTTGATAAAAACGCCTGCAGGAACAACCAGCCTGTTGAGGGCTTCGATCGTCCTTACGGTCGGTTCGTAAATATCGATGATTCGTTTGTGCGTCCGCATCTCGAATTGCTCTCGCGATTTCTTATCCACATGTGGACCGCGAAGCACCGTATACCTCTCAATGCGCGTCGGAAGAGGTATGGGACCTCGCACTCGAGCACCAGTTCGCTCGGCATGGTCAACGATCTCCTTGGCCGAGGTATCCAGGGCCCGATGATCGTAGGCTTCCATCCGAATTCGTATCTTGTCTTGTTCCATGAAGTTATTCTCCAACCCCCTTGCCGGACCAATGCACATCTAGGGGGAAGACGCGAGTTCGTCTAGCTTACGAATTTGCGTTAATCTGTCAATCTCTAGCGGACGATTTTTGTAACTTTTTTTTATCTGATTCTAAATCTAACAGTTACGGAGTATCTTCTCAGCCACCTGAGAAGGCGCCGGTGCGAACGAATGAGGCTCCATTGTGCTCGTGCCACGACCTTGGGTAAGCGACCTCAATTGTGTCGCATAACCGAACATTTCTGACAGTGGTACCAAGGCCGTCAAGGCCTGATATCCGCCCCTATGCTCAACATTATTAATTTCAGCACGCCGGCTGTTCAAATCCCCTGTAACGGCCCCAAAATACGAATCGGGCACTAATACCTCCAACCGCATAATAGGCTCTAAGAACACCGGAGACGCTTTCTTAAGAGCTGCTGCGAAAGCCATAGCACCCGCCTGTTCAAAGGCCAGGTCCGAACTATCTACAGGATGGTGCTTCCCGTCAATTAGCGTAGCTTTTACGTTCAACACAGGATAACCAGCCAGTGGGCCTGATGTCGCTGAATAACGGACACCATTTGCGACTGATTTGATGTATTCCCTGGGAACAACCCCACCTTTTGTATCATCTACAAACACAACCGTGTCGGCATCGGAGTCGACATCCTCGTCCGGGGTATACGGTTCGACGCGAAGCTTGGCTACGCCAAACTGACCTCGTCCGCCTGTCTGACGAACAAACTTACCCTCAGCCTCAGCAGTGGCGCTGATGGTTTCCTTATAAGCAACTCGTGGCTTGCCAACGCGAACGTCCAGCCCCATATCCCTGATCAGGCGGTGATACAGAACTTCCAAATGCAGTTCACCCATGCCTGAAATAGTCATCTGCCCCGTCTCTTCGTCAAAACCATACTTGAAGCTCGGATCCTCCTTCTGAAGGGTGTTGAGAGCTATGGTCAGCTTGTCCTTGTCGGCATTGGACTTCGGCTCGATCGACATTGTGATAACAGGATCGGGGAAATGCAGACGCTCCAGGATAATTGGCTCGCGCGGATCGCACAGCGTATCACCTGTCGAACTGTTCTTCAGCCCGATCACAGCGACGATATCACCTGCAACAGCTTCCTGCCTGACGATGCGTTCCTTTGCATGTAGTTCAAGGATTCGCGAAAGGTTCTCTTTCTTGCCGGTCGTACTGTTAAGCACTCTCGTGCCTGATTTAAGAGTTCCACTGTATACGCGGATAAAATTCAGGTCACCGTGCTGATCTGAGGTAATCTTGAACACTAAAGCAGAGAAGGGTTCACTCAAGTCGGGATTGCGACAAATGATTTCCTCGTCCTTCGCATCTAAATGCCCCTGGACGGCTGGCATATCGAGGGGAGACGGAAGGAAGTCGATAACCGCATCCAACAAAGGTCGAGTACCAATATGCTTCAAAGCGGATCCGCACAATACAGGATGAAGGTCACCTGAGACTGTGCCTTTGCGAACCGCCTTCATAATATCGGCCTCGGAGATCTCACCATCATGCAGGTATTTATCCATCAGCTTGTCGTCATACTCGGCGGCTTTTTCAATCAAATCATCGCGAGCCATCTCTGCAGCATCTGCATATTCAGCTGGGATTGGCTCGATGCGAAGTTTTGTCGCAATCTTATCCTCATCATAGAAAATGGCTTTGCGACGGATAAGATCAATCTGCCCGAGGAAGTTTTCTCCATCGCCCATCGGAATTTGCATAACCGCAAGATCGGCATGTAATCGCGAGGCGATGTCTTCGACAACCCTGTCAAAGTCCGATCCAAGACGGTCCATCTTATTTATAAAGCAAATCCTGGGCACCTGATACCGCTCTGCCTGGTTCCAAACGGTTTCAGACTGGGCCTCGACCCCGGAAACGGCACAGAAGACCGCCACGGCCCCATCGAGTACCCTCAGGGACCGTTCAACTTCGATTGTAAAGTCAACGTGCCCTGGGGTGTCTATCAGATTAATGGTATGGCCTTGCCATTGCAGCGTTGTCGCAGCGGATGTGATTGTAATTCCGCGCTCCTGCTCTTCTACAAGATAGTCCATCACCGCGGTACCATCATGAACCTCACCTATCTTGTAGGTTCTGCCTGCAAAGAAAAGTATCCGCTCGCTGACGGTGGTCTTGCCGGCATCAATGTGGGCCATGATGCCAATGTTACGAAGTTTGCTCAGATCCGTGGCCATGTAAGGCTATTTCCTGTCTGTCGCTTCCATCGATAAAACATAGACGGATAACGTTAATTATATTTGTCTATTCCAGCCCTGCCCCGCCGGAGCCGGTCTTTATGCCCTATGCTGGCAGACCGGGCGAATTGTCCCAACTAATTAGAGACACCAAAACCGCACCAATCCGGGCCGGCTTGGTGCCTTGTGATCGCTTTTGTGAACTATTTTCTACCAGGCGAAGTGGGCGAAGGCCTTGTTAGCCTCAGCCATTCGGTGGATATTCTCACGTATCGTCATGGCCGAGCCTTCACCGCGGAAGGCAGCCATGAGTTCGTTTGCTACCCGATTGGCCATGGGCTGGCCCTTACCTGACCTGCATGACTGGCGAATCCAACGCAACGCCAGTGACAGGCGACGCTTATCATTTACCTGCATTGGCACCTGATAGGTCTGGCCTCCGACACGCTTTGAACGGACTTCGATGAGCGGCTTGACGTTGGTGATAGCCTTCTCGAAAACCTCAAGCGGAGTGGTATCGGTTATCTTCTTAGCGATGATATCCATCGCATCGTAAACGATCTTCTGCGCGACGGTCTTCTTGCCGTCAAGCATGATGGAATTGGTAAACTTGCTTACCAACTTAGAGCCGTACCGAGGATCCGGCGCTAACTTCTTCGTAGATGCTGTAAACTTCTTGTATCCCATTTGCTTATCCTGCCTCCGCGCGCAGCGGAAATAACCTTACCAGTAGTCGACTACTTAGGTTTTTTTGCTCCATATTTACTTCGACCTTGCCTTCGGCCTTCGACACCAAGGGTATCCAGCGCACCGCGAACGATGTGATACCGCACGCCTGGTAAGTCCCTGACCCTACCTCCGCGGACCAGCACAATGCTGTGCTCCTGAAGGTTATGGTCAATCCCGCCAATATAGGCGGTAACTTCCTTGCCGTTGGAGAGTCTTACCCTGGCAACCTTCCGCAGGGCCGAGTTCGGCTTCTTCGGCGTTACGGTCTTAACTAGCAAGCAAACACCCCGCATCTGAGGCGATTTCCCCAATGCGACGGTCTTTGACTTGTCTTTCTGTACCTTCCGCGGCTTGCGGATCAACTGATTTATTGTCGGCATCTGATGTTCCTCAGTATCTCTCGTCTATTACTGACTTATTAATTTACTTGTATGCTTGACCTGTAAGGGCCTGCTGGACAGCCTGAGTAATCTGGGCCTCGGTAAGTTCCTCAACTTCACCCATTTCTTCTTCAGGCAACTCAACTAATTTCTTGGTCCGCATTTCCAGGTATGGCTTGAAGCTCGTACCGGCTGGGATCAAGTGGCCCAAGATTACATTTTCCTTCAGGCCTCGAAGCTCGTCGATCTTGCCGGCCAACGATGCCTCGGTAAATACCTTGGTGCTTTCCTGGAAGCTCGCCGCCGACAGGAAGCTCTCTGACTGCAATGACGCCTTGGTCACGCCAAGCAACAAAGTTGTGGCTGTGGCTGGCTTGGGCTTGCGGGTCTTGGCAATCTGCCCACCCTTGGCCTCAACTTCCATATTCGCCTGCTCGACCTTCTCACGCGAAACGATATCGTCCTCGGCAAACTCCGTATCGCCAGGGGCTACAATTTTCAGCGAAGTCGCGAGTCTCGCATTTTCCTCTCGGAAGCGGAATTTGTCAACAACGTCGCTCGGTAATAAACTGCTGTCGCCAACAGTTTCTACCTGAACTTTATGCAGCATCTGAGAAAGAATCGTCTCGATGTGCTTGTCGTTAATGGTCTGTCCCACACCACGATAAACTGACTGAACCTCAGTCAGCAGGTATTGCTGCAGGGCTTCCTCGCCACGAATCGACAGGATGTTGTGCGGGATCAGCGGACCTTCCGTCAGTGGATCGCCCGCATCAACATAGTCGTTTGTATGGACCAGCAAGTGACGGTCATGCGGGACGTGGTGTTCACGTTCCATGCCAGATTCACTTCTGACGATAATGGTCATCTTGCCGCGGCGCTTATCGGTACGCAACTCAACCCTGCCGGAAATCTCTGCCATTGCGGCCGGTTCTTTGGGTTTTCGGGCCTCAAACAGTTCGGTAACTCGCGGCAGGCCACCGGTAATATCCTGCGTACCGGAAACATCACGTGGCTGACGGGCAAGCAGTTCGCCTGCTTTGACTTCGTCGCCTTCATTCAATTCAATACGTGCCTTGGAAGGCAGGTAGTGGAAGTCGAGAATCTTGCCCTCTTTGTCTTCAATGACAATACGCGGATGCTTCTCGCCCTTATGCTCGATAACGATGTACCTTTGGCTGGCTGTATCACGAGCACGCTCAGACTCGATACGGACGGTCTCGCCCTCTTCAACATCCTGGAACCGAATTATACCGCTAGCCTCTGCCAGGATCGGGACACTGTGCGGGTCCCACATAACGAGCTTCTGCCCGGCTTTGATTTTCTTGCCTTCTGCGACAAGAATAGTTGCACCATAGGGAATCTTGTACTTATCGAGTTCCCTGCCCTTATCGTCCATAATGGCCAGTTCGCCGTTTCTTTTAAGCGAAACAAGCTTTGTAGTCTTATCGACGGTGAGTTCAACAACTCGCAGGTCACGATATTTAATCACACCGGCAACAGAAGCTTCGATATCCGATTCGAGAACAGCTCGGGTTGCAACACCACCTGTGTGGAAGGTACGCATCGTAAGCTGAGTGCCTGGCTCGCCAATTGATTGAGCGGCGATAATACCAACTGCCATGCCTTCTTCGACCAGACGACTTGTCGAAAGATCCAAGCCATAGCACCTTGCACAGACACCCAAGGGACTTTCGCAAGTAAGCGGGCTACGGACACTGATTGTCTCAAGCCCCATCTCTTCGATCTTTAATGCGATTTCCCGCGTGATGATCTGATCTTCTTTAACGATCATCTCATCGGTAACGGG
>SDBV01007184.1_pt1 | contig 15279 bp, 15 predicted proteins | sample 2277081 | NCBI WGS metagenome assembly SDBV01 (sample SAMN10402039, study PRJNA504765) | marine sediment metagenome | isolation source: marine sediment core GS10_PC15, 223 cmbsf | place: Arctic Ocean: Southern Knipovich Ridge | collected 2010
GTTTGTCTGCTTCCTTCTTGTATTTTTGAACCTAATTGTCTAGAAAGGTTATCATACCCTTTCTTTCTTGCTTCTGCATTTAAACCATATTTCTTTGTTTCAGTGTCCATATATTTTTGAATTGCTGCTTTATTTTTGGAATCAATAACTTTGACTTTATTTTTCTTATATGTAGTAACACCATTTGGTATTCCAGGATTTTTTTGTGCTAATTTAACAGCTGCAGTCATTTTGTCTTCTATAGTTTTGCTTTCTTTTGTTTTACCTTTTACAATATCCCTACCTATTATACCAGCATCTATTGCTATACTAGCTGCTGTACCAAGACCAGGAACTAAACTAACTGCACCAGAAGCAACTTCTAAACCAGCACCAATAATGTCACCTTTCATTATTCTATGAGCAGCAAATCCAATACCAGCTAATAAACCTAAAATAGGTACTTTTTTAATTATTGATTTTAAACCTGCTTTTCCAACTAATTTTCCTATCCCTTTAGAAGCTCCTTTTTTAACTACCGCACCTGTTAGACCTACAGCTCCTTTTTTTATGGCCAGACCTGTAATTGGTGATATAACAGCCTTCTTTCCAAATCCGAGAACTTTTCCTGCTTTTCCAACTAATTTTCCTATCCCTTTTTTAGTAGCTCCTTTTTTAACTGCCGCACCTGTTAGTCCTACAGCTCCTGTTTTTATGGCCATACCTGTAGCCTTCTTTCCAAATCCGAGAACTTTTCCTGCTTTTGATATTCCCTTGCCAGCTATTTTTCCTATTTTTCCAAATTTCTTTAACCCCAAATAGGCAAGAATAGGTGATAGAAATCCCATAAATTTACCAACGAAACCTCCTACCATATTTTTGAGGAATCCAAAGGCAAGTAATATCATATCCCAAGTTCTTCTTCCTAATTTTTTTAGTCTTCTTCTAACTCCTTTTGTCTCTCCAAGGTGTTCTTTTGCAAATTTATTACCTTTCTTTCCAATATCTTGAAATTTTTCTGTGGAGTTCCTTTCTTCCTTAAGTTTTTTCTCATTTAATTCAGCAGTTTTTGAAATATTCTCTGCCATACTTGGAGATTGAATGCCTTCTTCTCTTTCTTCTTGATCTTCTTTCATTTTACGGATTTTTTGTATTTCGGATAATATGACATCTTTGCCTCGTTCAAGTTTTTCCCCGGTCCAACGTTCAGCTTCAACAGTTCCTTTCTTTCCACGTTTAAATTGTTCTCCAGCAAAACGTCCGATTCTAGTAACTTCTTCCTTAATTTTTCCTACACCTGCTTTTTTCATGATTTTGTCTGGACGAGCAAATCCACCCAAACCTGTAATACCAGCTCTACCCAAAGCTTCTTTATCAAGGTTGAGTTTTTCAGTCATTAACTCAAACATTTTTTCAGAGAGTGATTTTTTTTCTTTTTCTCCGGTCAGAGCTTCTTTTATTTTGTCGAACATTGTATATGTAACTTGTTTTGCGCCTGAAATTTCCTCACCAACAAGAACTTCGGCTGCTGCTTTTGTATAGATTACAAGATCATCAATCTTAGGCATTAAAGTTGTATATAATAATGCCATGATATTTGATGTTTTTAAGAAAACATTATGTGTTCTTGTTGCACCCCTAACATCTCCAGCATAACCACCTCTAATTCCAAACAGAAATTGAATCGGACTGATTATAGCTGTCTTCATAATATCAGAGAACATAAGCATATTTCTAAATGTTGGATGTTGAAGGAGAGTTCTTTGCCATGCAATTCTCATACGAGAAGTCATACCAATTAATCCTACTTTTAATTCAAGAATGGCTTTTAATAATCTTTTTTGATGTGATGCTTGTTTTGTGTCTCGAACAGCTTGGAATTCTTTGATAAATGTCTGAACTATACTTTCTTGACTCTCTTCTCTTTCAACAACCACAGTTTCTAATCTTAATAAATTTTGAGACATTATGGTTAATGTTTTATCTAACTTTCTTGATATATCTGCGTTCTTTGCTGCATCAATTTGCTTAAGAAGTTTATCAATTGGAGTAACAACTTCTGCTGCATGAACTTCAATTATTCCTCCCTGTTTGACATAACCACCTTCTTGTAGTTTCGGTGGAGCTCCTTCAATAGTTTTTTGAAGTTTTTCTAAATCGTTTACTGTTGCTGGTTTTTTCTCTCTTTCATCATCTACTACTTTTTTTCCTTTTTTGAATATATTAGCAATGCCACTTCCTGCTTTTGATAAACCTTCTGTCATTGCGGAACCAACTTTATCCTTAATTCTTGCAGCTGCACCTTGGAAAACATCTGTCTCCATAAATTTTGCAGCGAAGTAACCGAAGAGAGGAGTTGCTCTAGAAAGAGCCATAGCGATAGTATTAGTTTTATTTATACTAATATCTTCACTGATTGCTTTTCCATATTGCCCAATAGCTTGTGATGTAGCCTTTCCTGTATCAATTGTAATACTTTTAACTCCTGTTGCTAAAGAATTAATTGTTCGACCTAAACCTTTTAGTACACTATTATATCCTTTTGCTGTTTCGCTTGTAAATTCAGTACGTTCAAGTTCAAGTTGCATCATCATTTCTTTTTGTTGCTTTGTTAACGCGTTGACCTCATTTGAAGTTTGAAGTCTCTTTTTGTTTTGCTCTTGAACTAGATCATCAACAGTTCGGTGTAAACTACTGATTCTACGTGCTCTATCACTAGCTACCATATTAGAGCTTTGGTCCAATAGATTTGTACCAGGTTTAATAGGTTTTTCTGGCATTTATTAATCTCCTTACAGTTTGTTGACCATTTTATATACTTTTTGACTTGGACGTTTTATTAATGCTGGTAATGAAATTACTTCAGATGGTGCATACAGTTCTTGATAACATAACTCTTTCATATGTCTTACATTTATACCAAACGTTGTTTTATATGCTGTATATAATGGAGCAATAATATGTCTATTAGCATAAGTAACTTTGACAATCAAAGATGGTGCGCCGCTTGTCATTGCTTTAAATATTATTTTAATTAGAACAATATACTCAGTAACTAGTTTTTGTAATTTCTGAGAGTCTAACGTCGTTATATTTCCAAATGTTTCCAATAACATGTTATGATATTGAACTAATATTTTATTAGATGGAGTATTTCTTTCGGTATTTTTATAAATAAAGGTAATCATCCTTTGAACTGTTTTATCATCAAGACCATTTCTTTCAGTCATAAATAGTTGTGACCAATAATTTTTATAATACGAAGTTAATTCTTGTTTAAATGTTGATAAAAACTGTTTAGGATATTTGTTAGAAACCTTATGTATTAATTCATGTAAAGTTGTGATTGACAGATCATTGTTAGATGCAAACCCAAAAATATTTGTGTCATTGTCAACAAACACAAGAATATATTTTCCAATAGTTTGTCCTGCAAATCCTTTAAATTCAGGGGGTTGTTTTTTCAGAATAGTTTTAATAATTCTGTCAGTTAAATAACAAGGAATAAATTCTCCTTTCCCCATCAATTTAACCATCGTTGATACTATAGGAGCAGTTCGTGAAGATTTAATCATTGCTTTTACAAAATTTTGTTTTAGCACAGAAGATGTATATATTTTAACCCCACCGTAATTCATTACAAGTTGAAGGGTTCCTCTTGGGGCAGCAAATAATTCAGTAATTTGTTTAACTTGGTCTTCCATTTAATCTTCTCCTTAAAGTTGATCATACATACTAAGAATATCAACAAATCCGCCCATCTCACTCATATGGCTCTTAACATGTTTCATAATACCATCATTACTAAACTCAGTTTGTAATTCTGAATTTCCTGCAATAATATTTGCCATTTCATTTGAGAGTGTACTGTATTCTTGAGTATCAATCATCATTGGTGGATCATACTTTCTTACATAAAATACACAAGATGTAGCTAATGCTAAGTCATCATGACATCCTGTGTCTGCTTCGACTTTACCATTTGTTTTTGTTACAAGACCAGTTAGTTCAAGAGCTAATCTTTCAGATTTGACACACTCTGGATATTGTGTAATATAAGAATATAAAGCATCAATCATTAATGGTCTAGTTTTTGTATTAGTTGATAATCCGGGAAGTACTGTTTGTTTACCTCGTTTTTCTTTGTAAATCATAAATGAAAATTCACTATTATTAAGTTGTTCAACAACTTGGTTCCCATATGAGTTTGATTCTACAACAATCATTCCTGGATATTGTGTTGCAAGTACTTTAACAACTTTTATAAAATCAAGAACTTTACATTTTCCTCGATACTCTGCTACCTGCTCAAGGGTTTCATAATCCCATACTGTAGCTGCGGATTTATCTTCTCCATGTTCAGGAGCTGTATCAACCCCCATTATATAATATCTGTTAGGAATTGGATTTGCAAATCTCCACAATTCACCATTAAATAATTTTAATCTTTCAGTTGGTTCCATAACAGCATTTTGGACTTTTTCTACAGTTTCTGCTTCAAAGAATGATCCTTCAGCTGGTAGAAATTTAAGTTCCAATTCTTGAGCGATTTTTCGTGGATTATGATCAAATAATTCACATTGAGTTTTATACCAATCGCTATCATCTGCTAATTCAGGAATCATTTTCCAATGAATTACAAATGGTTCAAAAATATCCTCTCTTGAAACTGCCTTAGAATATCTTCTAAAATACCATTCTCCAATTCCAATAGTTTTATTCGGTGTTGAAAGGACAATAGTGCCATATGGAACTTTAGCCTTTTTTGCCATCATCTGATTAGTAGAAAGAGCCGGCACAAGTGAAGTCCATGCAGTATCAACATGTCCTATAAATGCTGCTTCGTCAATAACCAAGAACGTAATTGCTTTACCACGAAGAGTTTTATCTGGAGCATTTGGATTAACTGGCGAAGCATATACTTTGCTTCCATTTGTAAGAATAAAAGATTGTTCTGTTCTTTTTGCAAAACCCATACCCAATGGTCCTTTCGGTGGTTTCATCCAATCAGGAAGTTTTTCAACCATTCCTCTAATTGCTCTAGCAAAGTCAGTTGCTTCTTTTCCATCCTTTGAAATAATTCCAATGACCGCATTATCAAAGAATACTGTTAACCAACAAGAGTACGCTTGAATAATTGTAGATATTCCTATTTGGCGGCTTTTTAAAACTAATACATAATGCTTTTGATCAATAAGATTTACAAGTTCTGATTGTTTTCTATAAGGTTGTAGGAGAACATCTTTACCAGGAACTTCTATAAATACGTAATGACGACAAAAATAGTGAAAGTCAGTCTTACACCTTAAGAATTCAGATATGTATTTATCTGCCATTCCTTGAATCTCAGTAATTTTAAGTTTTGGCATATTATTCTCCTTTTATTTTTGTTCTAAATTAAGATATGTATCTCATGCTATATATATTAATTAATGAATAGGAATTTGAGAATTTTTTAAAAACATGAAAAGAAAAGGAGATTTGAAAATGAAGAAGAGCGGATTTGAGAGTATCAAAAAAGTACTCAACACACTTATTTTATTTCTTACTGACGTGGTATTAATTAGAGGATGGGGGTTTTCCCCCTAGTTCTTTTTGTTGGTTCTAATTAAATTTATTTTTGCTGTAGTTTCCCAACCACTTGGTCGTTTAAAGACTATAGAAGAACTCCAAAGAATATATTTTCCTTCAAAATCTACATATTCTATAGTCTTTGGTTTGAACTTTACACACTCACCAACATCAATTAAATTTAAAACAGGCAAGTTTCTTTCTATATTAATTGAGATAGTTGATAGATCAGCAATTGTTCTGGCAAATCTAGAATTGAATATCGTTGAACTGCGATTAAAACCTGTATCTTCATTATAATATCTAGTTCTGTTTGCAGCTGGATCTATATATAATTGACTTTCAATTGATTTTGCTTGATAATGTAATGAATGCGATATTGCTATACTTTCTAAACTTTGATCAATCGTTGCTGTTATTGTGTCGTTTGGTCTCACTAGATGCTTGAGTGAAGTAGCTAATTTTGCAAATTTGGCATTACCGGAATAGTTTGTATCAATTGTATCGTATGTATAAAAGACATTGCCAGTTACTGACTCATCTATAATTCGATCCATTTCTTTTTTGTCTTTCATATTAGATAGTTCATATATTGTAAATGCTTGAGCCTTTTTCAATTTTGAGGTTAGATTCTTAATATAGACAGTACTATCAAATTGACAGAATACTCCCGGTACTCCATCAAACAATCCAAATCTTTGATCTAAAAATCCATCAAATACATCTGGATCATTTCTTATATGTTCTTTGATAATTTTATAAAAAGTTGTTGGAGGGATACAAACTTGATCAATTGCTTGTGTATTTTGATCATTTGTATCGTATTCTAAACTTGCTCCAACATCAGATGCTAAACTTGATATTATTGATGCGAGAGTAGTGCCAATAAATACTTTATTAACAAGAGTATTCATAATAGTATATGCATTTCTTACTACAGTTAATACATTTAATGTTGTTCTATCTTTTTGAGTTATTGTAGACATTTCATCTTTTTGTGTAAGTTGAAAACTAGATGATATATACATTAACTCCATATCAATTCTGGGGCCAGGATATTCTTGTTCTCCAAGTAATGTTATACTTAATTTGATTGCTTGTCCTCCAAATAAATCTTCTACTATTACATCATTTGGATCTACAGACATTGTTAAGTTTACAACTTGATATGCAGTTGAGAGAGACGAACCTATCACGACGCTTATCATATCATTTGTATAATCTAATTCTTTTATTTTGACTTGAATGTCATATGTTTGACTAGGTGTAAATACTCTTGACTGCTCTGGCATATTGATATCCTTTATTTTTTTGTTCCAAAAAAAATCTATAAAAGTGAGGGATGAAGCAGTATAATACTGCCTCATCCGACACAATTCACTCCGGTATTACCAGTACCGGACAACAAGGAGGATCCACTATGGGATCTATGATGATTGAAGTCTATCTAAGACTTCATACATCCGCGGGGGAATTACAAGTACGCTTTCAGCAGCATTCTCTAACAATCTTTTAATATTCAGATTGGGTTCAAAACTACTATAGCATACGATTGCAAGAAATATCTGCCACGCTGACGGAAGTCCTGACGCAGGAGATATATTATCAAGAAGAGCTGAAATTCCTTCTCTTCTCTTTTTGCCATAACCTTCAATAACATCTAGGAGAGTCAACATTTCATCCTCTGTTACTCTACTCTCAAAACTTTGAGTAACCATATCAAGAATGTTATCTGTGAAAACCTCCATGTATGAATTTACGGCAGATGTTACACTTGTCATTGAACTTTCAATATGAACTTGTCTTAATTCTCCTAAAGTAAATGCAAATGTTATTTTACTGTGATCATAATCCATAGTGATACCAAATGCAATAGTTGCTGCTCTGGTACCATTATAACTATTATTGACAATCATCACTGGTAATACATCACCAGCATTTGGAATATTTTGAGAACTTTGAATTATAATTTCATTTCTCATCTTTGTAAGAAGATCATCTAAAATTGTATTCTCTTCTACTATTGGCATACCAATGGCTAAGATTGCTTCTCGAATCCTTTGATTTAAAACATCGTTGCCAATGAACTGGTACATGTCAGAAACACAACCAGCATATTTATAATCTATCCATTCTGGTTTTTTGGTAAATATACCTAACTTGGGAATTGTTAAACCATCCGTTGGATGTTCATTTGGGTCATCAACTCTAAGAAATTGTGTAGCAAGCTGGCGATATATAACATCACCATATACATCGTTATAAGAGTACATACCTTTATCTTCAGCATATGTTATATCGAGACCCATTTGTTCTGCTCGTTCGTGAAATGGTGTCACTCAATCACCCCTTTTTAATTATTTTGTTTATTGCTTTTTTGAACTTTTTCTTCATTCCTTCTTGAAACATTATCATTCTTCCATCAAATACCTGTTCAGCTAATGTATGACATAATATATTAACCAGATCTTTTGTACAAATTTTTCCTGTTGGTCCATACCGATTTTTGCCAATATAAACTCCATCATTATGATCTATATAAATGATCACAGTAGCACTGTGAGTACGTTCCATTCGGGTCGGACGTTTTATCTGTGGAGTTGATGTAGGAAATTTGTCATCCACAATCATAATCGTTCCATTATTGCTCGAATATAGATATCTCTTCCATCAAAGTCAAAGTTATTATTAATGTCTTTTAATTCAAATCGTCCTTCTAATTCCCAGAAATATTTCATTCTATCAGGAGTCCATATTGTTGTGTGTGGATCAGGAGGTTGATTAAGTAGTTCTGTAGTTAAAAGAATGTTATGTGCTTCAAAATCTTTATCTCCTGGAAAATCTTCTGTTAAAATCATTTCTGCTAGAGTTTCATAGTTTGGAACAATAACATCTATTATACTTTTCTGTTTAGCAACTGTTGATACAAGATATATAAAATATAGAACTTTATCCATTGGAATATGTTCTAAAAATCTATATAAACAAATTCTATCAAACTTTAATTTTGTTCTTTCCATAAATGTAAATATATCTTCATTACAAAAATATTCAACATTTGAGATGCCATCCCATTTATCAACCCAATCTTCGATTGCTTCTGGTTTTGTATCTGAATAATAAGATGTATCTACATTAAGTATACAATCTACCCTTGACAATATAGGTACTGATATTGGTTTTATCTTTCCTGCAGCAATATTTAATATTTTCATTTTAACTCCTTACTCTATATTATAGACATCAATGTTTAATTCATCTAAAATGTCTATTGTAAAATCACATACATGTCTTACATAATACGATTTTGATTCAATAAGTTCTTCAGTTGTAAGATTCTTTATATATTCTTTTTTCTTAAAAATAACCCAACTATCTACATCTATACGATATGTAAAATCTTGTGGATTTAACAGGATTTCTTTCAATCTTTCTTTTTTCATATTATCCATTTTTAGCTCCTCACAAATTCCGTGACGATACTTTTTGTAAACGGTTCGATATAAAATGTGAAATACCTTTGTTTATCAATATCATCCGTATCCATAATTTTTAATGTTTGTGGAGAAATTTCCATTTCACCATATCCTTTTAAGAAGACATTAACTTTTCCATTTTTTAAAGGAATACCAAACAATTTTGAATTATTTGAATTCATAAATGTATCTTTTATTTTTTGTAGATTCCTAAAGATAGAATCTTTATTTGCATAATTAATTCTACATATTTGATTGTAGATTTTATCAATTGCACTATATCTAAACGAAACACCTTTTATAGTTGTGGTAAGTTCGCTATCAAATGCAATATATTTTTTTCGATCAATAGAAGAAATGAATATTTGAAAGTGTTTTCTTATATTTAATGGAACATGTTGTATGTTAGTTTCTGCTAGAGTTTTACTTATTATAATACCATCATATTGTCTAAGAATAATATCATCTTCTGTAATATTATTACGTAGAATATACTCGTCAATTATTGATTTGGTTGTACTCCGCAAGATTGATGTTAACTTAGGATTCTTTCTCATCATTTTTCCTATATGAATATTTCTTTCAATTTTGTTATCTCGATCAACCCCAGATAGATCCATGCCGAGTTTTGTCATGATTGTATAATGACATGCTTCAATATCATAAAGATAAACATCTCTTAAAATAAGTTTTATGTTTTTATTAATATTCATAATGATTTAGATCTATAACCTTCAAAGAGGCTTGTTGGATATTTCCTTTCTACAGTTTTGTCCGTTTAATTTATTCCATGTAAAAGTATCAGAATCAAATAAAATATGTTTTCTGTGTTTACATTGATAGTTTCCATTAAAATAGTTAAGGTATGGGCATACTGTCAATTTCTTTGTATTGTAGCATAAAAAATCTTCTGTTATTGGCATAGACTCTTTATACTTCACATTAATAATAGGATATTTAATTAAATTGATAAAATTATTGTCTGCTAATTGCCAATTTTCTTTATCAGTTGTCCCTTTCTTTTTAGACGGTTTTTTATCTATTGTCCATTCTCTACAATTATATGCATGAAATCTATAAATGCTGAAGTGCATATAAATATATAATGCATTTTTGCTTAACATTTGAACTTCAAATAATCTTGTTGTTGTATAGAAATTACCGTAGTACAAGGGGACTAGATCACCTGCTTTTATATTTTTCAAGTTGCCTATATGGATAGCTTTATTTATCAAATTATTTCTCAACTCAAGTTTATGTTGTCGCTTTGTTTCTTCTAATTTTTCTTTTAGTAATTGCATTTATTATTTCTCCAAATAAAGAAAGGATGGATACATAAGACTATAATAATCTGTATCCACCCAAGTTCCTTATACTAAAATGTCTATAAGAGCACCATCAATTTGGAGATGGTGATTTATATCTGTGACTTCTGCTTGTCTTTCAAGCAACCAATTTACAACATCCTGATTGGTTGTAAATTCGTCGAGTGCTTTTGCACTTTGTTTATATAGAAGTTGTAAAGATTCCAGGTCAGCATTATCTAGAAGTTTTGCTGATATTTCTGCAACATCTTTTGTGGCTACTTCAATGACGTCATCTTTCTTCTTAACTCTGGTCGTAGCATATGGAATCATCTTACCATCAATATTATTACAGAAAACAGTGATGAGACCTGTTCTAACTCCGTAACACTTTATGAAAATATTGTTTTCATATTCATAGATAATTCTGAAACCATTGTTATATACGTCCATCGAAAGAGCAGGAAGATTTAAGACTGGATGCACGTCCGCGTTTTCAAATACTCTCAGATTCCTCTTATCATTGCCTTCGGAATCCTGACTATTATTTAGATCTTTAACTGCCATGATTAGAGTTTTTGTTGGATCAACGCCTCTGATAGCAACTTTAACCTGATTGATGTTATCAAACTGGTCACAATTTTGTTCAAACCAGTCAGATAGAGGTATAATACTAATTGTATTATCTTGTACTTCTTCGTGTGTCACTTCTTCTTCAGTAGGTAGATCCAAATCTGCCTCTGAAAATACCACTGCTTCATCCGTGGGTGTTTCTTTTACCATTTGAGATAAATTCTCGTTCATATAAATAATTCTCCTTAGATTAGTTTTTCCACTTCTTTGAATCCTCTTCGGGATTCTCTCTCCATTTTTCGGCATTAATTTTAGTATATGTTTCAAGTGCAGCTCCTGAAAGAGCCATGATTTTTATAACCTCTTCGTATGCCTTTATTGGTGCTACTCCATGATTATCGAATTCTTTACATGAATCTAACCATGGCGGTAATTCTCTTTCCCATTTTCCTGAGTATGCTTCTATAGCTTTATCTATATATCTTTTTAGAAATAAGAGGAAACTGGGGAAACTTAACGATTTGTCATTTGAATATTCTCCAAATACTTTGATTTCATAATCTCGTTCTTTAAAATAAAGTTTCATAATATCAACTTCTTTACTTTGACTCATGTGTTTGTCTCCAGTATTTGTTTTATTTTCTTAAGAAACATATCTCGAGATTCTTCTGAATCTCCATAATTAGATAATAATTTTGTGATAAATTCTGATAGATTAAAATCAAATAAAAACCATGTCTTATTAACGACTGTAAATGGTTTCTTCATTTTGACATATATATTACCGTCTCTATGTAGATGCGGAAAAGCTGATATTTCCTTATATGGTTTATCAACATAATATCTTCTTATTTTACAGGGTTTAGATCCTGTAAGAAACATAATTATTTTACCATAGTCTATAAATGTTTGATGTTTATATTTAATCCATCTATAGCGATTAACAATTACAGCATATTGATGATCAGCATATTTTGCTATGTATGGATTACGTCTCCAAAACTTTTTCTTATCATCTTTACTATTTGGAAACCAATCTCTCCAATCTCCAAACTTTTGCTCATGATATCCAGATCCGAACCTTATTATGTCTCCCTTTCTAGTATGTAATCTTTCAGAATCTTTTACTGTTTCATATCTTGTCTTATATCCTTTACAACCATTCGGATTTTTAATTCCGTTTCGTGAGCTCCATCGACTCTTATAAATATTATACGAATTGAATTGTTCATGTTCCCAAGGCTCCATTATAAATAACGTCTCCCATCAAATCCTCCTGATATTCCTTTCCAGTTAACTGCAATGGCTTCAGAAGTATGTATTGATTCTTCATGCCTACATTTAACAATCCAATCAGAAATTCCTTCAATATTAGCTAATGACTGAGATATAGCTCTTATTGCATCCTCAACAAACATTGGATTCTCGCCTGCAATTCTAGCGATCTCTTGTTCATCAACTCTTTTAATAACTGGATATGGTAGTGTTGGTATTACATTTTCGACTATTTCAATAATATTTTCTAACCAAATATATTTATCACTATAAGGATCAGCTTCGACCATTACATGAGCAAATGATCTTTGATTATGAGGGAATCCTTTTGTATCAAGAACATTACATAATTCAGCAGCGCATGGACAATATGAAGCATATTGAATTGTTGCTCCTTGAAAGAATCTATAAGACAAACCATCTTTTTTTGGTCCCGTTGCTTGTATTACTTGAATCTTATGTATCTGTCCTTCAAATCTACATTTATAATAGATTGGAAACTGATTGTTGGATATAATTGATTTTCTGATAATTGGCATTCTAAAATCGAATGTCATATATGCATCAACCTCTCCAACATTTTCAATTATTTTTTCTAAAATCTCTTTAATTAATACACTTTTCAATGGCAAATCTAAATATGGTTTCAATGTAAGTAGGAGTCTAGACATTGAGATGCCTTTAGTATTGGCATCAAGACTAGTTCTTATAGCAACATTTGCAGTCATTTGATGAAATCCACCATACTTAGATTCAAGTTTAAATGGGACTTCAACATTTTCAACTCCTACTTGCATGATAGGGATTTTGATGTTTGGTTCTGTACATTGAATATCTGGTAAATCTTTTAATATCATATAAGCCCCTCCTTTAACAATAATGTAAGAATCGAATCTTTATATTCTTTTTTCCATTCTTTATATTCAACTAAACTACCAAGGGGTTCAATATTATCTTCCATATCGTCTGAACAATGAAAATGAAAATAAGGCCCTATACCATGTATTGTATCTACATTAGTATCACGAACTATATTATTATTTTCATCTTGATAAAAATAGAAATCTGGTTTTTCATATGTACAGATAATTGGTGCTTTACATACCGGGCAGAAAAATTGTTTCATATGTCTAAATCCTCCGGATTAAATATTGGTAAGTGTTTTTCTTTATCTTCTTCCTCTTCTTTAACTATTGTATGAAGCTCTTCTAATATACTTTTTTTTGTGTTTTCTTTAAATATTTTTATATATTTATTGAATTCAGAGAATGTATAATCTCCACAGTTAGTAGATGAAGCACTCACGTTTGATCAACTCCTATCACCGTCAGGTATGAATTAAGCAATTTAACAGATTCAGGTACCATATCTAATTCTTTACTATTATCGGTGAGGTTTGATTCGATTAAATTGCGTATATAATTATTTTTTAAATCAATGCAGTCAGATTTAGTTGTGAGGAATTCATGTAAATTACATGGAGCATCATGCCCAATCAAACATGCTGTTTCCATTTCACCGCACCTTTGACCTCCTTTATTTTTTCTTCCACCAAGAGGTTGTAGTGTTCGTCTTGCATACGCTCCAATCCCTCTTGCTGCAAGTTTCTCTTCTGCAATATGAACCATTCTAAAAAAGTAAATGAATCCAGTAGCTATTCTATTGTGTAAATGAACTTTAGATAATGGATCATATATTTTGTATTTAAATTCTGTTCCTGTATACTTCATGGCTTCTTCAACTTGTTCTAATCTACATGATTGAAATGGTGGTTGAATAACAGTAAAATTTTGGATAAACTCTTCTGTTATTGTTTTTGGTAGTTGTTCGGAAAATTGTTCAGAATACCATTTATCGTTTGTACAATCAATTATTTTTATGAAGTTTAGTAAGTATTTCTTAATATCTTTTTGTAGAACATTATCTTTAAGCATTTGTAACATTGATTGTTTTAAATCATCAATTACCATAGATAAATGCATTTCATATAATTGCCCGATATTCATTCTGGATATGATACCAAGCGGATTAATGCAAATATCTAAATGTCTCCCATCTGGTAATTGTGGCATTTTATTGTGAGGAACAATTCTAGAAATTACTCCTTTATTCCCATGCCTGTTAGCCATTTTATCTCCAACTTTTATACGCCTAAAATGAACTCCATACATTTCAACGTGAAGACCATTTATTCTCTCACGTTTTCGTTTATACTTTCCAACGAAGGAGAATTTGTCCAAACTATGTTGTTTAATAGTTTTCATAGCTTCATCTTTAGACATAACTTGTCTAAGAACTTTTTGTAAATCTTTCTCTGTGTCTTGTTGCTTTTCTAATTTAGCATCAATCCACTCTTTATATTCAGGTACTTCATCGTTCCATGAATTACCGTATAAATTAACTTCAGATATTATAAAGTTTTTTCTAGCTTCTAGTGCAATACTCTCAGAGAAAACTGAATAATATTCGTCAGAATTTAGCTTTTTCATGATAGCATATGGTTCTCCTGCTTTAATGGTTTCAAGCTCTTCTGGTAGTGGTTTATATTCATCCTCTTTTAAAGAAAGAAGAACTTTATCTGGAGTTAATGTAAATGATAAATCTTTATAGTGTATTGATGTTAAAACATCTTCGTTGACAAGTCTATCTGATATAACAATACCGTCCTCATAGTTATTTCCATAATATACCATAACTCCTGTAAGAAGATTTTTTCCGATATTGATGTTTCCATTTTTACAGAAATTACTTTCTGCTAAGATATCTCCAGCCTTGACTTTATCACCCGGAGTAACATATATGTTCATAAAATCCATATGTTCAACATAGATTTTTCTATACCGTATATCAAAGATTTCAGTATCCTTATCATTATATACAACAATAATATAATTCTTATCAATATGGACTACCTCTCCACTCTTTTTAGCAACTTTAACAAACTGTGTATAATTTGTATATAGACCTTCGCAACCAGAACTTATTAAAGGAGTATCAAATTCCTTTAACATAATTGCTTGTCTCATTTGTGAAGATGCCATTTGTAATCTTGTTTGGTCATCATGTTTAAGAAATGGAGTCATTGAAACAGGAATTGAAAT
>SDBV01007185.1_pt1 | contig 15278 bp, 19 predicted proteins | sample 2277081 | NCBI WGS metagenome assembly SDBV01 (sample SAMN10402039, study PRJNA504765) | marine sediment metagenome | isolation source: marine sediment core GS10_PC15, 223 cmbsf | place: Arctic Ocean: Southern Knipovich Ridge | collected 2010
CAAGAACAGGAAACATTAAGGAATGCTTGCACCGAAATTACCTCCGAAGATGATTCTGATGTTTGTAACCTTGGTAGTGTTAACCTTAGTCGTATTAAAGATATATATGAGTTTACAGATGTAGTAAATTTAGCTACTAAGTTTCTTGTATGTGGGACTCTAGGGGCTGATCTACCATATCAAAAGGTCTATCAAATTAGAGAGAAGAATAGGCGGCTCGGGCTGGGCTTAATGGGAATACATGAATGGCTAGTACAAAGAGGATCAGGATATGAGGTTACTTCAGAACTGCATAAATGGCTTACAATCTATAGGTCTGTATCTAGGGCTACTGCTAATAGTTTTAGTGGGAAGCTTTGTGTTAGTACTCCTATCGCTACCTGTGCTATTGCTCCTACTGGTTCTATTGGTATCCTTGCCGGTACTACTACTGGTATTGAGCCTATTTTTGCGGTGGCATACAAAAGAAGATATCTCAAAGGAACGCGCTGGCACCACCAAATAGTTATTGACGCTGCGGGACAAGATTTGATTGAACGGTATGGTGCTGATCCTAATAAATTAGAAACAGCTTTGGAGTTGGCTAATGATTATGAAAAGAGAATTAAATTCCAGGCAGACATTCAAGATTATGTGGATCAAGGAATATCTTCAACAATCAATATCCCAAAATGGGGTACTGATAAAAATAATCCAGATACCGTTAAGTCTTTTGCTGATTGCTTGGCATCTTATGCTCATAGGTTACGTGGGTTTACTGTATATGCTGATGGATCCAGGGGCGGACAACCACTTACACCTGTACCGTATGAAGAGGCGAAAAAGAAAATTGGGGAAGTTTTTGAGGAGTCTATTGAGTATATAGATATTTGTGAATTGACCCAGAGAGGGGGGGTTTGCGGGCAGTGACTAAATTAATTACTTTTTCTGTAACCTTAACAAATGATGGAAACATTCAAACAGATTTGGAATACATAAATCACGAGGCTTTTCAAATCCTATTGGACGAATGGAACCCTGAATATGAAGCCACTCCTATGATTGCGTGTATGATACGTAATGTTGTTAGAGATTTAGTTGGTATTACTCAAACTATGAGGAGTTATTTAAGATGAAAATAGATTGTGGACTAAGTTATACAGAGCATGTTGAAGCCAAATCAAAGTGGCATAAATATTTTGCTTGGTTTCCCGTTAGAATAGTTTCACATGACTGTCGTTGGTTAGAGGTTATCGAACGAAAAGGCACTTATTACTGTGGTATGTACGATTCGGACTGGACTTATGAATACAGGAGCATAAAATAGTGTACTACTATGAACATACAAACGGCACCATAATAGAAAAGCCAGACTATGTTGTTGATACTTGGGGTCCAGCTGAAGAGTATTTTAATAGTCCTCTATGTGTGCGATGGTGGCATGAAACAGAGCCTGTTAAAGAAACCGTAAAGAAATACAGAAAGGCTAAGTAATGTTTGTATTAAAAGAGTTTATAACTCACAGCGGTTTAAGGCGCCCTTTTAAAATAGAGTGCGATAATCTTACTTATAAAGATTGGGAATGTCTAGCTTGGATAGTTTCAAATATGATTGGATCTTTTGGTTCAGTGGAGGGTGTTCCGAGAGGCGGGCTACTGTTAGCAAATAGATTAAAAGATTATATAACAGAAGGACCATTGCTCGTTGTGGATGATGTATTTACTACAGGTGCTAGCATGGAACAGCAACGAAATAAAAGATATGCAAAAGGTGCTGTTGTGTTTGCTAGAACTACACCACCTGATTGGATAAAGTCTGTTTTTCTTCTCAATACTAGGAGCTAACACAATGACAACCTTTGAACAACTAACTAAAAAGCAGTTAAAAATAGTAACAGCCTACTCGTTATGTGGAATAGGCTGGTTCTCTGCTGTTAGTGATTTGATTACTCTAGGTGTATCTAAAAAAGATGCAGAAGATATTATTAATAAAACTGGAATAGTAGGCTTAATGATATGATTAAGGATATTCAAATAGATGAACTCTGGATGGATTTTAAATTATTAGGTTTTTATTGGGACTCTTTGATGGGTGGGGATACACATCGTGTCGAAGACGCGCAAAAACTTTTACATAAATATGGTTTAATGGACGCAGATGGTTTTTGGGTGGATCAAGATGAGTAAACTTCCTCAGAATGTAGTTAGTAGTGATGATTTTCAAACTCCTCCACATGCTATTAATCCTTTATTGCCTTATTTAAGTACGGAGTGGATAATTTGGGAATGTGCTACAGGAAATGGTAATCTTGAACGTGCGCTTAAGGCTGCTGGCTATAGTTGCTATGGAACTGATATAATATATGGCCAGGATTTTTTAGCTACTAGTGTTACAGCAAGAGGGTATGAAAGAGATTGTATTGTAACAAATCCTCCTTACTCGTTAAAAAACGAATTTCTTGAGCATTGTTATAAATTACAAAGACCATTTGCTTTGTTACTTCCATTAACTACTTTTGAAACAAAGAAACGTCAAGCTCTATTTAGAGAACATGGCGTTGAAGTAATCTTTTTACCCAAGAGAATTAATTTTGAAACTCCATCAGGTCAAGGTAGTGGTAGTTGGTTTGCTACTGCATGGTTTACTTGGGGTTTGAATATAGGCCAACAATTAACTTTTAGTGAGTAGGAGGTGATGCCTATAACACCCGATCTTTCACCAAATTATCCGGGCACTATATGAATTAGGGGAGCTTTTTAGCTCCCCTTTTCTGTTAATATATCCCTATACAAGTCCCAGTTTGGCAGCCATGTGTGGCTATACCCATGATCTCCTATACTATCAGGATTATCTCCCTTAAGATCATAACCTCTATTTTTTCCCCACAATTGGACCTGCTTACTATCAAGTTGATAATCCTTCCAGCCATCTAGACGAACCCCAATTCCTGTTTGTCCAATAAAACTATCGTCTTTATTAAAGAAAGGTGGGGCAAATCTTCCTGCCGTAGCGAGTACATCATCTTCGTGTACGTACATATTGTGAAACTTTGTTGCGGATAATTCAGCAATGTTAGCAGCTGTTTTAGAATATTCTGCACCATTTAAAAATATAGCTGTGTTAACATTGGCTTTCTTTTTAGTTGCCTGGAGGGCAACGCGAGTGCCTAGCGAGTGTGCAATTATATTACATTCACCAACATCCTCTATAACATTTATTAAATAATCTGCTTCTTTTCTAGCTAAATCCCAAGCCCATCTGTAAGTATTATAATGCCCATTTGACCATGCGCTTAATAAATTCCGTAGACTAAATGGCACAGAAAACCAGCCATAATCTATAACATGAAAATCCTTAAGCTGCTTTCGCCAGTCTTTGAAGATAGTAGTGTAAGGATTATGTTCATTTGCGGCGGTTGGATCGTATTTATAGCCATGAATAAGAATTATTGGGAGCATTGTATTATTCCTTTGGGTCAAATTCTACGTGAAGGTGAGTTTTTTCTAATACAACATCGTACTGTTTGCCAAGAGCCTTTGTTAATTTAGTCACGATAAGTTTTTTATCACGAGCATTCATATGCTTAGTTCGTAAATCCACTGCAAGCCCTTCGTAGTGCTTAGAATTTTTACTATGTTTTCCGTCTCTGACTGATGTTATAGTTAAAAAATACCTAAACTCCGCATAAATTTCTCTAGCTTCTTGAATTGCTAAGAGGATTTCTGGCTGGATACCACGAACATCTACATTGTGTTTAATCATTTAATGATTCCTATTTCCATTTTGTTCATTCATGTATTTAATAGTATGAAAAACTTCAGATAAAACTTCTGCATTTCTGCCAAGTTGTTCCTTAGTTTCCCGCATCACTTGGTTTGATTCTTTCTGAACCTGATTGCAACTATCTGTAAGAGCTTTCATAAATCCATCACGCTTTTGAATATATTTTATAAAGGCAAGAACAATTACTATAGCTCCAACAAGTCCTGGTGATTGTTCAAGAAGCGTTAAGAAGATATCAAATTCCATTACTCATCCCCAAAAATAGCTTTAGTTGTTTCATCTGGCCACAGCTGTTTTCCTGCTCGAATTGCTGTAGCTCTATCTATTTTCTTTTTAGTGATTGCCGAAAATAATTCTTGATTGGAAAACATTATAACTGTTTTGGCCGCGTCTCTAAATTTAGTCACAACTTTACGAATACGTTTTTCCTTTTCTTCATTTGTTTGTATGTCCCAAATATTACCAGATGGACCATTGCGCATAATTGTGATAAGAGCCTCAAGGGTTTTTTTAGCGGGTTTTCCTGACATTACAATATATTGTGAATAAAGTTTTGCACCGCCGGGAAGCTCTAATAAATCTACTCCTTCAATTTCTGGCTTCGGTTTCTTGATACCAATTCCAAGACTTACAAGCTCTCTATTAACTATATCAGGTTGTTCAGGGCGCTCTGTTTTATAAAGAGGCGATACTAAATCAGGTCCAACACTTCCTTGGAATGATATAATCTCTCCATCCCATCTGTAGTTTGGTTCAAGGTTAGCTGCTGACCAGGGGAGTCTACGTCTAATAGCATCCATAATGGTATCTACTTCTCGTAACACAGGGTCTTGTACTCTAGTTATTTGAGCTAGACCTGTTGGCACAACTAATGAACCAATAAAACGTTGCATAAATGCTTTACCAAATCTTTCTGGATCAGTAACAGCAAGAGCTAGTTCAGCCGGACCAGTAAGCCACGTTTTACTAACCAAGTTATCTGTAATAGCTATTGATATTGCTACAGCTAATTCATCAGCAGTTGTTTCTGGTAATTTACTGGCAATTTGTTGGAAGTTAGCTGCTATACCGAGAAGAATTCCAAGTGGTTCAATTCTACTATACGAAACCCAAGGACAGTCCTTACATAGTCTTAGAGAATTAGGTTGCCACTCTCCTGTATTATACCAACTAGCTTTTTCTTCTGGATCATCGGGACCACTACCAGTTAATAATCCTTGAGCAGCCAAAGAACCTGCCCAGGCCATAAGACTTGAGCCAAATATTAATTTACCTTGTTGTCTCTGCGACGCATAGAAACCATTTCTGCCAATTAATTCCGCGCGTACTTTTGGAGAAAACAGAGAGAATGGGGTACGTTCACCAGCAAACTTAACAATATTTGTAGGGGTACGCGCAAAAGGTACAATAAACTTAAGAGCAGGATGTGAATTAAGGAAGTTTAAACCGGCTTGACCAGTTCTTCCCAGCTGCTTGGTAAATGTCTGATAATGTGCGGCTTCTGTTGCCTGTAAATTAACGTCTTGGTAACGACTAAGTTGTTTTTGTGTTAAAGGAAATCCAGCTTCTTCTAGTTTAGCTAAGATAAATTTATCTTGTCCTTTCCGGTTCAACACTCCTTCTTTAATAGCAAGCTGTTCAGCTTTACTCATTTCTTTTAATATTTTTGGGAAATCTCTTATGAATTGCCTATGTTCAATTCCCTTAAGTCCGCGAGTAATAGCCTCATGTTTTGCAAGCTGTTGTAGTTCCATACGATACCCAATAGCCTTGAAGAAGGAGTCCTCAGCAGCAAGTAGCCTAGTAGGAATACGGATTGTTGTACCGCCTACTCTAAATGGACCTACGTTAAAAGATGGAATGGCCTGTTTAAATTTAGCTTCTGTTTTTAATAGTTGGCTGGCTTTATTTTCATCCCATATAACTTTTCCTAGTGCTACCATACCATCACCAAAACCCGCTATCATACCATAGGCACGAGAGCTAGTTTCTCTAAGATATACCTTATTCTTAGCGCCAATATAAACAGTCTTTCCAAGAATCCCAGAAGTTGCTGTTTCAAACACAGAACCAATTGCAGTTACTGTATTCGATATAATATTAACAGCATGTGTTTGGGGACCAGAAAGAAGCGAATTAATGTATGCTTCTACTAGCATATCCATTGGACCAGCTTTGGTTATTCTGCCTGTTTCAACAAGCTCTGCTATTTGACCGGGGGTATCTAAGGATTGTAGCATATCTAAGGCTGCATCAAATTTATCTGTGCCAACTAGTTTTAATATTTGCTCTGTGGCTTTGGCTCTTTCTTCACCAGATACGGGCTCACGTAATACTCTAAGAGTGCGTCCAGCCTCTGCTGTAGCACCAGATAAGGTTTCTAATATGGCTTCAAATCTTTGTAGAGATAATATTGACGCTGCTTTATTTTCAGAAGTTTTATTAGTTCTATAAGCATTAGCCTTTTCAAATACATCATTACCAGCTTGTGCTACTGTTATACGCAGGGCCATAATCTGTTCAGCATTAAGGGCTTGGCCAAATTCTCTCTCAAGCACAGGGCCAAGCTTAGCTGGATCAGCACCAATCTCTTCAGCTAATTTACGAGTAAGTTCTACAGGAACTACGGTTCCTGTTTGAAAATCTTTTGTCTTTGTTATATTTTCTCTATCAAAAACTAAGAAAGATATTGAACCAGGATCTTCAACACTATTTTGATAAATAATTCCATCATGCCCTTGTTGTTTTACTTGATCTAATCGTCCTGATAGATTTAGAATTTTAAATAGCTCAGTTTCAGATAGAGGATTTGTTTGAGTTCCTAAAGGGTTTTCTAGTTTAAAGATAAATTCTTCAATTTTTTCACGCCCCGGCTTTCCTTCTGGACGTAGACTTGGGGTATTTTCTAGTCTTTGCTGCGCAGCAGTTTCTGTACCAAAATGAAAACCACCAAAACCTGGACGTTCGGGTAATCCTTCTTGTTCTCTTGTCCCATGAAACGCACGAAAATGATTTAATGGAAGTCTACCACCACGTCTAGCTTCCGCAAATTCAGGTTCTGTCAATGTGATTGAGGGCTCACCTAACGCAGTACTAGATAATACTCCTGCAACCTGAATACGCTCTTTGATAATATTCTGCATTTCAGCAGGATCAAATTTATCAATACGAATATTACCTACAATTTCAGGTACAGATTGAAACTCACCAGTTTGTTGGTTAATCAGGTCAACAGCAGTTGGGTATCCTAATAAGCCCTTACGAATAAACTCAGGTGTAACAGCCTGAGAACGGCCAACACTGGCCCCACCAAATAGAGCACCTACAACAAATGCTGCCAGCCCCTCTCTCTCAATCCCCTGTAATAAATCCGTGTCTGAAGTATGTACTCTGGCTATAGCATTCTGCATAAAGCCCTGTATGGCCTCCTGAGAGCCTTCTAAGAGCCCCTGAGAGACCATTCTTTGTGCTACAGCATATAATGCACCCTTAAATCCTTTGATACGCTTGAAGGGTTTGAATAACCTTTCAATAGGAACTATATCAGTAAGGCCAGCAGCTACACCTAATAGTCCCGCCCTAGCCTGCTGTTCATTAGAGGCACCAGCATCAACGGCTCGTTTAATAGATTCTCCAGAACCCACTAAGGCAGCAAATGTCCCCATAGACACTTGGCCAATACCAGGAATAAATCTAGCTAATATAAAACCACCTGTGCTACCAGCCCCTATGGCAACATCAACAGCAAAAGTCTCTCTTAATTCAGGATCAATTTCTAGATTTTCCTTAACGAAAGCTCGCATAGCTGCTTGAGCACGAGTTACAGTATTATCCTCTTGTGGGGCGAGGGCAAGAATTCTATCAAATATTTCAGGTGTACCAGTACCTTCACGTAGTCCTTGAGCCCCCCTAATAAGTTGGCTTTTCCTAACATTCGTGAACTGACTGCCCATAACGTCTTTAATGTACTGTTGAAATTCTTCTTCATCTAAAACACCAGCGGCTCTACCACGACTAGCAAAGTCTATAGTCATACCACGAGATTGACGCATTTCTAAAGCAAAAGGCTCTAATGCTGTTTCAAAAGAGCCTATAAGGCCTTGACCAACACCACGAGCCATAGCCCCAGGAAGAGATTGTCTTAAATTCCCAAACTCTGGTTCATCTGGAGTTGGTTCAACAGGCGGAACTGGTTGAATTAGTCCACCTTCAAGTTTGCGTGGATCTGGCATTATTGTTTACGTCCTTGAATTATTTCATCCCATGTTTTTCTGGCCCTGTTGAGCATTGAACCTATGTTTTCTTCCCACCAATTAAAGTTTTCTTCATCAGAAGCATCAGCTGGAGGTGGCTCTGTAATTTCGTTTGCGTCTATTGCGTCTTTAATTATCTTTTCAAAAGAATCCTTATTTTGTAAAATAAGCATATTCATCATTTGATCTAATGGATCACGCGGTCTATACAAATCTAACAACACTCTTTGATTATCACTAAGAGTTTCAATACCAGATTCAAGAATCTGTTCTAAAATAGGAAGGAAAATATTGTTTTGAATATTTGGAGAACGGGCTGTTAAATCAATTACTGTATCAAAATCCCCTTGTTTAAATGCTATTTGTGCTTGTTTAAAGTCCTGATTAGAAGCAAACATATTTGCTTTAGTTATAAACGTTGTTGCTAATTTTTGGACACGTTGCGCTTGTGGATCAGATAGTGCCTGTGCAATATTAAATCCTGGTGGCAATCCTTCAACTTGAGGTTTTGCAGCAGCTTGTCCTGGGAATTGAGCAGGATCAACTCCTGATTTTACAAGATCTTCAACTGAAACCCCACGCTGTCTGGCAAACTCTTCTAGAGAAGGTTGAGCCTCTTGTCCAGAAGTAAATGTAGTGCCTGCCAGCGCGGCCTTTGTTTCAGGAGTTTGTCCTTGTAAGAATTCTGGAACTTTCTCAGTAGTTAGTAGACCACCAGCTACAGCAGCTTGAGTAACACCCTTACCCCCAAGTTGTTGAATTATAGAAAGGCTATTCTCTAAATCTTTTTTAGCCTTTGGCCCACTAATTTTTAATGCCTGAAAGTCTGGTAAAATCTTTTCTCTAATAAGTTTTGCTTTTGCAGTATCATTTGCTACCTGCGCTTTACGCCTTTCATCAAACTGAACATTGGCCGCACGTACAAACCCCAATCCGAAACTCCGTAGAAAATTAGCCATTCGCTTTTCCAGTGTCGATGTTAATTATACTCTCTAAATCCTTTTGGCCTTTAGATTTCTTTTCTGTTTTATTTCTTACATCAATTCCAGCACTTTTACCAATGGTCATAATCATAGCTATAACAGGCTTTGCCATTAGCACAGCTAAATCAGGAGTCCACTTACCAGATGCAAACCCACTAAAAAGAATTGTTTTAGCAAGCCCATCAACAGGTATCTGTTTATCCAACATAGCTAATAGTTTTAATGTATTATCTCTTTTATTCATTTGGTCCCAAACAAATTCTGTAGCAGTTTCAAGATCTGTAAACTGTGGAGGCTTTTCAAATACCATATTCTGAGGTGTTGAAGTTAAAGATTCCCCGGCAACAGGAGCACTAAATCTATTCTGGGGTTTTCGCTGCTGTTGAAGTGCTTTAGGATCAATTTGAAGTTTATTTTGTTGCAGCTGTATTTCTTCAGGTCTAGCAGCAAATCCGTGTTGTGCCATTAATTTCTCCTAGCCTGTGTTCCAAGAGTTCTTGGCCCACCAGTATCTGTTGCAGCTGCTAGTGAGGCAAACCTGCGCATTCTAGCCATCCATTCTGCATGAAAAACATCTACATCGGCTGTACCTGGGGCAGAAGGAACATCAGGTCTAGGGACTCTATCAGTAGCAACACCGCCACCAGCAACCTTACTTACAGGCTGCTGTCTGGTAGCCTGTTGTTGTCCTGACGGTCCACCAACTACAAATTCACCAGCCGTTTTAATGCCTGCTGTAATAAGCTGCCCTGATAAATCGGTTGAGCCAAAAATAGCACTTCCAATATCATCAACTATATCACCAAAAAAACTAAATAAACTCATTTAAATATTCCCTAAAAGATTTAATGCGAATTGTCCAATCTGTTCAAATAACTCTGCTTCTTGTTGTTCATCAATCTGATCGAATAGCGTTTGTCTGTTGAATGCAGCAATAGCTAGATTGTGTGCCCTGTCCAATTCATTCTCCCCGGAAGTCCAGGCCCAAAACGCCTCATCCCTAAACTCTTGCCACATTGCAGACAGTGCAAAGTTAGAAAGACTTAGTAGGTTCATGGCATTGGCCTGATTAGCGGCATTAGTAGCAGCAGTATTTTCTGTATTAATCATCCTCCGCCATTGTGTATTACTCTGGTCAATTATTAATTGATTATCAATATTAAATCGTTGTCTAGAATCTGCCAGTCCTGTATTAAACTGCTCTATTTGGGCAAGTAGTTGGGCGCTTTGTACAGCAGCTTGTAGAGCTAATTGAGATTGAAGTCTTTCAGATGCAGCAGATAGTTCGGCCTCTGTAGTAGCAGCAGCAAGATCATTTTGTGCATTTGTAATCTGTGCGTTAATGTCGAATTGTGCTTGACTTAATGCTGTTTGTAGATTGATTCTATTTGTTTCAGACGCATTGAATTGGTCAATCTGTGTTTTTAGGCTATCATAAAATTGTCTTACTTGATTTTTACTAGTTGCATTAAACTGTTTAGCAACATTTTCTGCTGCTTGGTTGGATAGCATAGACGATAGACGAACCTGAGAGTTGCCTTGAGCAATAGGTAAGGCAGCATTTACAAGTCCTGCTGCTATAGCCTCTGCTGCTATTGTACTTGAACCAAGTCCACGAGCATTAGCAGCAGCAGTAGCTTCTAACACAGCCCCCTTAAATTCTTTAGGAACATCACCAGCCTCAAAATCAAGGAGTTTTGATAGTTCTGTACTAACTAACGCACTTTCAATTTGTTCAGGTGTTAATAACGATGCTTCAAATTGTGCTGCTTGTTGCGCATTAGGGTCAAGGACTTCAGCAGTTTGTGCATCAACATCTAATTGTGGGGCAGTAACATCCTGCACGGCACCACCAACATCAAATTGAGATTCTACTCCGGGTGCTGTTACAGTAGGTGCAGTAGCAGCTAGTCCTGTATCTAGTACAGGAGCAGGCTGTAAAAATTCATCTGCTCCTGGTTCAAGTAATTCAGGAACTATTTCGGTACCAGGAGGTAAAGAGGGTTGGTTAACTAAATTTCCAACCAGATCCTCAACTAGAACTTCATCTTCAATATGTTCAGGAATATGTGGCATTTATTTCCCTTATAGTAAAATTATCGTGGTATTAAAACTGGCCAGATCGCACTCAAGGCCGTAGGATTGGCCGCTGCCGCGATCTGAGTGGCCAGCACGTTTAAGTCTAGGGCTTCGAGGGCCGTTATTGTAGCCGCATGATTGTCCGCCTGGGTCGTGTTGCTCTTGAGACGTTCCTTGCGTTCCTCGACTTTGAGCCGGGCGATCTCGGCGGCTTGAGCAATGGCTATGCGCTCGGCGTGAATCTCGCGGGCTGTAGGCATATTGACGACAGGCGTGCCGATGCCCATTTTCTCCCAAGCATCTCGGAATTCACGGTTAGGCAGCAGCGCAATCTCAATGACCTCGATGTTCGTGGCATCGAACGGAACATCTTTCGCCTGTACGTCAGCAATGGCCTCGTCTTCGGTCTTCCCCTCCGCCATCAACTGTGCGATATAATTTGGCGCTGGGCAGACAACCGCAACGCCGCCTCCTGGATGTGAATAAACAATGCGTTTCGTTGTCATTACTGATCTCCAAAGGCTGCGGCGTGCATATCGTCAAAAGTGGCAGGATCGGAGTTTTCAGCCGCTACGATATACGAGTTAACTTGAAAACCGCTTGTTGTTCGGGCGCTAACCTGCATAATACGGTCTTGTGAAGTCCCATCGTTGATGCGAATTTGAAGAAGGATCGCATAATCTGCGGATGAAAATGGAGTAGTCAGATTTGGGTTCCAGTTGCCCGCACCTGTATCTGTAACGCTCGAAATATTCTGGCTTGCATTTACTGTCCCAGATTTATCGAATTTCAGCCAAGCCTTAGCCACGCCAGGATTGTGTTTCACAAGATCAGGCGGCGCATAAGTGTTTTCGTTCGTCTCGGCCTCGATTGCGGATTGCGTTGCCTGTGCAACAGTAGTCTCCAGTGCCGCGACAGCTTGTCCAACCCGCTGCGCCGTCCAGACCCTTTCAGTTGTTGCTGTCCCTGCCTCAGCTTCAGCCTGAGAGGGTACATCTAGGTCTGCTTGTACATCAGTTCCTATTACAAGTCCAAGTGTAGTTCTTTGTGCTGCTGTGTTAGCATCATCAATTAAATTTCTACCAGCAGAAGTAAAAGTAGTAACAGCATATACATCAGATGCCGTAGTATATATCATTCTGTCAGCAAGGGTTGTTAGTCCAGCAATTGAAGTAAGTCCAGCATCCTCTGCTTGTACATCGGTTCCAATAACCAGTCCTAAACTAGTTCTTACAGCAGAAGGCGTTTCAAGAGCCCATGCTGACCCATTCCCAACTATAAAATTATTGTCTGTTGGAGCCAATGCGGCGATTTGATCTAAATTAGCGTCCCATGCTTGGGTATCTGTGCCTATTACGAGCGCAAGACTTGTAGCAACCTGTCCAGCTGTACGTATTCCTATAACACCAGCCGAAGTGCCGACAAGAAATTGATCCGTAGTAATAGCAGATGCATCAAATTCTAAACCACCAACTTCGTGGGCAAGGAATCCAGCAGCGCCACCAGTAAGTACACTAGTCCGAATAGCCATAGTACCAGCACCAGTACCTACAAGCATTCCACCATCTGCTATTGCAGATATATTAGCCTCAATGCCACCCCGCTCATGGATAAGAAGTCCAGTTGAAGAGGTGAATGCTGTTATTGCTACAGGGTCTGTCGCACCATCGCCAACAACAACTGAACCATCTGCTAAAACTGCCATAGCAGTAACGGCACTAGTTCCAGAGCCTAAAAGAATACCACCATCTGTTAAGGTAGTGGCACCAATGCCACCATTACCAACAGCTAGTGTTCCTGTAATACCAATGGAACCACCAGATAAGGCAATCTCTTGGCTTAATCCAGCACCACCACTATGATCATGTCCAGTTGTTGCATTAAAGGCCGACTCAAGCTGGTTATACTCATTGTTAAAATGAGAAGCTTGAATTGTTGCTCCATCTGTTATAGAGCCAGCTGACTGGCGTGTGTAACCTGTAGCCAAATTTACCTCCTACTAGCCAGCCCGTATTCAAGTGCAAAGCCTTGTATTATGTGGGCCGGATTACTATCATTAGCTAAGAATTTTAAAGAAGTTTGAAAACCTGAACCAATAGTTGTTTGTTTTGTCCTAGGAATTTCAGCTGAACCGTATGCGTCTGTTCCGTACACAGCTGCACCGTAAGTAGTTGTACTTCCACCTGTAGTTATTGTAAATTTAGCAGGCTGTAATTTAGTGCCATCATCATAGTCATAAAGAAGAAAAACATCTAAAGCAATTACGCCCTCAGCTTGATAAAATATAGTTGCTTTATACAGTACTTTTCTTTTAGAAGGATCATCAAAATGATTATAGGCAGTTTGTAACACACTGTTTATAGCAGTGCCAGCAAAATCATTCCCGAGTTCTTGTTCATAAATGAAACCATCAAATGCACCGTGCATTACTCGTTCTTGATTTGCAATAAAATCACTATCTGCACAGAATGCTTTTATACCTTTTAGTTCTCCCCACTCCCATTTAAGTTCACCTTGAGTGTCTCGTTTTATTCCACCAATAACTCCAAGTGCATCTGCAACAGCATCACTATCATTTGAATAAAATAATCTATATTGGCTTTTTGATGGGACAGTAACACTCGTTATATTTACATTAGAAGTGGCTAAAACATTTGGAAATAGATCTTGTACGTTTTTAGACACACTGGCTAATTCAATATCACCAATTCTTTCAGTACCTGCTAATGTTCTTATACCATCCGGCCCAAGAAAATACAAATTTCCGCCTATCTCTTGTATAGTATCAGCAGCAGCACAACCAATATCAAAAGTAATTGGTAGTAATTCAAAATTAAATTTAGAATCTCCAACTAGTTTAAAAATACTATTGTCACAAAATATTATTAATTGTTCCCGAAACTTTCTTAATGCAACTACAGTATCTCCAACTACTATTTCACCTGCCCCATCAGCAGCTGCAAAACTTGTTTCGTCTAATGGAACACTAAATGTGATTGCACCAGTATTAGACGTGTAACCTGAATAAAATATATGGCGTTTAAATTCTGCAACGTATTTTGCGTTAGACGGAGAACCAGCAGCATTTAATAATGTGTAGGTTGTACCATCCCATCTAAATGGATTATTCTTTCCATCAACTCCAATTATGCGTCGTGTGCCAGTGAAATTATATTTAGTAAAGAAGTGTTTTCCGCCTGCTGTTCTAGTATCTGTGTTTATTTTCGCGCCCCAGCCAGAGCCGGACGAAACATAAATGTCTACATTAGGAGTTGCATTATCTCTTGCTGCTAAGGCACCAGAACCAAATACAGATACTCCTAAAACTCTATCTCCTGCACCGGGAACAATGTTAGTGTCAAACTTTGTAATACCGCTTAATCGTCTATAGCCACCTAAAAGACTAGGCTCATAGTTTATTGAGATAATAGCTTCGCCAGAATCAATTGTTATTGGGTTGGCTTGGTTATTAAGCATCCCTTCACAGATAACAATATTTGTTTGAATATTTTCTGGCATTATAGATTAACTTTTCTAGATACTTCTTCCCATACTTGATCGTCAAACATTGTTAATGTAAGAACATCCCCAATAGCCATTACAAAATCAACAGATCCGCTAAGTAGTATATTAGTTCCATCTGTAATTGTGATAGCGTGTTTTGCCAAAAGCCTAAAAGTTTGACCTAAAACTCCATCGTCAAAATCTGTGATTGTTGTAGTGCCTCCTGTTTTAGCTAACGTTATACTATCAACTGTTGGAGTAGCATCATCAGCAAGTTCAACTAATAAAGGCTTTAAATCTAAGGGTCTAGTAATTTCAGGCATTTAACTTACAAAAATATCTGTAACCACACGCGGCCACACACCTGCATACATTCTATCAGGCTTATTAATTAGTTCAATTCTCATTTTTTCTACTTTAATATTTGACCTAGTATCCATTATAGTAGCTGATTCTGCATCTTCACGGAACATAAAAACATAGAACATTGCTCTATCTATTATGACATGCTCGTACCTTGTTGGAATAGTAGTAGTATCTGTATCTGAAGATAACACTGTAGGCGGTAAATAATATTTGAATTCTAGTTTATATTCATTATCAGGAACTGGCGATACAATGTATTTATCATCATTCGTTGCAAAAACAAATTCAGGCGTATTAAAAGTACTAGGTTCTAAATGGAAATCATCTTCCC
>SDBV01007186.1_pt1 | contig 15276 bp, 14 predicted proteins | sample 2277081 | NCBI WGS metagenome assembly SDBV01 (sample SAMN10402039, study PRJNA504765) | marine sediment metagenome | isolation source: marine sediment core GS10_PC15, 223 cmbsf | place: Arctic Ocean: Southern Knipovich Ridge | collected 2010
GTTTAGACACAGATTAACAGGATTTAAAAGGATTTTTATATAATATTTGTATAAATTTTATTTAATCCGCGTTAATCCTGTAATATCCGTGTCTAAATTTATTTTATTTTTTATAATATATTTTCATATTGAGAATTGCTGGCTTTAATGAAATATATATTGACTTTTAATCATTTAGTTGTTACATTTTAAATTTATTCATAGTATTCCTATAGGAATACTATGAATATTATGCTGATTAAGAGTATGTATTAAGAATGATAAAAATATCAACAAAAACGAGATATGGGCTACGGGCTTTAATGGAGCTGGTGAAGCAAAGTTCCGGTGAGCCTGTGAACCTTTTAAATATTGCTAGAAAGCAGAAGTTGTCTTTAAAATATCTGGAAAGCATATTTAACCTGCTTAAAAACAATAATGTGATTCGAAGTGTCCGAGGGCCGTCCGGAGGATATCTTCTTTCAAGAAAACCTGAAGACCTTAGCCTGTATGATATTTTTACTGCAATAAACGGACCGCTTAAAATTACAGATTGCATTATAGATCCTGCAATCTGCGGAAATTCAAGCAATTGTCATGCAACTGTTATATGGAATGAATTACAACAGAATATCAAAGCTTTTTTTAAGTCTAAAACTTTAAAAGATATTATGAATGCAAAAAGATGTGTGAAGGTCTGAAATACACTGATAATAGTGTTTAAAACGATAAACAGAAAGACATTAAAATACTAAAAACTGTAAAAATAAAATAACAGGAGATTTTTATGAAGAGAAAAATTATAAAAATAGATGAGAAACTATGTAATGGTTGCGGTAACTGTATACCTAATTGTCCGGAAGGCGCAATCCAGATGATAGATAATAAGGCAAGACTTATAAGTGATTTGTTTTGTGACGGATTAGGAGCCTGCCTTGGACATTGTCCGGAAGGTGCTATACTTGTTGAAGAACGGGAAGCTGAACCTTATGATGAAAAACAGGTCATGGAAAACATTATAAAGCAGGGGCCAAATGTAGTTAAAGCACACCTCGAACATTTAAATGATCATGGTGAAAAAGAGTTTTTAAAAATTGCAAAAGAAGTTTTAAAGGAGAAGAATATGGAAGTTGAAAGTAAAGAAGAAACAAAAGTTTATTCTGGTTGTCCGGGATCGAGGGCAATGGATTTTTCTGGAAATAAAACAAGCAGCGGAGATGAATCCGGGAAAAGAGTATCCCAGTTAAGGCAGTGGCCTATACAGCTACATCTAATTTCCCCAAATGCTCCATATTTTAAAGACAAAGATGTTCTTCTTTCTGCAGATTGTGTTGCTCATTCCGTTGGCGATTTTCATAAAGACTATTTAAAAGGCAAGCAGTTGTTAATCGGCTGCCCAAAACTTGATGATAGCCTGGAAGTTTATATAGATAAAATTACTGCTTTAATAGACCATTCCAATATAAATACCTTATCAGTTATGATAATGGAGGTTCCATGTTGTGGTGGACTTTTAAGTGTTGCACAGCAGGCAGTAAATAATGCAAAGAGAAAAATACCAGTTAAGTCTATAGTCGTTGGTATTAAGGGTAATATTTTAAAGGAAGATTGGCTTTAAAAGTTGGCTGGATTGATAACGGATGCATATGAAGGTAAGCAGATTTATTTAATACTGTGGTAAGGCCGGGCAATCTGGATATAAAATAGTCCTTAAGTATTTTCATGCAATCAATTTTTAATTGTGAAAGAATATTATTTTTTCGGATTAACTATAGAATCTATTAAAAAATTGTGTTATCATTTCGCATACCGTATTAAATTGGAATTGATTTTGAAAACTATTATTAATATCTTTTTTCTGGAGATATAATAAAGATATTTTATATAAAATCTATATTAAAAAAACTAAATGAGATGGGAAGGAGGTTTTTTAAATGAATGCTAGAGCAAAGAGTGCTTTATTAAAATGCAATACACCTGCAGAATATATAGATAAATGTATAAAAAGCAGTTTATCAAGATATGATAAAGCAGCAGTAACTATTGAGTGGAGAAAATTAAAGGGCTTTACAATAGAAGACATTAAATATGCAAGACATAGGCACCCATATTGGAAGAAAAAGAAACATAAAGGCGCTAAAGAAAGGAATATGAAGCGATATGAAGAGTATGATTTCAGTGATCCGGAATATATAATTGACTGGTCAGATGATTTAATAGAAGAATTTATTTCATTAAACAGGAAAGAGGATGGTATATATATTAATAAAGATCATGAATTGGCAAAACATTTTGGAACAACTATACCCTCTATTCAATACATAAGAAGAAAATATAATAAGGCTTTAAAAGTATTAAAAGAAGATAAAACTAATCCTACAGATAAAAGAATAACTAAACTAATGCTTAAAGATAAAAGAGTAAGAGGGCAAAAGTAGAGCAGGCAGTTGAAAATACTGTTAAGTCCGTAATTGTTATAGCAGAAAAAATTTAAATTGATAATGGCTACCGTGATATACGAATGTGTTTATCCCGGTAAACACTTTTTAAAAAGCATAATTATTACGGATTCTATTAATAAACAATTCTATCCAGTAAAAAAGCTATTTGAAAATGAGGCTGTATTAGAAAATATTGATATTTTAGGCCTACAACATATGGGATTCGGGACAGGGATACAATTTATTCCTAATTATCAATATATTTTGAGAATAGACTTAAATGGCTTCTTAAAATGAGAGAATATTTATTAAGAATTATTGACATAATCTTCTTTTGTTAGTAAGGTGTTTTTGCAAGACTAATTCGAGCACAAAGTCTTATGACTTTGATGCGTTAGTGTATAAGATACCTTATAAAGTTTAACTTTATAAGGTATCTTATCTAAGTTATTATTTAATAACTTAGATCTAAAAAATTAAGGAGGTAGTTAATGAAAAAGCTAACTACATTGGTACTGAGTCTTCTATTGATAGCGGGACTTGCTTTTGCTGGAGGTGATACTGAAACAGCAACTGTAGATCCTGGCGGACCAGGTGAAGTAGAAGTATTGCATTGGTGGACTTCTGGAGGCGAAGCTGCTGCTGTTGCAGTATTAAAAGAATTATTGGAAGCTGAAGGACATTCCTGGATTGATTTCGCAGTTGCAGGTGGTGGTGGTGAAGCTGCTATGACAGTTCTTACATCACGCGTTTTAGCAGGAAATCCTCCTGCTGCAGCTCAGGTAAAAGGACCTGGAATCCAAAATTGGGGTGGAGTTCTTGCAAATCTTGATGATGTTGCCGAAGCAAATGATTGGGACGATATAATTCCGAAAGTTGTTGCCGATATTATGAAGTTTAACGGCAGTTATGTTGCTGTTCCTGTTAATGTGCATAGAATCAACTGGATGTGGACTAATCCTAGTGTTTTTGCTCAGGCAGGTGCTGAAATTCCTACAACATGGGATGAATTTGAAGCAGCAGCTAATAAAATACAGGCTGCAGGACTTATTCCTATTGCATGGGGCGGACAGAATTGGCAGGAAGCTACTGTATTTGAAATAATTGTTGCTGGAGTTGGTGGAACTGATTTCTACCAGAAAACTATGGTAGATGCAGACGTTTCCGCATTAAAAAGCGCAACAATGGTAGAAGTATTCGAAACTTTAAGAATGGTTTTAAGTTTTATTGATCCAGGTTCTCCTAACAGAGACTGGAACCTTGCTACTTCTATGGTAATTAAAGGCGAAGCTGCAATGCAGTTCATGGGTGACTGGGCATTAGGCGAATTTGTAGCTGCAGGCTCAGAACATGGTACAGATTATGTAGCAGTAGCTGCTCCTCAAACAGCAGATAAATTCCTCTTTAATGTTGATAGTTTCATTATGTTTGATATAGGTCCTGCTAATACTGGTGCTCAGAAAGATATGGCTAGATTAATTCTTGAACCTGAATTCCAGACAGCATTTAACGTTTCTAAAGGCTCTATTCCTGTACGTCTTGGAATGTCTGAAGAACCATATGCTGCACCACAACGTCTTTCTATGAAAGATTTTGTTTCAACAGCAGATTCCGGTGATTTAGTTCCAAGTATGGCACATGGAATGGCACTTATGCCAGCTTTATCAGGTGCAATGGTTGACGTTGTTACTAATTTCTGTAACTCCAATATTAGTGCACAAGATGCTGCTAATCAGCTATCTAATGCTATTGCGGCACTTAAATAAGACAAATTTAACGATTTAAAAATACAATTTTTTAAAGGGATGCCGGCTTTTTGCCGGTATCTATTTTATAACTAACTATTAAGAGAAAAATATGAATAATAAATTACAAACACAATTGAATGGTAGAAATAAGTTAAAATCAAGTGGATTCTTAAATAGTCTGGAAAATATATTTCCAAAATTGATAATTACTCCTACTTTTATAGTTGCACTTGTCTGTATTTATGGATTTATTTTCTGGACCATTTGGATCTCTTTCACTGATTCCCGAATACTGCCGGATTATGAATTAAAGGGATTTGCACAATATATTACGCTTTTTACAAAGGAACCCAGATGGTGGGTAGCAGTTATAAATTTATTTATTTTCAGCACCTGTTTTATTGCAGTAAGTATAATTATAGGATTGACATTAGCGATTTTTCTGGATCAACGAATTCGAGCAGAAGGGGCTTTTAGGACTATTTTTCTGTATCCTATGGCACTTTCATTTGTTGTTACAGGAACTTCCTGGAGGTGGATTTTGAATCCAAGCCTTGGTGTGGAAAAGCTTTTTGTTGATATGGGATTTACAGATTTTACATTTCGATGGCTGGTACAGTCGGAAACAGCAATTTACACGATTGTAATGGCTGCAGTCTGGCAATCTTCCGGTTTTGTATTTGCTATTTTTCTTGCAGGATTGCGTGGTATTGATAGCTCAATTATTAAAGCAGCAAAGGTTGACGGAGCTTCATTGCCAAGAATATACACTCGTATTATGATTCCTAGCTTAAGACCGGTATTCTTAAGTGCTATGATTCTATTATTACATCTTGCAATTAAGAGTTTCGACCTTGTAATGGTCCTGACAGGTGGAGGGCCTGGATATTCCACAGATATGCCTGCAACTTTTATGTATACATTTGCTTTTAACCGCCAACGCCTTGCGTTTGGAGCTGCCAGCGCCGTTATGATGTTAGTGGCAGTTATGGCACTTATAATTCCATATCTTTGGTCAGAATTAAGAGGTACCCGTAATGAGAAGTAATGAACTTGAAATGGTTGGAGCACAAAGTAAATTAGCAATATCAGCAAGAATATTTACTTATGGTTTATTAATTGTTACGGCAATTTACTTTCTTATACCATTTTTTGTAATGGTAGTTACATCTGTAAAAACTTTAAATGATATTCGTACAGGTAATTTAATCTCCTGGCCGCGTGAATTCACTTTGGATGCATGGGTGAAGGCCTGGGACAGTGCCTGTACAGGTATAAACTGTGAGGGATTAAAAGGATATTTTATTAATTCCGTACAAATGGTCATTCCTGCAGTATTAATTTCAACTTTGTTTGGGGCAATGAATGGATATGTTTTTGCAAAATGGCGGTTTAAAGGAAGTGAAACACTTTTTGCTTTTTTATTAATCGGTTGTTTTATTCCGTTTCAGATAATTCTTTTACCAATGTCTGTAATGTTAGGTAAATTACAAATTGCACAGACTACTTTTGGTTTAGTCTTTGTGCATGTAGTATATGGAATTGCTTTTACATCTTTGTTTTTTCGTAATTATTATGTGACATTTCCGGATGAAATAATTAAAGCTGCAAAAATTGACGGTTCCGGATTTTTCAGAATATTCTGGAGGATTATTCTTCCAATTTCTGCACCAATATTTGTTGTTGTAATTATCTGGCAGACAACCCAGATATGGAATGACTTTCTTTTTGGTGTAGCTTTTTCCGGAAGTCAGAGCCAGCCCATTACAGTGGCACTAAATAATATTGTAAATTCAACGACAGGTGTAAAAGAATATAATGTAGAAATGGCTGCAGCACTTATTGCAGGTATCCCAACACTTCTTGTATATATTGTTTCCGGTAAATACTTTTTACGAGGACTTACTGCGGGAGCAATTAAAGGTTAAGAAAAAAAAATTAATTTTAATATAGGATAATAAATTATGGCATCATTAACAATAACAAAAATAGAAAAAAAGTTCGGTAATACAGAGGTTTTAAAAGGAATATCCCTTTATATGAATCATGGCGAATTCATAGTATTGGTTGGACCATCCGGTTGCGGAAAATCAACATTATTAAACCTGATCGCTGGTTTAGAAACTATTACCAGTGGTGAAATAAAAATCGGAGAAAATGTTGTAAACGATACTAGACCAAAGGATCGTGACATTGCTATGGTGTTCCAGTCATATGCTCTTTATCCGAATATGAATGTTCGGAAGAATATTGCTTTTGGTCTTGAAACAAGAAAAGTACCAAAGGAACAGATAGCAGAAACGATAGATCGAGTTGCTAATATATTGCAGATTAGTGAGCTGCTGGAACGTAAACCTGCCCATCTTTCGGGTGGGCAAAGACAGCGTGTTGCCATGGGAAGAGCTCTTGCAAGAGACCCTGCTATCTTTCTGTTTGATGAACCACTAAGTAATCTGGATGCAAAACTAAGAGTAGAAATGCGTCTGGAAATTAAAATGCTTCATCAGAGAATTCAAACAACGATTGTATATGTTACACATGATCAAATAGAGGCTATGACTCTTGCGGACCGTATTGCTATTATGAAAGATGGAGTTATTCAACAATTTGATACTCCCCAACAGGTTTATGATAATCCAAGCAACCTGTTTGTTGCAGGATTTATCGGTTCACCATCAATGAATTTTATTCCATGTACGGTTATTGAAAAGGATAAAATAATCGGTGTGAATTTAAAGAATGATAAGGATAAAACTTTTTTCATTCCTATTAAAAATATAGATCTAAAATTGGATAAATGGATAGGCAATGAAGTTATTCTTGGTGTACGGCCCGAGCAAATTGCAAGCGGATTCCATGAACAGGAAAAAAATACAGCGATCCATGAAATTGAATGTACTGTTCAGGTCCTTGAACCAACAGGCCCCGATACACTGGTATTCATATTAATTAATGGAACTAATGTTCTCTGCCGTGTTAATCCGAAAACAGTTAAGCATCCTGGAGAATCCATGAAGCTCATGATAGATTTATCAAAAGTTCTGTTTTTTGATTCGGATACAGGGAATAGATTAGGTAAGTAATTTAAATATTTAAAATAATTATTTGTATAATAACATTTATACTTTTTCAAATTCTTATTGAGATGGGGGGGTTCTTTGCTGCGTTACTAAGTTCAGTAAAGAACCCCTTTGAATTTTTCTTTACAGGTATTCTTATAATATAATTAAAAAAAAATTACAAATTAAGTTTATTCTAAAAATGTAAAAATAAAGGTAATATTTAAAAATTGCTATTTAAGTAATAAAAACTTGATAATAGCAGCAGAAGGCGTAAGAACGCTGGAAAGAGTACTATAAGTAAAAAAATTGAATGCTCTAAGGTTTGGTGTAACTGCTATTGCTGGTATTTTAGAAAAATTAAAATAAAATCTCCAAATCTCGTAATTATTTTGCTGTCTGTCTTCTTTTTATAAGCATTAAGAATACTATAGATAGCAGCGTAAGGATGAAAAAAACAATATTTAAAATATATCCTTCAAAAATACTAAATTTATTCGCAAGTATACCAATAAAAAACGGGCCTGCCATTCCACCTATCCCTGCGAACGCGAATGTAACTCCTAATATTGAACCTAGATTTTCTCCTGCATGATCGGATATTGCAGCTGTTGCTGTTGGAAAAACAATTGAGAAAAAAAGACCTGTAAAAGGTAGAAATAATACTAATTCTTTTGGACCTAATATTCTCAGGGTCAGGGTGACAAGCGAACAGCATGAACATATTAATAAAATCTTTAAATATCCAATTTTTTCCACAACAAATGTTCCTATCAACCTCCCTGCTGTTAGGAATATGAAAAAGAGCGATAAATAAAAAGGGCTTGCATCTTTAGTAATATTTTTGGTTTTCTGCAGAAATTCAACAATCCAGGACGCGATACCAACTTCCGCAGCTACATAAGTAGCAATCAAAATATAAATTAGAATTAAGTGCTTTTTTAGAAATACTTCTTTTAAATTAATTTTCTTTTTAGCGACAGTTTTTTCGGATTCAGGTTCGGGATATTTAAAAAAAAGAAAATATAAAAATAATATTATAGGTAATATAATTGCCAGTAAATAAACATTTCTCCAGTCAGAATCATTTTCTATTATCTGACTTGAAAATATCGGCCCCAGTATTGCGCCAAAACCATGAAGAAAAGCAAGGGCATTAAGAAGCATTCCTTTTTTTTTGCTCTGAAGTTCGACAATAATTACATTTGCACCTATTTCTATTGCGCCAAGTCCCATCCCGGTAACAGACATGGATAATGTTAAAATAAGAAAACCGGAGAAATAGCTATACCCGAAAAGTCCAATTGCCACAAGAAGGCCTGCAAGCAATATTATATTTTTTTTACCGATTACATCTGCAAAAAAACCTATAAGGAGTGTTGCTAAAAGGAAACCAAAATAATTTCCAAGAATTATTGTACCGCCAATTGAATAATCAAAATTCAAATCTTTTAGTATGGATGGAATAGTAACACCTTTTAGATTATCTACAAACCCAAAAAGGAAGAAACTAATAAAGCATCCAATTGTAAAATAAATAATGGTTTTGCTTTTTCTCAAATATACTCCGGATAAAAATAGAATGAATGATACTGAAGCTTATAATCTAATCTTTTACAAGGGTTTCCGGGAAATAATTTTCATAAATTCGTCATCCTTTATTGACATTACTATTTTAAAAATTATACTTGTTATTGTATGTTAAAAAATATATGAAATTATCACTTTATTCAAAAACGTTCCAATATTTCCATTATACTGATATTATCCCAATCTTAAAAAAATATGATTACAGCGGGATTGAATTAGACAGATTGCCTGAGATGGGTGCGGAACTACTTAAAGAATATCTTAAGAAAAAGCAGCTTCAGATTGCATCTTTACATAGTTCAGCTCACGTTGCTAAAGGTTCAAACATCGCCAGTGGTAATGCCGATAAACGTTTTGATGGTTCAAACTCGATTAAGAATGCAATCACTTATGCAAGTAAATGTGGTTGTCCCGTAATCCAGATAAAAGGAATGTATTGTTGGCCTTATACATCGCCCTTTAAAGGTTTCTGGAAAAGAGCATGTAATGAACTTAAAAACTTAGTTAAGGTTGCTGAATCTAAAAATGTCAAATTAGCTCTACATGTAAAACATTCAATAGCATATTTAATTAATAGTCCGTGGGCAGTATTGGATATGATTGAAGAAGTAGGTTCGAAGGCGTTAGGAGTAACTTTTGATACTGGCATTTTTAATTTAATGACTTTACAGGCTACTTCTCTGGTTGGTTTTATAGAAATTCTTAAAAATAATATTTTTCATGTTCACATTAATGATAATGATGGCCTTAGCGATCAAAAACTTCCTCCGGGTAAAGGAAATATTAATTGGGATTTATTGTTAATGGCTTTACGGGATATAAACTATACCGGATATCTGTCAGTCGATTTAGAAGGAGGATTTGCACAGCGGGATCCACATGGTGCTTCATACGAAAGTATTCAATTCTTAAAAAAAACATTAGAAAAAAATGGATTATAACTTTGATCAATATCACTCTTTATTACTCTCTAACCAGAACTTTAGAAAATAATCGTTCTGTATATCTTCAATTTCGATTAGTTCGTAATAAGAATCGGTATTTCATAAAGATTAAAATTTACCAGCAAATAATTATTAATCCAATTAACTATAGTTTCAGAATTAAATATAATAAACAGATTTGAATTGAGCGCTTCTGGTAAATTCAATCAGCATATTCGACACGGTTTCTTCCCGAATCTTTTGCCTTATACAATGCTATATCTGCCTGTTCTCTTAAAGTTTTTAGTTCTGTACAGGTTTCGGGATAACACGCTAGCCCAAGACTCACTGAAACCTTTATATCCGGACCGGAATATTTATTAAGAAAATCCAACTCCATGACTCCCTGCCTTATTTTTTCTGCAAGCTCTGCCCCTTTTTTTAACGCTGTATTCGGTAAAAGTATGGTAAACTCATCCCCTCCATATCGTGCTATGATATCATTTTCTCGTATTGTCTTTTTAAAAACCTTTGCAACCTCAATTATATATTTATCACCAATCTCATGGCTATAACTTTCATTAACTTCTCTAAAGAAGTCAAGATCCGCCATTATTAAAGAAAATGGTGCATTTTGTTTTTTTGCACTTTCAAATATTTCTATAATAACATTCTCCAGATACCTGCGGTTATATACATCTGTTAATTTATCCGTTACTGCCTGCCTGCTTGCATCATTACCCCATTTAACCATTTCCTTTAAAAAATTGCCTGTGTTACTAACTCTTTCGGACATAATATCCAGCATAATTTTCATTATTTTGATTGATGTTTCCGACGCAGTTTCCATCAATTTAAAAAAATCATTTTCATCTAGCTTTAAAATCGTACTATCTTCTCTGGCAATACAAGTAGCAGAGCGGGGAGAATTTTCAAATATGGCCATTTCACCCAGGAAATCACCTGGCAGGAGTTCGGCAACCTCTTTATTGCTTCCATCCTTAACCTTTATCAAAACAGAGGTACTTCCGGTTTTAATAATAAATAACTCCCTTCCCTTATCACCTTCATTACATATAACTCCGCCTGCTTTAATCTCCACTGTATGGAGTAGCTTTGCTATTTTGATAAGCTCAGACAGGTAAAGTGAGGAAAATAGATCCACAGATTTTAAAAACTCAATATTGTTATCCACTGCCTTGATATCGAGGAGTATTCCATTGCCACCATTATCCCGCTGCCCAAAGAGCCTGGCATAGGCGTGTCCTACAAGTTCCTCACAATTATTTGCTTGAATGGGAAAGGTTGAAATTCCAATACTAAAACTAAGGGTTAAACTGGTTTTCTTAATAATCTTTCCAAGATCAAGATTGCTAAGTTCCGAGAAAAATATTTTGGCTTGTTCAAAAGCTTCTGCCGACCTTGTATTGGGCAGAATAATCACAAATTCATTACCCCGGAATCTTACAGGAACGTCATTCCTTCTGAGAAGAGATCGGACTTTAGCTGCAATGGAACTCAGGGCAATATCACCTGCCTCATGGCCAAAGGTATCGTTAATAGTTTTAAAATTATCCGGTTTTACAACAAGGACACTAAAGACAGTCCCCAGATGGTCATAGCTTTTATAAAGTTCATCTTCTAAATATGAACGGTTATAGAGTCCTGTGAGCTTGTCATGGAGCATCTGCATCTTTATCTCTTCCACCCATTGTGACTTTTCCGATACCATTTTATTAATATTGCGTATTCTTCCTGCATCTATATTTATTAGTTTGTGATATATTCTTGCAAAGATATGGGGGTGCTTTTTATAAACAGACTCAAAGTTTAGGCCTTTTTTTGGAAAAACCAAGAGTTTTGTCTTATTACTTGCAATAGCAAAGGCAGTGCGAATATCATCCTCAAAGAGATCAAACTCGCCGAATATATCACCACGTATAAAATATGCTATGGTCTTATCATCCTCAAGTTCGGTTTTTATTCTAATCTCACCAGATTCAACTATATAAAAATTCCTGCTTATGCTCCCTTTTTCAAAGACCAGATTGTCTTTTTCAAAAGATTGATATTCACTAAAATTTGCAATTACCTTGTGCTCTGCTTCATCCAGTCCGGAGAAAATTTCCGTATTCCTTAAAAGATCGACCTTACTCATTTTACTATTTATACCTCTCTAATAGATTATCTGTTATTAATAAGTATAGTTTCAGGAATTGTATTAATAAAGTATTTTTTTGATATAAAAATTAATTAAATCTTCTTATAAGGATCTAAGGCGTATTATAATTTTACTGTAGGGTAAGGGATATTAAAAAGGAATTAAGAATTTGAAAAAGATAATTATTATCCCAATTTATTCTGACAGCCGAAATACCTCGCAGTTCTATTGTGAAGATGGAGGCTATAAACTAGTGCCTGACCACCTGACCACAAGCTTGCATGTGGTCAGGTGGTCAGGCATCTTTACAGAACAAAGATACCTCGGAGCTATGCTTCGGGATTTTTCATTTTTTACTCATTTTAAGGGGAGTTATTTCATAGGGCTGCCCGTATTTCGTAGTAAAAATACCAATATTTCTCTTCCGCTTTTCTGTATGCCCATCTAAATACTCAAGTATAATATGATTATTGTCATTTTCAATCTTTATATCAGTCGGTAATTCAATCTTTTCTTTTTTGCTGTCATAATGTTTTATTATCAGGAAATTGGCATCATTATCAAAGAAAATATCGGATATCCCTGATTCGGATGTACCACTATGATTAGAATTACTGGAACCGGAAAATGAAAAAAGTTCATCTCCGGTTTGTATGGAAATAACACTATATTGATAGCTTGTGTTACTATAAAAATAAGAATCATCATCTTTAGTGTGAATATGAATTTGAAATATTTTATTTTTACTGATCCTTTCCATGATTTTATTCTCTCTTTAAATTTTAATAAAATAAATGTCTGTGCAATTATTAAAGTTTAAGTTATTAATGTTAATATGCAAATGTTAAATAAGCGCTCCCGCATGCATCAAGACAATCCGTTTTTCTTTACCTTCTGCTAAATTAACGTCTGGATCATTTTCTACTAGTTTTTAATTTTGTCTCCCGATTCTAATCAGTTACAAGCATGATTTAATTTAAATATGAAGGAAAGATCTTGCATGTGATAATAATTTTTCTTATCATTTAATTATAGGAAAAAAATTTTCTTAAGGAGAACATCTGATGCTCACAGCAAATGATTTTAAAATAAAAATGCTTGGGAAACCTGATATTCGCTCACCTTTAAATCTTTCTACTAAATATGGCGATGGAATTATCAATTTTATTGAAGATACGGAAAGAATACCATATAACATTCATATATATGCAAATAATAAAATGAAAGATCTACTTTTTGAATATGCAGGCCCTCGAGAAAAAATCTACTTTCAGCCAGAAGATGTTATAGCTGGTATTATGACTTGCGGTGGGTTATGTCCTGGTCTTAATAATGCCATACGCAGTATTGTCATGCACTTGTATTATAAATATAAAGTTCCAAAAATATTAGGTATTCGTTATGGACAAAAGGGGCTAGATCCTGAATTTGGATATGAGCCAATTGCTCTTACTCCTAAAAAAGTAGTCAAGATTCATGAATTTGGCGGATCTTTTATAGGTACATCCCGTGGAAAGGTAGAATATGACGTTATTGTCGATTCTTTGGAAAAATATGGTATTAAAATACTTTTTTGTCTAGGAGGGGATGGTACTCAAACAGGACTGCATCATATTTATGAAATTATTGAAAAAAGAAATTTGAAAATTGCCTGTGTTGGTATCCCTAAAACAATTGATAATGACATCAGCTATGTATATAAAACATTTGGTCTTGATACTGCAGTTACTATTGCAAAAGAGGCAGTTCGCGCTGCTCACTGTGAAGCAGAAAGTGCTTATAATGGTATTGGTTTAGTTAAAGTAATGGGAAGACACTCCGGCTATATTGCCGCACTTACTTCTTTGGCATCTAACGATGTTAATTTCTGCTTAATTCCTGAAATCAACTTTGACCTGAATGGAGAAGGAGCCTTTCTTGAAGAATTACAGAAACGTCTTGACCAGCGCCATCATGCAGTTGTTGTTGTTGCTGAAGGCGCCGGACAGGATCTTATGCAAAAAGAAGATGAAATAAAAACGTATGACGCTTCAGGAAATATTCGTCTTGGTGATATCGGAATATTTTTGAAAAATAAAATAATTGAATACTGCAAAGCAAGAGAAATTCTTGTTGATCTTAAGTACATAGATCCTAGCTATATGATTCGCAGTGTTCCTACCAACGCTAATGATTCTATTTTCGCAGCAGATCTTGGACGCATGGCAGTAGATGCTGCCATGGCTGGAAAAACTGATATGCTAGTAGGATTTTGGCATGGAAAGTTCACTCATGTCTCTCTTACCCTTGCAATATCAAAACGAAAAAAAATAGATCCGGAAAGCGAGTTATGGCGAAATGTACTTTCAGCAACAGGACAGCCCTTCACTTTAAAAGCCAGATGATAGTAAAATCACTTATAGGACTTGCTCCTGAAATTGAATCAATAATATCACTATTATAGTTTGAATCATGACGTTTATGAAACCATACAGGTAATGCTTCAATCCTCTCATCTACACCCCAAAAAGAATTACTGGCACCTTTACTTGTAGAAAATATGGTTTTAACAAAATCTCCATTTTTATATTCTATCCAGATGGCAAATTGAGGAGTTACGGTATAAGAGAATAAACCTTCAATGGTTATTGAATAGTATTCTCCCGATTTTAATTCTATAATCAGCTCAGAACCTTCTGTCTCCTTATCTAAATAGAAAGTTTCATAATAATTAATGTTCCTTCCGGGTATTTCTCTAAAATATTTCCCCAAATTAATGACAGTAGAAAATGGTGGAATAAATAATATTGTGCCCAAAATAATAATTAGAGAAAAAAGAAGTGCAATAATAAATTCCTTTTTTAAATGTTTCTTCTCATCTTTCTTATTAAATATATATCCAGTAATGGATTTAAAGTTGAAGATTAAATGTGTAATTGATGAGATAATGAATAGTAAACCAAAAACAGTATTAAGATTAGATATAGTATCAGAACGTGGTGTTAAAAATAGTAGTAGACTGGTAATAAGCATAAAAGAAAGAAAATAGAACTAAATATACTTATAAGCGAACGGTATTTCATTTAAAGAGCTTCTTGATTTCTAATGAAGTAGCATTATCTATTAAAACCCTGAACAGTGTCAATGTGTTACCATTTTATTAACTTTATTTCACCTTAAAGCTTTCTCTCTTTTAGAGCATCAAAAGGAGGTTCCAAAAACAAATCCGGAATAGGGAAAGAAAAAAACGGGCCTCCTGATTAGAAGGCCCGCTAAACCGAAAATCGTATTAGTAATTCTTAATCATCATTAGCATCTTCGGATGCGGGATCATCATCTTCATCACTTTCAAGTTCGCCGCTTCCATCATCATCTACACCATAATCAGCAGATTCT
>SDBV01007187.1_pt1 | contig 15276 bp, 11 predicted proteins | sample 2277081 | NCBI WGS metagenome assembly SDBV01 (sample SAMN10402039, study PRJNA504765) | marine sediment metagenome | isolation source: marine sediment core GS10_PC15, 223 cmbsf | place: Arctic Ocean: Southern Knipovich Ridge | collected 2010
AAGGTAACATGAATTACATTAAATTAGAGAGCTTGCTTAGCTAATAAAAATTACAGTAAGCAGAAAAATGCAGTTTATTGTATGGAAAATTGTTAATTAAACTAAAAAGATAATAACCATGATTATTAAAAAAGTTAAAATAGCGAATTTTCGTTCAGTAAAGGATATAACAGTAAACTTTCTGCCATATATGGTGTTTGTAGGAAAAAATAATTCGGGGAAATCAAACATCATGAAAGCCCTTGATATTTTTTTCACAGACTCAGTTGGAATAAATGACTTTCGGAAAGAAAATGGTAGACCTGTCAAAAAACTATTCATCGTAATTCACTTCTCTAATTTAAATGAACGAGAGAGAAAATTATATGAAGGAAAGTTATTAAATGAGAGTCAGGAAAATGAAAAGTTAATTCTTCGATATATGGCTACATTATCGAGTGAATCTGATAAAATTTCTTCAAAAAAATATGAATATGTAACCCGAACACTAAACCTAGAATCTCAAGAGTATAGAGATAAATTTGGGGGTTTATTTGATGACGATATTTACAAATCAAAAAGTAAAATTGAAAACTGTGGAAATATTCCAACAAACTTTAAACAGTCAGTCTTGGATTCAATTAATAATAAAAGTTCAGGAAGAATCACAAAAAGTGAATACATCTCATTAAGAAGTGAATACATAAAGGAACTTCTCAGAAAATATCCGAGGTTAGCAAAACTAAAGTATGAAAATATAAAAATTGGCAAATCATCATTAAACAAATATTTGGGGAATTTCTTTTTTATCCCGGCTGTTCAAGATGTAGAAGAAGAAACTCGGTATACCGCAAGGGGAAAAAAGAACTTAAACTCACTTATGAATTATGTATTAGACCAAATGCAAAATCCGAAGCGAAAGAAGGAAAAAGAAGAAGAAATACAGAAAATTATAAAAGAAATTTATCATATCGGTGAGAAAAGTTCAGAAATATATGAATTAGAAAATGTGCTTAATGAAGAACTTAAAACTTTTGATAATTCTAAACTCTCATTTGATGCTGAATTACCGGATTTATCAAAACTTATACGAGATTCACTTAAAATATATATTGATGACGGGATAAGTACCGAAGTATATTACAAAGGGCATGGATTACAACGCTATTTTATGGTGATACTTTTTAAAGTGTGGTCAGAAAAGTTACCTGAAATGAGAATGAAAAAAGAAGAAGTAAATGAAGGAGGGAATTTTGAAGGTGAACCTGTACCAATTTCCACTTACTTTGCTATAGAAGAACCAGAATTATTTTTACACCCTCAATATCAAAGAATGATGCTAAATTACCTTCAAAGAATTGCGGAAGACGAGGGACATCAAGTTATACTAAACACTCATTCACCACATTTTATAGAATTCAATAGTATGCTCCAAGTAGCGAAGGTCTATAAGAGAAATTTACAGGAAAGTACAAAAGTTATCCAACCGCTTGAATTTGACAAAGATGGAACTATTAAAGAAAAGGAATTTGTCTATTCATGGGGGAGGGCTGAACTTCGGGAAAAGTTTAGAAATATCAATCTTGTGAATATGAATTACTATCTTAACCCTAATCGCAACGAGATGTTCTTTGCTGATAAGGTAGTGCTCGTGGAAGGCCAGACTGAGAAGATGCTGTTTCAATCATGGGCAAATTACTTTTTTGGCGATGATATTGCGGCTATTAGTCAAATTACCTATATTGATTGTCTGGGAAAATTCAATATGCAACAGTATATTAAGATTTTAGGGGAATTTGAGATTCCGTTTATTACAATTGTTGATTCAGATATAGATAAGTCTATTAAGACTCAGGACGTAAACAGGCATATTAAGAGGGATGTATTGAAGGCTAATGGATTATATTTTGAAGTTGACCCTGATTTTGAAGGTGCGTTCGATATAACGGTCTCTGAATTTGATGATGAGCTCATGAAAAAGAAGCACAAACCGTTCTATGCATTTAATCAATTTTTTGGAGCTGGTGGTGAACCTAAAGAAGCAGAACTCGAGAAGTTAAAATCTAATGACAACTTGAAAACAATTTTTCAAGCTATATATGATAAATGGCTTTAAAAATTTGAATTCATAGTTTTTGACGGATATTTTGTCTTTCCAACATTGAAGCGAAATTAAAGGGTTTAAATGATTGTTTTTACGCTCTAATTTTAGACATACAAGTATTACACTCAAGTAATGTCGGTTTCTACTGATAGAGTAACTTGCGTGAATTAATTTAAATTTGATAACGTTTTTACAGGCTATATTAAAAATTATAAATCATTTTAAGGATTATTAAATTTAAAATACAAAAAATCTAAGAAATATAAACATTTTATCAATTAAATGAGTTGATTGTAAGCATCTCAGAGAAAGAAATGAATCAAATTATCGAGATTTTTGATGATTACGCCGTTAAAAACAAAATTTTTGAAGAGTTCCAGAAAAGAGTTGAAATAATTAGAAAAAAATATCCATTAAATGAGACTTTTAATAATTATACTCAGGATCCAAATCTATCCATTAAAAGATAAAGTTAATCCACCTGATAAAAATCTTCAAAAAAATAGAAAATCCAGTTTTTTAAGAGAAGTTTGTAATGAAAAGCTAATGGGAACAACCTTTGGAGCGAGTTTCTCTAGTTACCCCTCATTTTTTAAAAAAAACACACCAAAATCTCTTGATCTATTTAAAGGGTTTATGAAAACCTTGAAGAATATCAAACATGATGATTTTTATAATTCTTTTAAAGAGCAAATCGTGAAAAAAAGTTTTTTCAGGGATTTATACACTCTTAAAACAGCGTTGATACAAATTATTAGTTGTTATTATCCTGATTATTTTTTTCCAATTTATAAATTAGATGGGATTTTGCCAGCTTTAAAGGATTATGGTGTGAAATCCACCGATTTATTACTAGGAAATAAGGATGAATTTGGTCAAAATATATTGAAATTGAACCAGAGATTAAAGGAGATAAAGGATCAGAATAAAACTACTGCAAAATGGGATAACATCAAGTTTACTCATTTTATGTTTCTTAGTTTTCCTATTAACGCAACATTAGTTATTCAAAAGCTTGGCTTTAGATTTTTTGAAAAGAATGAGCAATTTATTGTAGCTTTATTTTCAAAAGTTCACCAAAAACTAGGATTTAAACGTATCACACGCATCAAAACAACTTTTCCTGACGCTGAAGTAGAAGATGCTAGCGGTAATATAAAGCAGGTAGAATTTGAGTTCAATAGTAAGGCTTTTAGAAGTCATGAAGAACGAGCTAAAGAATGTGATATTATTGTATGCTGGTATGATGACTTAGATATTAAGTGGCGAGAGAAACATTGGAAATCTAATAGTCGAATCATTAATTTTGAAGAGCTTGTTGATCCCACTTCTCATTTGTATCAATTAGTATTTAATTAAAAAAATAAAAATAGGCATATTAGCTTCACCTTTGATTTCTATTCTTTTGTTTTCATTATATGTTTATTTGCTCCAATATTTGCTGGATAATTTCCGAGAGCATTCCAAACTTCTGGAGAGCCGGAAAATCTTATGTAAATTTGATTTTTAAATCATTTAAGCGTCTTAAATTTTCATTAAATTCTTCTGTTAAATCTGAAATTAAGCTTATAATCTTTTTATTTGATATGTTTAGAGTTTTTTTAACATCATCAAGACTAAGAGTTTTTGAAATTTTTATAATTTTTATTAGTTTTTCTTTCATTTCATTATATGTAAATAAAGCACGATCTATCTGACGTACGGTGATATTTTCATAAGTATCCCGAATTCTTAAAATCAGCTTTTTATAGGCAAGATATCCATCCAAATTCTCTTTAATTGATTCCTTACTTTTAAATTCTCTCAAGTAACCTTTGTCCCATAATGTACTGATTGTTCGTACATCTATGATAGGAAAGCGTTTGGGAAATAAGAAATGTAAAATCGTTGAAGCAACAGCAAACCTAATCCCGGGCAACAAAGCGGGTTTATTTTCCTTTTTATATAATATTTCAATTTTCTTGTCATCATCTAATTTTGTTATGACATCATTAAAGGCTTTTTGATAAAGTATTTCATATTTTCTTGTTTGTATAAGATGATAGGATCTATTCCGTGTTTTCCATTTATAAAGTCTTTTAAAAGTTAGTAATTTGATTGATTTTTCTTTTGAATTTTTTTCTGCTTCAACACTCTTGAGTATATCTTCATATTCAATTTCATAAGCATTGTGGGAATTTCCCGGATCCCAAGTTTTTATAAATTTTTCATCAATCAAATTTGCTTCCACTTTTTTAATTTTTGGTTTTATTGGATTTGTTTGAGGATGGTAAACGTAATGTTTTTGTTGATTAACAATTTTATTCTGGGGATTTTTTATCTAAATCAAAATAGGTTTTATAATGCTTTATATGTTTTTCATAGACCCAAAATATAAAAGAACCAGTAATATGTCCATTTAGAATCGCTTTTGATATTGGTTTTTTTTTACTTTTTTCCTCATCATAATCTTCGATAAGTCTTTTCAAAGTATCATCAATTTTAATGTAATCTTTGTGATGGGTTTGAATCTTGTCCCCAACTTGTACATCATTTTTTATGATAGGGTTTTTAAATTCGAGTTTATCCTTCTCTTTCATTTGATTTGTCTCGGGATTCATAATAGATATAAGAATGAACTTTATTCCAGATCCAGTATCATTTAACCAATTTATTACTGCAATATGAATTGGATGAAATTTTTCAGCAATCCAAATTCCATTCCCTACCTCTTTTTCTTCTTTTTTTAATCCTATGCAATAAGAAAGTAACTGACCTAAATGTTTATGATCAGATACACCAAATTGATTTTCAATGGCCACAATTTTACCTTCTTGATCTTCAGCTAAAATGTCTACGATTTTTCCATCTATTAGTTCTTCAGTACCGCCTAATTTCAAGGTAGAATTAATGAAAGGCTCTAATTTGTTTAAGTTTTTACTTAACCAATCTGAAAAATCTTTTTCCTCATTAAATAAGATGTTTTTGATATCTCCCATAATTTATCTAAATTATCCATCAATTAATTTAAAATCAATTTGAAAAAATTTTAATTCAATATTATTAGTAGTTTTAAGAGTAATTTCCAATTTCTTATCCTTTAATCTTATTTGATTTCTACACTTCTTAAATTTAAAAAATTTAATTTTGCTTAATTTCACATTTTAATACAAAATTACATCATTATAAAGTTAAGTTTTTACAAATAAGTAGTTTTTAATTGATTCGTGAAACGGTTACAGAACTAAAAGCTTACCTTAAAGCATCTATGTATTGAAAATTAAGAGTTGAATTATCTAATTTAATTCTAAGACCATTTAGGTTCCTACTATAATGATTCTTAAATTAATTATAGTAGAAATACGTGAAATAACCGAAGAGATTTATTTGAATAATAAATTATGTATCAATTAACCAATTATACAACAAATAAAAATTAAGATTAAATAATAGCAAAAATAATTATTGATTATTATGAAGTGGAGAGAGTGGTTAAAGAAATGGAATTTGTCAAATTTAAAAATCAAAACTCCATTTTTAGAGCTAGATTTAAATTTTCAAGACGCGGATAAAGATGCTGCTTGGGACCTATATATAGAATTATTAACTAGAATTACAACACAACCCCTAAAAGCTGAACATGGTGATGAAGAAACAGCATTAAAAAGCATTCACTCATTGTTTTCATCAACAAGAAAAGTGATAAAAAATTATGGGCGGAAGAGTATAGAGTTTACTAAAATTGCGATAGTAGTTTTGAACCAGATTATTCGACCATTCACAGCAAAATGGCATAAATTAAGCCTTCAAGGTGTTTTCGATGAAAAAAAACAATGTGAGATTTTTCGAACGGAATTAAACAAATTACAAGTACATTTAAAAAACTATACGAAATTGCTTGCAGATATGGCTGGTGTTGAAGATTTAACTGAGTTAGAAGAATAAGCAATGTTTACCTCAAAATAAATTTGAATTTTCTTAATTGTGAATTAACTTTATAATCATAAGCATTTATGTTTATTATACTATAATAGTATTTTTAGAGGGAAATCTATGTCAAAAAGACATAAAGTATTTGTAAGTTATCATCATCAAACTGATGAAGTTTATAGAAAAAAGTTTGAAAGGATGTTTAGCAATATCTACGTGTCAAAATCTGTGGATATTGGGGATATAGACCCAAATTTGAATACAGAAACTGTAAGGAGAAAAATAAGGGAAGAATACTTAGGAGATACTTCTGTGACAGTTGTTTTAGTAGGAAAAGAAACTTGGAAAAGAAAACATATTGATTGGGAAATATCTGCAAGTATTCGTAAAACAAAAATGAGTCCAAGATCGGGACTTTTAGGTATAATTTTACCAACTCACTCAAATTATGGAAAGGAGACTTACACTTCATATTTAATTCCTCCTCGACTTTATGATAATATTGATTGTAAGTATGCAAGAATCTATGACTGGTCAAATAATATTAATGAAGTTCAAAATTGGATACATCAGGCTTTTTTAAGGAGAGATCAAATTAATCCAAATAATACTAGGCTACTTTTTGCAAAAAATAGATCTGGTAATAGATGGTACTAAAATTTTAAAATTTCCATAATAAATTTTTCTTGAAACAGTTAACTGTATTAAAATTAGAAATTCCGCTCTTAAAATATATTAATACATTTTAAAGAGAGGAAAGATTTTCTTTCGAAAAACAAAAAACATAGATATATTATTTACTCTTCTTTGATGTTTAAGGGAAATAAAAATTATTTTATCTCTATCCAAATAATATTTGAATTAATTAAAGCATTGATGAATTTTAAAATTAAATGCAAGCAAAAAAGTATAGTAAATTAATTGACGTAATTAATTATTCAATTTCATTAAATGATAAAGAAATAAAATCAATTAGATCATTTTGCCAAAAAAAAAAAACTAATTCTGAAAAATGGTTTGAATTAATATACTCTATTTTAGTAGGGACTCAAATAAAAACTGATCGTGTAAAATATTGTTTTAACAGAATTTTATACAATTATTTTGATCTTTTAAGACCTGAGTTTTTAGTAACGTTAAGCGATTTCGGGTTTTTAAAAGAAATAATCTATGATTCATTAAAAGAAAGCGGTTATCGTTTTTATTCAACTAAAAGTGAAACTATATATAATACAATTCTATTTTTTCAGAAATTTGGTTTCAGTATTGATATATTTATTAATAAATTTGATAATTATAGAGAGATCAGAAAAGAATTAATAAAAATTAAAGGGATTGGATTAAAAATTGTTAGTCATTGGTTAAGAAATCTTGGTTATTATATCCCTGTCATTGATATTCATATTAAAAATCTTTTTTATAGACTCGAAATCGTAAATATAAAAAATTTGAGCTATTTATCATACGAATCTATCCAAAATGAATTGATAAAGTCTCTGAAAATTGATAATATAACTTTTGACTTGGCTGTTTGGCTCTTTGGAAAAAATTTTTGTGGAAATCGTCGGTGCAAAAATTGTAAAATTAATTGTAGAAATGCCTGAAAAAAAAAGATCCTAGCTTAAGATGAGAGAAAAAACAATTTGTTTATTGTCTGGTGGAATTGATTCATTCGTATTAGCTGATTTCTTGAAAAGACATAATTTTGAGATAATTTGTTTATTTGTAGATTATGGGCAATTAGCTGCTAAGTATGAGTCTAAAGCGTTTTCAAAGATATGTAAATATGAAAAAATAAGGTATTACCATAAAATTAAATTGAAAAACTTTGGTAAAAAAATCGAAACAGGTTTAACTGTTGAAAGGATAATTGATGATTTTTTCCCTTCGAGAAATTTATTATTAATGTGTTTAGCCTCATCATTATTATGGAGATATAATCTCAAATATATATCAATAGGTATAATAAAGTCTACTAGAGTCTTTCCTGATTGCCAAAGAGAATATTTTAATAATTTAGAGAAAATTTTAAGTTATTCAACTAAACGCAACATTAAAGTTCTCACGCCATTGGAGGATTTCACTAAGCTAGATATCATAAAATATATAGAAAGATTTAAATTGCCTGTTGAATATTCATATTCTTGTCAAAAAGGTCAAAAATACCATTGTAGAAAATGTCCATCGTGCAAAGAAAGATTTGATTCCTTAAAAAATTATAAAAAATTAATTAAATGAATTTTAAAAGTATGGGGTATCAGCATGAGTTCAATTTTTTATGTAAGTAATAAGGTTTTAGAAACACCAGAATTTATCCCCTCATTAACCTCTGTTAAATCTTCTTATAATTATTTAAATTTATTAGAATACCTTACGAGTCAAACAATTTCACATTATATGATTTCTGCTTATGATCTTAATCTTTTTAAAGACAAAATAACTAAATTTAATTTTGAAAAATTTCAAAAAAGAAGTAATTTATTTTTTATGGATAGCGGTGCTTTTGAAATCTACAATAATATTCATTCACAGAAATGGAATAATAATTTGCTAATTAAGACTGCTCTGAATTTTAAACCAGATATATTAGTATCATTAGATTATATATCCTCTGAAAAAATAGTAAATTCTAAAAATGAGTTAAATAATTATGAAATCATTAGAAAGAAATTGAAAAAAACACCTCAATTCTATGAACTAGTAATTCAGAATACTAAATTGAAAGAAATTAGGAAATTTTTAAATAATTTAGAAGTAGATAAGAAGTTATTTGCAATTTGTATTCCTGAAAGAAATCTAGGTCTCTCTTTCTTAAATAGATATCAAAAACTTCAAGAACTCATTAAATTAATTAAGGTTGATTATAGTTTTGATCAAATTTTGTTGCATTTAATGGGTTGTAGTAATCCCTCCTCAATAATCAAATATTCTAAATTAGGAGTTGATTTATTTGATGGCATACATTGGCAGGATATGATATTTAATCCATTAAATAATGACTTAATTGATTTTAGTAATTTAATGGATCTAAATTGTGAATGTAAATTCTGTAATGAATTTAAGAAGAATATAAAAAATAATGAAAATTTCTTAGAAAAGTACTATATGTTTTATGCTTTAAGTCATAATTTATTCAATTACAAATTATTAATGAAGAAAATAAGAAACGAGATGATTTAGATGGGTGGAGGAGGTAGGGATCTATGGAATATACCTCATACAGGGATAGATGATGAAGATTTAGATACTAAAATTAAGAAGGCCACTGCGAAGCTTGCTAAACAAGCTGAGAGAATTGAAGAACTTCCTGAGGATAAAACTTCAATATTTATATCTCATCAAAATAGAGATAAAGAAAAAACTCAAAGAGCTCATCAATATGCAGAATATCTTAAAGAAAAAACTGAATTTGAAGTGAATATTGATAAGGAATTTTTTCCTAAAGAACAAATTACAAATCTAGCAAAAATCAATGAAATTATAAGTAAAGTCATGAGAGAGAGTGATATTTTCATTGCTTTATATCACCCAGTTAAGGAGTCTAATCGATTTGAAAGATCTTTATGGTATGATTTAGAAGCCAAAAAAGCAAGATTTTGGGGGAAGCCAATTATTCACGTTTTTTTGGATGGTTCAAGAGATTCTGGAGTAGTGACTGGTACAAAATGTTATAAGATCCATTATAAAAAGGGAGACCATTGGAAAGCAGATTTAGTAGAACAGATAAAAGAAATTGCAAATAACCATAAAGTTAAGGACTAAAAAGTCAAATAATAATTTTAAATAAGAGATATTGAGCTTCATCTAGGGCTGTTATTATATAACTTCTAATTTCAATAAATTCGTGAAACGGTTATTTCACGAAAATTCTTTATGTTTTAATCATATTTTAATACTTATGTATAATTCCGAATAATCCATTAAATTATATAACAATAAAAATAATCTATAATTTCTTATGGGGTGTTCTCATGTCATTAGGAGATGATATAAAAAGTGAATTTGTAGAAGATTTTGAAAAGGAAATGTCCCGAAAAATAGTGAGCGGAATAGAAAATTGGAGAGAAGCAGGGGGTCTCCATATTGCTCAAAAAAGATGGTTATTTGAATTAATTCAAAATGCTTTGGATGTGGCAAGATTAAGAAATAAAAAATCGATTAAGATTGTAATAAACACTGAAAAAAACAAGTTTACTTTTAAACATAACGGAGGTTATTTTACTTCTAATGAAATAAGAGCTTTAATCTTTGCATTTTCAACTAAAGCTTATGAAAAAGAGTCTAAGCTAGCCGGTAAATTTGCAACGGGTTTTTTAGTTTCACATGTAGTCAGTAGATTAATAAATATTGAGGGGAATGTTGAAAAGGATTCCCAATATTACAGATTTGGAACTATTATAGATAGGAGATCAAAAGATTTGGATGTGATTTTTGATAACATCAACAAATCATTTGAATCCTTTGATTATAAAAATATTGTTAATTATGGATCTATTAAAGAAGATTGGACAACTTTCATATATACAATTGAAGACGAAATAAGTAAAGACGCTGTAAATACAGGAATATATGAATTTAAGAAATGTATTCCACTTCTGTTTGCATTTAACGACATTGATAGTATAAAAATAAACAATAAAGAATATGTAAAAGAAGTCAAAACGAAAAATAATTTACAAACTGTTACTGTTGGTAAAGTACAACTCTTAATTAATAAAAGTGAAGATTTAGATATTGCGATTGCATTACTCAATAATTCTAAAAAATGCATAAATTTGTTAGAAACACCCAGAATATATATAAAGGGATTACCTATTTTTGAGACGGGGACATACATTAAAATCCCTTTTATTATTCATTCAACTCAGTTGGAAACTTCTGAACAGAGAAATTCAATAAAATTTGATCCTGGTAATGATGTGATAGTTGAAGAAGTAAAATTAATTATTAAAGACATATTTAATTCATATTTTGAGCTTATCCAAGGATTAATGAATAACGATTTAGAAATTAAAAACTTGTTTTATTTAGTTGATTTTCATAAAATTAAAGGTAAGAGGGTGGTAAATAGAAATATTTGGGATATTTTTAATGAAAATATTGTTCAAACTATAAAAAAAATAGTTCAAGAAATTTACTTAGTAGAAACTTATGATGATTTGTTAAAAATTTCTCAGGTCAATTTCCCTAACAAATTTTTTAATAATAATCAATTACCGGACAAAACTTTTGACAAATTTTATTTATTACTTAAAGAAATTAAGAAAAATATTCCAATAGACAAAAATTTAACCCACTGGATTGAAGTGGCCTTAAATTTAAAAAGAGAATTTGGAAATGATATTCCCATTTCAATTTTTGGAATTAAAAATATGAAAGATTTATTTGTTGATTTTGTTTTACAAGTAGAATATCCAAATATGATTGATTTTCAAAATAATTTTTCATTAGAAAATTTTGGAGAATTTTTTAAAAAATTCTATGAAATAATTGATGATCTATTTGTAATGGAATATATTAGCTTTCAATTTATTGAAGATCTACTTATTAATCAAAATCAACTAATTCGACCCTTTAAAATAGGAGAGCAAAGAATTTATTTAGATAAAGGCATCCCCGACGATTTAAAAGATATTTTTAAAGAAATTGGGTGGGATATTCGAGAAGAATTATTATCTATAGAATATAACAATTATAAAATAATAGGGGAGCACATTTACAATTCCTTTAATATCGATAATTCTCTAGAATCTTTCGTAAAGAATTTTGAGTACACAATAAAAGAAGTTTTATCCCTTCCAAAAGATAAAAAAATAACAAGTACAAGCATAATTGGATGGATTAAATTGTTTAACTGGTGCATTATTAATGCTAAATTATGCAAAGGGTTTCCGATAATAACAAAAAATCGTAAAATTTTAGTCCTTGATAACTTAGAAGAAGATAGAGAAGAAGAGTTATTAATACCCTTCAAATATATGGATATCGATGAAAACATTAAGGAGAAATTTATTGAATTTGAAGATATCTATCCCCCCCATATATTTATTAACTCATTGTATTTTAAATTGGATGAAAATAAAAATTTTAGAAAAAATTTGGATAGATTTAATATATTGGTTAGAGAAATCATTCTATTTGAAGAAAATTCATTACTAAGTAAATCTAAATTAGCAGCTCTTACAGACACTATAAGTATCTCTGAAAATGATGATAATGATTTATTAAAAAAACATGATTTAACATCAATAGACAAACCATTCTTGCAAATTCCATTTTGGAGCGTTCTGCAAACACGAGCTAGAAAGAATTTTAAAAGAGCCAAGAGATTTTTTGAATTTTTCATAACATGCTTCCTAAATATTGACGATAGTTGGGAACAAAATGTTCAAGTAGAATGTGATTGTGATGATAAGATTCACAATATTATTCCTTCTCTGTACTTGGCAAATATTAAGACAAATAATTGGGTTCCTTTTAAAATTAAAGAGGATGGGAAGGAGGATATCGTATATCGGCAACCTACTAAGGAAACATTGGAAAAACTGTTTAGTGAAGGTGAAATTGATGAATTTTTAAGAGAAAATCCAAAAAAAGTTGGTAAATTCCTATCTCATTTTAAGTACGATGATTTAGATTTACAAATCAAAATAAGATGTTTTGAAACCGGAAAAACAGTGGAAGAGTATCGAGCTGAAGTTTATCAATTGATATCTGACTATACAATGGCAGAAATCAAGGCAATATTAGAAACTGAAGGAATAGCAGATTCACATCTTGTTCAACAATTAAAAATTATCGGTGTATTGGAGATTATTGAAAATTTAACCAGTGAGAATCCTGAGGTTTTTAAGGAATTTGTGGAACAATTCCATGAAAATCTCGAAAAAAAGAAAAAAGATACAGAGACGAGATCCGACAATGTTTTAGTAGGGAAGAATATAGAAAGGATAATTAAGAAAATATTTGATGATAGAGGAATAGATGCCAAACCGACTCATAAAGGGGCTGATTTAATAATCACTTGGCCTAAGGAAAATGAAGGTTGGGATATGGGAATAATCGAGATCAAACCTTATTTTATGGAAATCAAGTTTACTTCTAGTAGCAGGGCTCATTTAAGCACTGAACAAGGAAAATTGGCAAAAAAAAGAAAAGGAAATTATTTAGTAACTGTCGTGGATAATGGAGAAAAATTAAGGGGAAGATTATTAGGTTATGATTTTAGCTCTGAATCTATCCCTGAAGAAATTATTGAAGATGTAATTATTCAATCTTCTGTTATTCAGAATATTGCATCAAAATTAGGGAAATCTCCCAATCCTAGTGAAGTAGAATGGGACATTAAGGGATTTTGGGTTAAAAAGAAATTATGGAAAAGCGAGAAAAGTATATTAGGATGGATTGAAACCATATTTAAATAAGAATAATTACTTTACTAATTATGCTCATTCTCTTCATTTTATAAAATTCAGCAATATTTACTTTTTTAAAAAAAATTTATAAGATGTAATAAATATGATTGTGAAAAGGTTAGTGTCTCACGACTTGATTAGTATTTAATAATTTCTTAACTAATGGATCTATTTTCTTTATTATTTGAATAGTACTTTTTATTACAACACAGATTTGCATCAAATTATCAATTTCTACTTCTACCAATCTTCGATTAATTGTATTCTTTTTATATTCATTAGAAAATCTCCTTGCTTTTAACCATTCATAAATTTGCTTCCTTCCCCCTATTTCGAAATTCCAAATATCAGAAGTAATATTTCCTATCCAAAACGCCTTTGGGTCCTTTCCAAAAAAAATCTTATGGATATTTTCATCGTAATATAAATCAGAAAAAATCGTATAATTCTCATTTGTGGATCTTGAAAATAAACTTGTTTCTAGATAATTCTCATTAAATAAATGTACTTGAGCCAAATGAAACCCTATTTTACTTAAATCAATAAATATTTGTTCAGTTTCGGGAATTGGAATTCTGGGAAAGTTTCTTAAGAGTTGCGAAGCGTATCTGTGTCTATAGAAATTTGAAGAAACTATCGCATAAATATAATAAAATATTTGCTCATGAGATGCTTTATACACAATATTTCGAGGTATTTTTATATTATATTTTGAATTAATTTTGAGAGGGAAAACATAGGAGGTATCTCTAACTGATAGAAAACATTTTTCAACGGGATATTTTGTTATCAGACAGTTTGAATAAGATCCTTTTCGTACATTTTTGGTACTTGATATTGCTGGATTTTCGTTTGAGATCTGATCTATATATCCCTTACGATGACCTTCAATCAACCGAGAATCATATAACAAAAATCTTACATCAAATCCACGATAGTTTACTTTAATTATAAGAGGTTTTTCATGATTATAGTTATTCAAAGCATCTTCAATCTTCCAGTTTTTAGTGTTTTTTACTTTGATGTTCTTCACCTCTAAATCAATATATTTCTCATTAAAAAATAAATTATAGTTGTCTTCTAATTCCTTTTTAGTAATACTATAAACTAATGCATCTCTTCCCGACATTATACCACTTTTTGGTTTATGCGTAAAAAAGTCTCTTATATCCTTAAGAGAGTCAAATTCTTCTTCAATTACAGAGTCGGTATCTATTTCAATAAAATATTTCTTATTCTTTACTTCATGAAATATATTAAAATCAAACCCATAATTTAACCTACTAAACTTTAGATTTTTTGAGGGATCTGGAATATCCCAGGATAATATCTTCGAGTTATTATCTGTATGGTTTTGTAATCTAATTAAAAAGATTATTCCCACCCCAACTCTTATATCAAATGGATTCCCAGTTTCGCCTTTTCGTAAATCTCCATGTAGGTTAATTGTATATATCATATCAAAATCCTTTTTTAATACTTTGCGCATCGTTCTAAAGATATCTCCATAAAAATATTTATTATTTGTAATTAAAGCAATTATTCCAGATTTACTTTTTTCCGTAATTCTCCATTGAGCAAACCTAATAAATTTAACATAATCATCAGAAAGTATCTTTAAATTACTTTCAGTTAAATCCTTTTTGTAATCATCAGTTTTTCTTTTAATCCACCTTGAAACATTTTGACTCGAGATATTGTATGGGGGATTTCCTAGAACAATCATAATGTCCCTCAAATGCCTGACATACAATGCTTTCAATATTTCCTCCTTAACTTCCTGATTTTTTATAAAAAAATCTAAAGATTCCTGAGGTCTTTCCATTAAAGTATTCATTAAATATGATTTTAATTTGTACTCCGACCAAT
>SDBV01007188.1_pt1 | contig 15276 bp, 10 predicted proteins | sample 2277081 | NCBI WGS metagenome assembly SDBV01 (sample SAMN10402039, study PRJNA504765) | marine sediment metagenome | isolation source: marine sediment core GS10_PC15, 223 cmbsf | place: Arctic Ocean: Southern Knipovich Ridge | collected 2010
CTGATTTCATAGTACTTACTCATTTTTACCTCCAGTATAAAGTGTTAGTGTTTATACTGGTATAAACATATATATATTTGCAGCAAAAGTCAAGCTTGCTGTGCTAACTAGATAAGCGAATAAAATAATATTAAAAATGGATAAAATGTTTCGTCGCCTAATTGGTGAGAATATTGAGCTTGTTACCATTCCAGCGGAAGATCTATGGCCTGTTAAGATTGATACCGGACAAATCGAACAAGTTCTCACCAACCTTGTTGTCAATGCCCGTGATGCCATGCCGGAATATGGTAAGCTTATTATTGAAACCGCTAATGTAACGCTTGATGAAGCATACACAAAAACTCACGCCGGTGTGAAGCCTGGTGATTACGTGATGATGGCTGTCAGCGATACGGGAGAGGGAATGGATGAAGATACAATGTTACACATCTTTGAGCCATTCTTCACCACCAAAGAACAGAGCAAAGGAACCGGGCTCGGGCTCTCGACCTGCTACGGTATTATTAAACAGAATAGTGGGAATATATGGGTCTATAGTGAACCGGGTCATGGAGCTTCGTTTAAAATTTATCTTCCAAGAGAATTTAAAGAAATTACCAGTAATATTAAAAGAAAAAATAATTCCCCGGAAGGAACTGAAACGATAATTGTTGTTGAAGATGAATCGGATGTACGTCAGGTGACTTCAAACATTCTGCGCGATAAGGGTTACATCATCTATGAAGCGGCAAGCGGTGAAGAAGCGCTGCGTATAGCTGAAAAAGATATATCATGGAATATACATCTTCTGTTAACCGATGTTATCATGCCACATATGAGCGGGAAAGAACTTTCCGAGCATTTTAACAGAAAGAATCCGGATATTAAAGTCCTTTTTGTATCAGGATACACTGACAATTCCATTGTTAATCATGGTGTTATTGAAAAAGGTATTGCTTTCCTTCAAAAACCTTTTTCTTCGTCATCCCTTATTTGTAAAGTAAGGGATGTATTGGATGAATGAAGAGAAATTTCCTTTTTTGATCTGGTCGTTATTGAAGTAACTATCCCCCAATTTCAGTCATTGAATTAACAGAGAATTCATAGGCATAAGGTCTGATATGCCAATATTTCTCTGCACCGAATCCAGCTAAATAATCACAGAAGAGAAAGTCACGGCTGCAGGCATTAATTATTTTGTGGTGAAATTGATACTCATTACCGAGATAGATAAAACTATCCTTGTATGTTGGATCAGGAAATAGAGGTCTTCCGATATGAACCGAAGAAGCCAAGAGCATATTCACATTTTGATTGTCGATGATGAAAAATCTGTCAGGAATATGCTGCATCAGGCGATGGAGAGTTCCGGGTATGAATGCTCAATATCTGGAAATGCAATTGATGCTTTAAAAGTATTAAAAGAAAAAAATGTGGATTTAGTTATTACCGATATTGGGATGCCAGGTCAAAATGGAATTGAATTAACACGGATAATAAAGGAAAAATATGACTCTGAAGTTATCGTAATGACCGGCTTTGCAAGTGATTTTACATATGAAGAGATCTTAGAAAAAGGGGCTAATGATTTCATTCTAAAGCCATTTAGTATCAAAGAAGTTCTTATCAGAGTAAAGCACGTTTTAAAAGATCGGGCTATTTTTTCTGAATGGAAACGCGCAGAGAAAAAACTCAAGCACAGTTTAAATAAATTGGAAAGAGTTCTTGAGGAAACGGTGAATACTCTGGCGTTAGCGTTTGAAAAGAGAGACGCATATACTACCGGTCATCAGCAGAGGGTAACTAAATTGGCCTGTGCCATAGCCAAAGAAATGAACCTTTCGGATGAGCAGATCAAAGGATTGCATATTGCAGGGCTTCTTCATGATATTGGCAAAATATCCGTACCGATTGATATTCTGAATAAACCCAGTAAATTGAATGATAATGAGTTTAACCTCATAAAAGAGCACCCACACATCGGGTATGATATTTTGAAAGATGTTGAATTTGAGCAGCCAATTGCACAAATCATACTTCAACACCACGAAATGATGAATGGTTCCGGATATCCCGAGGGTATAATTGGTGAAGCCATTATTCTGCAAGCCAGGATATTAGCTGTTGCCGATGTAGTAGAGGCTATAGCTTCACACCGGCCATACCGACCGGCTCTTGGTATCAATAAAGCTTTAGAAGAAATCTTGCTGAACAGAAGCGTTCTTTATGATCCTGATGTCGTAGATATATGCTTGAAGCTTTTTAATAAAAATATTTTTAAATTTGAGTGACCGATGGTTGTTTTCGAGTATGTACATTTATCAGAAGCCCGCATTTAAAAACGAGCCGACCTCTCGAAGACTTCCTTCCGCTTCAATGCCTCAGTCATGTTTATGCCTCCATGCCTGCCTTAACGGTCAGGTTGATAAAACCTCTACCCGCACAAGTTACTTAGTCACAAGAGCCCGCTTAAGACACAGCGGTATGCTCATATAGTGAATCGATAGTGAAAAAGGCTTCCAATCTGCTTGAGGAAGTAATTATCAGGCTGTAAACAGTGAGCCGGGTAAGAAACTTGTCAGGCAGAACGATACGTGGGATTTCTGAATGAAGATGTTACGAAGGACAAGATATTATTTGTGAGATACTGTCTGATATTGAACGATTACAGCGATATTAAATGTAATTACCCCATATTCAATTCTGACTTAATAGAGAGATGTCTCTAATTGGAATTTTCGAAGTAAATATTTGAACATTATTTTGATAATAATTGTTATTTACGAGAAATAACTTGAAAAAATAATGCGAAAGTGGTAATATTTGTTCACAGGCAGGATTGAGTCGAAATATTAAAAAAAAACCTTATAAATTTAATATGGATAATCTCGGATTTTATGATTTAAAAAAAATTCATATTGAAAATAATTACAAACTGAAAACGAAGCAAATCCTTTTAGTTCTGATTCTTACTAAGATAATTTTCAATTTAATTATTTCATATTGCTGCAGGAGAAATGTGATGTTACATAAAAGAATTAAAATCAACAAAGGCATATTGTTCAGTGGTCTGTTTATAGCGGTTTTTTCAGCCTGTATCAATGGTATTTGCGCCGGTAAACCTGATTTATCGCTGCAGCTTGTCGATGTGCGCAAGATATGGGACAAAGCTCAATTCAATGGATTCACCGACCTGATAAGATTTCAGGGTAAATGGTACTGCGCGCTTCGTGAAGCCGCAGAGCATAATGTCTGGGACGGCAATATCCGGATAATCAGTTCGGTCGATGGGGAATATTGGAATTCAGAGGCTTTTATAAAGTGCCCTGATGGAACACAGGTGGATCTGCGCGATCCGAAATTATCGATTACCCCTGCGGGAGAATTAATGCTGACTTCCACAGCATACTGGCCCCAGGAAAAGTGCACATCATATGTATGGACATCATCCGATGGAGTCAGTTGGGGTTCGCATACTCAGATTGGCCCACCGGGCGAGTGGCTCTGGCGCACGGAATGGCATGAGGGAAACGCCTATAATTTCGGACGAAGCGAAGTAATGTCAAATACTTACCTTCAACTTTATAAGAGTACTGATGGCGCCACTTTTACAAAACATGGTCCCAGCTATTTCAAGGGTACATATCCGAACGAAACAGCTCCGGTTTTTACCGAAAACGGAACGTGCTTTGTCCTTTTGAGGCGAAATGGCGAGGATGCATCTACAGCCCAATTGGGAAGATCTGAACTTCCATATGATAATTTTACATGGAAAGACCTGGGCGTGAAAATCGGCGGCCCGGAGATGATTCAATTACCCGATGGACGGTTACTCGCTGCAGTGCGTCTTTATGATGGGAGGGAACACACATCTCTATGCTGGATCGATCCAAAAGCCGGCACATTGACTGAGTCTCTAATACTTCCGTCAGGCGGTGATACGAGTTATGCAGGGATGGTTTTTCATGATGGTCTCCTGTGGATAAGTTATTACTCATCTCATGAAGGGAAAACGTGTGTCTATCTGGCAAAAGTACAGATTGTCCCCTCCGAAAGCGCTGCCTCCGAAGCAATTTATATTGGTACTCAAAAACAGCTGTTCATAGACGATTATATTATCGATGAAACAGATGGTGTGTACCAGTTTTTAAATCAACCGGTCAAATATCATGGCAATCCTGTGCTAAAGCTTGAGCCGCCCCCTCAAATAGGAGGAAATGAACTGATTGTAGTTTATGGAAATGTGATATATGATGAAGACAGCCATCGGTTTGAAATGTGGTACGAGGCAAGTAATTACTATGAAGCAAGTCGTGTTGTTGCGTATGCCGCCTCATTAGATGGTGTAAACTGGGAGCTGCCCTGTCTTAGACTGGTGTCCTACCCGAACTGGCATACTCCGGGCTGCGGAACCGGTGAATTCGATAATAATCTCGTACTCGACACAGGCGCCGGTGAAACAGCTCCGGGAGTATTCAAAGACCTTCACGAAAGCGATCCTCAAAAACAGTACAAGATGCTTTATTTCAGTAAGGGCAATGGTTCGCCTCTGGCACCTTCTTTTTCCCCGGACGGAATTCACTGGAGCCAACCGCCGGACGGGAACTGGATTCCCTCCGGTGACAGTTCCAACCCATGCATGTGGGATCCCAGGTTAGGTAAGTATGTAGCTCATACACGTTATAACGCCGACACTCCTAACGGTCTCGAAAGACAGGTAATACAATATGAAAGCAACGATTTTGTGAACTGGACTAAGCACGGCATCATAATGAAAGCAGATGAGAACGATCCAATTGGGCATCGGCAGTTCTACGAAATGATCTGGATGCCGTATGAGGATGTGTATATCGGCTTTTTAACCGTTTATCACTTATTACCTGAACGTGACAAACTGGCTCCTTTGCATCTATGGGAGGACAGGACTGATGTTCAGCTGACATTCAGCCGTGATAACCGTAACTGGATGCGGGCCGGTGACCGCAAAACCTTCCTGCCCAACAGCACTATGCCAGGTGATTATGATTATGGTACCATTTACGTTATGCACCGACCGATAATAATGGGCGATGAGATTTGGATATACTACACCGGTATCAGCGGTTTGCACTGGGGAGCAAGCCGTGGCGAAATCATGGAAGGGGTTGCCTGTTTAGCTAAACTGCGTCTGGACGGATTTGTTTCCCTTGATACCCCAAGCAAGGGGACCTTTACTACCAAAATCATAACCACTACAGGTGATAAGCTTTACATTAATGCAGACGCACGGAACGGCTCGATAAAAGTCGAAATACTCGGTGCAAATGGCAAGCCAATTAAAGGATTCAGCAGGGACGATGCTGATATTATTACCGGCGATGGAATTAGGCATGAAGTAAAATGGCGTGGGAAATCTGACCTTAGCAAGTTGAAGGGTAAGGCAATTACCTTAAAATTCTATATGGAAAGATGTAAGCTTTATTCATTTGTGACGAGGTAAAAAATGAAGAAAACATTGATATTTTTAGGTTTGTTTGTGCTTAGTATTGGCTTATTTGCAAATGGCTGGTCTTCAACTGAATCTAAAGCGATAGATGTTGGAACGCAAAAACAGTTGTTTATTGATGATTATGTAATCGGTGAGATGAACAATGTCAGTCAGGAACTGAATCAGCCTGTTAAATATGAAGGCAATCCGCTTTTCGCGCCCCCGGAGTCGCAGCCCGGCGCCGAAGAACTGCTTCTTCTTGGCGGCAGCGTAATGTATGATGAGGCTGAAGGTGTTTTCAAGATATGGTACGAGGCGAACAACGCGACAAGATCACATGCAGCAATGGCTTATGCTACTTCAAGAGATGGCATAAACTGGGATAAGCCTTGTATGAATACGGTAAGTTATCCTGAATGGGATGAACCCGGATGCAGTGAAGGATTTAATAACTTTCTGTTTGATGAAACCATCATAAATTACTATACTGAGATTGTTCTTTGTGTATTTAAGGATGAGCATGAGACAAATCCTTTGCGCCGGTATAAGATGATCTTCCGAAAAGATGATATCGGTGCAGGGACAGGGAGCGTGTGGTCGGCTTTTTCACCGGATGGGCTCAGTTGGTCTCGCGAAAAGTCGATCATTCCCGATGCAGACAGCTTTCACTCGGTGCTGTGGGACCCTGTTCTGGGCAAATATGTGGTGCACTCACGTTACAACCGTAACAAACACCCAACCTTACCACCCCAGCGCCAAGTGCTGCAGAGTGAAAGCGATGACTTTGACCACTGGAGTACGTATGGTGTTATCATGAAGCCTGATGAACTTGATCCGGCCGATACCCATTTCTATAATATGGAATGGATGCCTTATGAGGGTGTGTTTATTGGTTTCATATCTGTTTTTCATACTGTGGCGGACAGGCTCGATGTTCAATTAGCTTTTAGCCGGGATGACCGCAACTGGGTACGGGCTGGTAATCGTGATGTATTTATTCCCAACAGCTCTACGCCGGGGGATTACGATTACGGCATGATCTGGAATATTCTGCAACATCCTGTCGTAGTGGACAATGAGATATGGATTTATTACAATGGTGCCAGCGGTGTGCATAACGCTTGGTGGGATAAAGGCCCCCCTCCCGCGGTACAAGGCGGGGTTATTGCTCTTGCGAAACTGCGGTTTGACGGGTTTGTCTCGGTTGATGCGAGTTCGGCGGGAACCCTGACTACGAAAAATATGACCATGGACGGTAATAAACTTGTTGTAAACGCCGATGCCTCCGGCGGGTCGATAAGAGTCGAAGTTCTCGATACCGATGGCAAGCCCATAGATGGATTCAGTAAAGCAGATGCTGATATTATTACCGGCGATAGTATTCGACATGAGGTAAAATGGCGTGGGGAATATGACCTTAGCAAGTTGAAGGGCAAGGCAATTGCCTTAAAATTTTATATGGAAAGATGTAAGCTTTATTCGTTTGTGTTCAGCAAAGATTAAAAAAAAGCATTTATTGTGATAAGGAGTATGTCATGGAAGGACTGCAGATAACGGACTATATCGTTGTCCTGCTCTATATGATAGTTGTAGTAATTATTGGATTTTATTTCTCGCGGAAACAGAAAGATAGTGAAGATTACTTCCTGGGCGGGCGTAAAATACCATGGTTCGCCGCAGGTTTGAGTTTAATTGTGAGCCTGATATCTACCCTGACCTATCTTGGTGCTACCGGGGAGGTAATCCGTCATGGACTGGCGTATAATGTTGCCTACTGGGCATTACTGCCGGCTTTTTTGGTAATTATTTTCGCATGGCTGCCCTTCTTTATGCGCCTGCGATTGACAAGCGTTTATGAGTACCTCGAGGACAGATTCGGTTTAGTTGCCCGGTGGGTCGGCCTGTCACTTTTTGCTTTTATTTTGCGAATGGGATGGATGGCGGTTGTAGTCCTGACCCTCTCTCAGGCAGTGGCTCATATCACTCACTCAAGTATCCGGCCACTTTTTGGTCTGAACATAACATTTGGGGCCTGGGTAATTGTCATTACATTGGGTGTGGGTATTTTAGCGACTCTCTATACGATGCTCGGAGGTATCAGGGCAGTTATCTTTATCGATGTTTTGCAGTATTTCATTCTTATGACCGGCGCCATCGTTACTGTGGCTATGGTAATGAAAAGCACAGGAACCGGTCCGGGCGATTGGTGGCATACTATGACTGCTGTTAAACGCACACCACTTGTAATGGCCAGTTGGGATTTAAGCGCGCGAACCACACTTTTGGTGGTCAGTCTCTACATACTATTCTGGTATATATGTACCTATGCCAGCGACCAGGTAGCGATGCAGCGATATTTCAGCATGCCTTCACTGAGAGCAGCGATGTCAAGCAGTCTGGTCAATTTTTTCGGTCAAATCATGTTGACAGCCGTTTTAGCGCTGTGTGGTATGTCATTGCTGCATTATTACACACAGTTCCCGCAGGAGATTGTTGCGGGCATAACCGATCCGCAGCATCCCGCTGCGGCAGATAAAGTGTTTCCCCACTTCATTCAATACGGGCTTCCCACAGGTCTTTCCGGCTTGGTTGTCTCGGCCCTGTTCGCAGTAGCCCTGTCAAGTATCGATTCCGGAATCAGTGCCGTATCAACTGTACTTACTGTAGACTTTTTCCGCAGACTTAAACCGGACCGCTCCTCGATAGAAGAACTTAAGCTGGCCCGTATCATTACTGTTATACTGGGAGTAGTTGTTACCGGACTGGCAATTCTGATGATGAATCTGCCCGATAATTGGAATATTATCGACACTTGTCTGCGTACATTTGACTGTGCCACGGGTCCTCTGGCAGCTATGTTCATTGTGGGGATGCTCCTGCCGCATGTCGGTCAAAAAGCGGTGGTCATCTCTACTCTCTGCGGTGTTGTGTTCGCTTTCTTAATTGCATGGTGGACAGAATTGGGCTGGCTCTTCGGACTGATTAAGGGTGACAGCCTGAATGTTGTTTTAGAGACTGCTCGCAGGCCCAGCTCGTTCCTGGCGCTTCCGGGATCTGCAATCTTTACCTTCCTGCTCGCCGCAGTACTGGGAGGATTTATGAAGAATCCTGATCCCGATAAAGTCCGGCCGCTCACCTGGCGAGGTGTGGTGTTTGGAAATAGAGAAAAAAAATGAAAATGAATAATGTAATATTTTGAAATACAATACTGTATAATTGAGCAAATTTACATAAAAGTAATCAGGTTATCCAGTTAAGTCTGGCATCAATTATGAAGGGGATAATAATCAATGACATCAAAGGAACGAATGATAGCTGCAATGGAATATAAAGAAGTTGACTACATTCCTTGTTCATTTATGATATTTTTTAATATGTTCGGCCGCAGCAAAACTGAAGCCGAGTTTGTTGAAAAACAGTTGGAATTAGGATTGGATGCCTATGCGCATGTCGGGCATCTCGATCATTCGTTTCATCCCGAAGTAAAATTCACCGAATGGATCGAGCACCAGAATGGGAATAAATATTTCTGCCGTAAAATTGACACTCCAAAAGGACCGTTAACCCAGCGTATCAGGCAAATGGACAACTGGCCCCTGGAGGATAATTTCCCTATCTTCAATGACTGGCTAATCACCAGAACTGAAGAATTTCCGGTAAAACCCGAAGAGGATCTGGAAAAATTAAGATATATTTTTGCTCCTCCGGCAGATAAGGATATTGAAAAGCTCAGGGAAAAAGCCCTTCGGGCAAAAAAAGTAGCTGATAGGCACGGTTTATTACAGGTAGGAGGCTGGAAAGAAGCGAACGAACAGGGCTTGAAACCTGAAACCCGTGGAAATTCGGACGCCGGTGTGATGGGCTGCGATGCCATGTCCTGGCTGTCTGGTTTTGAAGAAGTAATGATTCTTTCTCTGACGAAACCCGATATCATAAAAGAATACGCCAATATCATCCATGAATGGAACATGAAGCAAATTGAAGTTTATCTCGATGTGACAGATGCCGATATGATATGGAAACGTGCCTGGTATGAGACCACTGAATTCTGGACCCCAAAAACATTCCAAGAGATTATAGCGCCCATCATAAAAAAAGAAGCCGATCTGATTCACCAGGCGGGAAAAAAATTCGGATATATCATGACCAGCGCATTTTTGCCTGTCATAGACGATTTGCTGGAGGCTGATATAGATGTTTTGATCGGACTCGATCCCGAGGAAGGCAAAATTAAAGATTTAGACATTGTGAAAGATAAATTTGCAAGTAAGAAAAAAGCTTTATGGGGCGGAGTAAGCGGAGCCATCACGATAGAGATGGGCACTGAAAAAGACACAGAGGAGGCAGTAATCAACGCCTTGAGAAATCTGGCCAATGGCGGAGGATTTATTTTATCTCCCGTAGATAATGTGAGAGAGGATACCGAAAATGCCTGGAGAAATACGCATGTATTTATTGAAACATGGAAAAAATACCGGAACATGAAATATTGAAAACTAATTTATAAACGGAGGTATAAAATAAAATGAGTGAAAATCAAAAAATTCCGGATGGAATTACTCCGGCAATTATGTCTCCCATGCTCGATGACGACAGCTTCGATGAAGCCGGTATGGAAAAACTTGTCGAACATGTAGTGTCGGGTGGAGTCAGCGGCGTCTTTACACTGGGTGTTGCCGGTGAGTATGCTGTTTTCAATATGGAAACTAAAAAACGTATTGCGGAAAAAATCTACAGTCAGGTAGCCGGCCGCGTACCTGTGATAGTGGGTGTTACCGGATTATCCACTCAGCTTGTTCTGGAAAATATCGAATATTACGCCCGGGGCAATGCGGATTTCGTCCTCACCACACAACCTGATTTTATTGAGATGACCCAGGATATGTGCCGGGAATTCGTTTTAGCTGTTGCTGATAAAAGTCCGGTACCTTTAATTATTTACAACTGCCCCCTTTCCAGAAATTATGTCGAGGCCGCTACTATGGCAGAGCTTGCCAGACATCCGAACATGGCGGCTGTAAAAGAGACATCTTCCATGGTTCAGATCAATGATATGAGAGAAGCTTTGCTTGGCAGAACCGATTTTACCATAATGTCCGGTAATGAATTCATTTACTACCCTGCGCTGAGCATGGGCTTCAAGTCGTTCATTATGGGAGGCCCAGGCAATATTCTTCCCGGTCTTTGCGTAGATATTTATAAGGCTTATCAACAGGGCCGGCGCGAAGAAGCACTCGATCAAAGCACAAAAATGGTTAAGTTCCTTCAGGATTTATACTATCTGCCCGGCGGCGCGCTTATCCCCGGCGCTCTGGCTGCTTTAAAAGGGGTGCTTTCAATAATGGGTCTTTGCGGAAGACAGGTAGGTCATCCCAACCTCCCTGTTTCTGATGACCAGATCAGGCAAATCGAACAGTTAATGAAAAAATCCGGCTTTTTTGACTGATTGATTTTTAGGAAATGTTTACTTTGAACCGAATAATCCATGACAGCGTATAATCTAATAATAAGCTGTTGAAACTTTTCCGGCAGGGAAGAGATTGATAAATATCTTGAACGTGTCCTGCCGCCCATGCGCAGTCGCGGCGGTTACATCCCAACCTGCGACCACGGTGTGCCCGAGGATGTCAGCTATGAAAACTATCTTTATTACCGCAAGCGCGCAGTGGATCTGGGTAGCTGATAAAGACATTTTACAGAAATAAAAAATGCTTTCAGGTATAATATTTGATATAAAGGAATTTGCAATTCATGACGGTCCGGGGATACGTATAACCGTTTTTCTAAAGGGTTGTCCTCTTCGATGTTCATGGTGCCACAACCCGGAGGGCTTATCATCAGAACCGCAGACCATGCAGGGAGCGGAGGGTCAAAGGATTGCAGGAAAGTGGTATTCATCCCGGGAACTGGCCGATATAATTAACGACAAAGCGGACATACTCAGTGTCAATGAAGGCGGAGTAACTTTTTCCGGAGGAGAACCTTTACAACAGGCTGAATTTATTGCCGAAGTTATAGATTTAATCGATGGAGTTCATGTGTTGACAGATACATCCGGGTACGGCAGCGAACGGGATTTCAGATTACTGGCTGAACGGAGCGATCTTGTCTTTTTCGATCTTAAATTAATTGACAATAATATCCACACAGATTACACCGGAAGCGATAATGAACTGATTTTACATAATATGAATGTTCTTGTTTCTTTAGAAATACCGTTTGTGATCCGGATTCCGCTTATTCCCGGTATTACGGATACAGATAAGAACCTTTCAGAAATAGCAATGGTGATTAAAGATCTTCCAAATCTGATCCGTGTTGATTTGCTGCCTTATAACAAAATGGCAGGAGGAAAATATAATTCAGTCGGGATGAATTTTAGTCCCGGTTTCGAAGAGTCACGGGAATTAAATTGTAATACTGATATATTCAGAAATGAAGGTCTAAAGGTGCATGTATTATGAATGAAAGACTTAATAATCTGAGAAAACGGGTTCGCGCCAGAGAATATAAAAAGTATCGTCTGAATAAACCTCCTGATTTCGTGTGGGAATTTGATAAAGAGGAGCTTTCCTGGCAGCAGCGGGTGTCACGGCTCACACGTCGAATGTGCGAATCCATGGAAGTTATTATAGAACCTGACGAAAAGATTGTGTTTATACAAACTGTCCCTCCGGTAAGTAATTTATACACACTTGAGGATTTCGTCAGACTAACAGAAAATAGTGAATTACACGAAGGTGTACCCGTCGGCAGCAATATATGTCCCGATTGGGGCAAGGCGCTTTCACAGGGAATGTCGGAACGAAAGAAAACGGCGATGACTTGTCGGGAGCGAATGGCGGATAATCCTTCAGTGCTCGAGTTTCTTGACAGTGCGATAGAGACGATCGATGCTTTATTAAATTTAACATTCCGCTACGCAGAGATGGCTCACAAGATGGGCCGAAAAGATATCGCCGAAATCCTCGAAAATGTCCCGGCAAACCCTCCGCGTTCTTTTTATGAGGCACTGCAGTTCTTACGTCTGGCATATGCTGTGCCATGGTTTATCGGCCATTACCAGATTGGCCTGGGTCGTTTCGACCAGTATATGTGGCCCTATTTGAGAAACGATCTGGATTCGGGAAGAATCAGCAATGAAGATGCGGAGGAACTTCTTGCGGAGTTTTTCATCGCCCTTAACAAAGATACCGATCTTTTTCCGGGAGCCCAGCCTGGAGACAATGGTCAAACTATAATTCTTGGAGGCGTAAAAAAGGATGGGACCGATGCAGTAAATGAATTAACGAAAATGGTCCTGCGGATCACATATGAAGTTGCATTGATCGACCCGAAAATCAACCTTCGTATAACTGCCGATACAGATCTTGATTTGTTGTGTCTTGCCGCAAGATTGACAGGCAAAGGTCTGGGTTTCCCTCAATATATCAACGATGATTTAGTTATTCCTGCGCTGGTGTCTCATGGTTATGATCTCGAAGATGCACGTGATTACACTGTTGCGGGATGCTGGGAGAATATCATCCCCGGAAAAGGCATGGAGATTGCAAACATCGGCGCTGTTTCATTTCCCGCTGCGGCGGATAAAGCTATACGTGAGGGATTAGCCGCCGGAGACAGCTTTAATAGTATTCTAAAAAGAACGGCAGAAGATATTGAAAAACAGGCTTTAAACATACTAAATGACTATTCCGGATTGCTCCTGGGACCATCACCTTATCTTTCCGTATTAATGGATGACTGCCTGGAGCAGGGCCGTGATCTTTCCGGCGGATTAAAATACAATAATTTCGGTCTCTGGGGCGCATGTGCTTCCAGCGCTGCCGATGCTCTCGCTGCGGTAAAGAGATTCATCTTTGAAGAAAAATGTGTCGATCCATCGGATTTACTCGCCGCTCTTGATGCCGATTATAAGGGCTTTGAATCTCTTCATGATAAGTTATCCGGAAAAGGGCCTAAAGTGGGCAACAATGATGATTATGTCGATTCGATTATGATTAAGCTTTTTGAGTGTCTCGCGGATACCTGTGAAAGTTATGGCAAAAACAATAGAGGTGGGATAATCAAGCCCGGAGTATCCACAGCCATGTATTACATGTGGCTGGCAAAAGGTCAGACAGGTATGAGAGAGCCTGTTGTCGGGGCAACTGCAGATGGCCGCAAAAAAGGAATTCCTTTCAGCGCCAACCTTACACCTTCACCGGGAGTTCCAGTGGCAGGTCCTTTGAGTGTTTTACAGTCATTCAGCAAAATAGACTATCAGCGCATCTATAACGGCGGGCCCGTTACAATGGAATTTTCCGATACCGTATTCAGGGGGGAAGAATCGAACCGAAAAGTGGCTATGTTTGTGCGAACCTTTGCTCAATTGGGAATTCAACAACTTCAGATTAATACCATAAACAGAGAAAAACTTTTGGAAGCAAAAAAACACCCTGAGAAACACAGAGATCTGATAGTTCGGGTTTGGGGCTGGAGCGGGTATTTTTGTGAGCTTGACCCGGAATATCAGGATCAAATTATTGCCAGAAACATATATAAAGTATAAAAAAGTGCTGATTAACAGTATTGATATGTAAAAATCTTGTTTTATCCTGCTATTATGACAAAAAAAATTATTTTCATTTTTTACTAATTTTTTGTTCTTTATTTTTATAGGAAATCAAAATGACTATCAAGAAAGAAGTCTTCGGTGAAACCTCCGAAGGCATGGAAGTAAACTTATACACACTTATCAACGTTAACGGGATGTGTGCCGGAATTATTAATTACGGCGCAATTCTTGTTTCCCTTGAAGTGCCCGGTCGAAACGGTGCTTGTACGGATATTACTCTCGGCTACGATAATCTCGAACAATATATCGCTGACAATTCCACATATTTCGGTGCCACTGTAGGTCGCTATGCCGGGCATATCGTCGGCGGAAGATTTATGCTCGATGGAACAGAATACACTCTCGCAAAAAATGACGGTTCAAACCATCTGCATGGTGGAAATCGTGGGTTCAATAAAGTCATCTGGAACGCTCAAGAGATAAACTCTCACGATGAAACAGGTGTAAAACTCACTTACCTCAGTAAAGACGGAGAAGAAGGCTATCCCGGCAACCTGAAAGTTACAGTGAAATACACTTTAACAGATAATAACGAACTGCAAATCAGCTACGAAGCTGAAACCGACAAACCAACTCCTGTCAGCCTGACCCACCATAGTTATTTTAATCTTGCAGGCCATAATTGCGGCGATATCCTTTCACATGAACTGATGATTAACGCAGATTATTTCAATCCCGCAGGTCCCGACCTTGCGCCTACAGGTGAAATAAAATCTGTCGAAGACACACCGATGGATTTTATTCGACCTGTTACCATCGGCTCCCGAATCGTAGATGTACCGGGGGGATACGATCATAATTTCCAGCTAAACGACACAAGCGCTTCCCTGACACTTGCCGCAATCGTAAAAGAACCGATATCCGGGCGAAAAATGGAAGTCTATACTACCGAACCCGCCCTTCAATTGTATACAAGTAACTTTCTCGATGGCAAAATCAAAGGGAAAGAAGGTGCAGTTTATAAAAAACACGATGCTCTTTGTCTCGAAGCCCAGCAATTTCCTGATGCTCCGAACAAACCGCAGTTTCCCCCGTCAATAATTAAACCTGATCAAAAATACATACAGAAGACAGTATATAAAATATTATTGACATGAATGTAACTTTTCAGCCTTTGAGATAGCAGTATTTTGCTTCTAACTCTACTAAATTAAACTGATTGATTTTAGCTGCTCTTTGCTATCTGTGCCAATACTTTTATGATTTATTT